>SXGQ01170061.1_pt1 | contig 13084 bp, 15 predicted proteins | sample 3178371 | NCBI WGS metagenome assembly SXGQ01 (sample SAMN11356859, study PRJNA531348) | freshwater metagenome | isolation source: freshwater sample F1-20 | place: China: Fuxian Lake, Yuxi | collected 2017-12-25
CGTTCTTCACCTCCTGCGCCTTGACCAGGCCGAGGACTTCGGTGCGGAAGTCTGCGCGGCGATCGCTCCAGCGCAGGCCACCCCGGGCGATCCTCCCGAATCTCAGGTGCACGCCCTCGACTCGTGGTGAGTAGACCCAAATCTCGAAGCGCGGCCGGGGCAGAGGCTGCTCGGGGATGAGTTGCGGGTCCAGCTTGATCGATAGTCGATCGAGCTGGCGTCCCGCCTCGTCTCGCCGGAAGGCGTTGGTGCGCAGCGTCGCTGCGACCATGCCCAGCAGTGAACGCAGGATGCGATCCTCATCGAGGCTCGCGACGTCGTCGAGGGCTTGGCGTGCGCGGGCTGTCAGCGCGTCCTGGCCATCGCGTCGGCCAGCCTCGGCCTGAGGATCGAAGCGCGCCTCGAAGATCGCCACGATGAGCTGCGCGATCGCTCGGTTGCCGAGTAGCGCAGACTCGACGAACTCCTGGCCCAGGCTCGAGCCGGTTTGCTGGAGGTAGCGCACATAGGCCCGGAGGATGACGACCTGCTGCCACCTCAGTGACGTGCGCACAGCAAGGCCATTGAGGGCGTCCGCCTCGCACCTGCCGTCCCAGATGGCGAGGAACGCATCCTCGAATCGCTCGCGCAAGCCGTCGCGGTCAGGGATCTCACCTTCGGGGAGGCGGAATCCGAGGTCGTAGACATGCAGGGGCACATGACCCTTCCGCGCGATGTCATAGGGGTGCTCGTCCTCGACGATGACGCCCAGGGAGCCCAGCACCGGCAGGACCCGCGACAGCGAGATGGAGTCGCCCGTGCGGATGATCTTGAGCCGGCGCAGGCTCGCATCGTGCCCGTCCGGGGCGTAGAGACGCAGGCGCACTTCCTGCTCAGGAGCGCCCTCCGCGATGAGGATGTCCTTGACGGCAGCGTCCGCGGGGACCTCGTGCTTGTAGGCCTCGGGGAATCCATCGGAATAGGTCGAGAGAATCTCCGACGCTCGATCCTCGCCGACTCGCTCGATGAGGTCGCTTGCAAAGTCGTCGTCCCAGCTCCGCACGGCGTCCACGATGCGTGCCTGCAATGCCACGACATCTGCATCGCGAATGACCTCGCCGGGAGCCGCACGCACGACGACGTGCAGACGAGCAAGGACGGATTCAGACACGCGTGCGGTGTAGTCGACGGAGGCACCGGCGTACGCCTCCTGGAGGATCTCCTGAATGCGCAGGCGCACAGCGGTGTTGTATCGGTCACGCGGCAGGTAGACGAAGCACGACATGAAGCGCCCATAGGGGTCACGTCGGACGAAGAGTCGCGTCTGGCGCCGCTCGGCCATCTGATGGACGGCCAGCGCCACCGCAGCGAGCTCGGAGGATTCAACCTGGAAGAGTTCCTCGCGAGGGTAGGTCTCGAGGAACTGCATCACCTCCTTGCCCGTGTGCGAGCGAGGATCGACATCGAGTCCGGCCATGACCTCGTCGGCACGCTTGCGCAGAAGGGGAATCTCGCGGACCGACTGCGCGTACATCGATGCCGCGTAGATGCCGAGGAAGCGCCGCTCTCCGATGACGCGTCCTGCATCGTCGAAGCGCTTGACGCCGATGTAGTCGAGGTAGGAGGGACGGTGCACGGTCGAGCGACTGTTGGCCGTCGTGAGCACGAGGATGCGGGGCTCGCGGGCATGGGCCGCGACTGGTTCGCTGAGGTAGGTCGTGCCTCCGGTGAGATCAGGGTCCGAGCGCAAGATCCCGAGTCCGGTGCCGGGCACGGCACGCAAGAGGTCGCCTCCGTCATCGCCGACGAGGTCGTACTCCCGATAGCCGAGGAAGGTGAAGTTGTCGTCGGCGACCCACCTGAGCATGGCCGCAGCCTCGGCAGACTGGTCCACGGCGATACCGGCCGGCGGGTGCTCGTCGAGCCCGTGAGCAGCTTCCAGCGCCTTGCTGCGCATGCGCGGCCAGTCCTCGACCGCCTCGCGTACGTCGCTGAGGACGCGCCGCAGCGCTGCTTCGATCTCAGGGGCGGCCACCCCGCCCCTGCTGATCTCAGCGTGGATCCACGACTCGCGTATGCCTGTCCCATCTGCGGAGATGCCCTGAAGCGATCCCGCGACATCGCGCTGAGCCGTGAGGACGGGATGGATCACCAGTCGGAGGGACCGTCCGAGTCGCGTCAGCTCGGCGGCGACCGAGTCGACCAGGAAGGGCATGTCGTCGGTGACGATCTCCACGACCGGCCCCCCGCACGACCACCCGTCGCTGTCGTCGGTTGGCGTGTGCACGCGCACGCGTGCCGTGCCGGCGGGGCGCTCACTGCCCAGATCGACGTGCGAGACCATCGCACCCAGGAGATCTGCTGGTCGACGCGCCTTGAGGTCCTCCTCCGGCACGTGTCGGAAGTAGAGCGGGGCGAGCTCCTCCAACAGGCGGCTGCCCGCTGCCATGTCCTCTACTTCGCACAGGACCGCACCCGGGTCGTCCCTATGGGACAGCGCCATGGCCGTCGCCTCCTCCAGCCGTCAGCCCGTGTCGGCCAGCCTGCCAGATCCGCCTCGCTCGAGCGCCGACCGGCTCGTCCGCAGAGACGTCTCAAGGACCTCAAGGCGACGGCGAGCGTCCATGATGTTGCCGCCCATGGCCTCCAGATCCTCTCGACCGGGTCCGAGCACCGTGACACGAATTCCGGCCTGGCGGAGCTCCTCGACCTCAGATTCGCAGCGGCGGGTGACGCTCTCGCGCCACCGACGCTCGAGCCGCGTGAGAATCGACTCAGGCTCGTCGGTCTCGAAGGAGACCATGGGCGCGACGACGTGGACCTCGTCGAGGTCTGCCCCGGCAAGCACATCGGCGGATGTCGCTGACCACGCGCCCCCGTCGATATAGGTGCGCTGATCGATCGTCACGGGCTCGAACCATCCGGGAATCGCACAGGACGCCATGACCGCGTCTGCCAGCGAGACGCTCGGCGCGTCGTCGCGACCGAAGACCACCCGATGCCCTGCCTCATAGTCCATGGCGACGACCCACAGGGCCGGATGAGGAGACCACTCGCCGAAGGGGGTGATCGCGTCGATGAGATGACCCACGCGCTCCAGCGAGCCATTGCCGACGGGCACGAACGCAGAGAGCACCGCCGTCGGCGGCATCTTGAGACCGTGACGGAGCGAGGAGGCCATCAGGCGCACGGACCCCGGTCCGCGCAGCCGCGGCATGGAGGGACGGCGGCCTCCCGTGGCGGTCTCGTAATCCCACAGGTAACCGGCAAGTGGACCGTCGGTAATGGGCTCCCCGCGCTGATGATCGCGTAGCGACTCGATGCTGACACCGGCCCCCACGAGCGCGCCTAGGACGGAGCCGGCCGAGGTGCCGACGATGACATCGAAGTCACGGGGATCGATTCCGTGGACTTCCTCGATGGCCTGGAGTGCACCCACGGCCCAGGCACCCCCGAGCACCCCACCGCCGCCGAGGACAAGGCCCCGGCGGGGAGTCGACCGCGCGAGATCAGGCATGCATGCGGCTCGCCGTCACTCCGCCACCGTCAGGTGGCGTGGGCCCCGCGTGGCCTCGAGGAGTTCGGTGAGCGACTCGCGCAGGCACTGGGCGAGGACATCGAGATCAGCGAGCGAATCCCGATCGGCATTCAATCCGAGGAACACCCCACCATCGTACGACGTCATGCCGATGCTGAGGGCATGCCGCGTCGTGAGCGGCACGATCGGATACGCCGCAAGCATGCGCGCCCCGCCCGCGTAGAGCGGAGTCTGCGGTCCTGGGACATTCGTGATGGTGAGGCTGTAGGCGCGCTCCGACAGCGAGGCTCCCACACGGGCGCCGAGGGTGTGCAGCGTCGGCGGTGCGAAGCCGACGAGGCTCACCATGGCCTTGGCACCCACCGGCCGGGCTTCCTCGCCGTATCGCGAGGTGTCGAAGCAGATGCGTTGGAGACGGATGATCGGGTCAGGCTCGCCCACGGGCAGGTCGAGGAGGAAGGCGTCGACCAGGCTCAGCGCATCCGGATCACCCGCGACGCTCATGGGCACGAGGGTGCGCACGATCGTCTCGTGCGTCACCGGGGCGCCTCGGGAGAGCAGCCAGGACCGAAGTGCACCCGAGACCACGGCCAACGCCACGTCATTGATCGTGCCTCCGCGCGACTTGCGGACCTCGCGCAGATCTTCGAGGCGCAGGTCTACGGTCGTGAAGCGGCGTTGCTGTCCCACTTCGACGATGAGGGGATTGGGCTCGTGTGGCCGCACCGCCGCGACCACCGTCGCCACGGCGTCTCCCACGGCCTGGCGAGCGGTGCCGAGGCCGCCGCGCACGACGCCGACGAATGCGGTCGGATGCCCGACGACATCGCCGAGAGCGCCCGCCACCAACTCCACCGAACTCGGGCCGCGAGCGGGTCGCCAGGTCGTGACAGGGGCACCACGCACCTGGTCGGTCTCCTCGAGGATCACCTCGCCCAGGTCGACGGCGGTGATGCCGTCGACCATGGCCTGGTGCGTCTTGCTGAGCAGGGCGAAGCGATTGCCCTCGACTCCCTCGACGAGGTAGACCTCCCAGAGCGGGTGCCTCCTGTCGAGTGGGCGGCTCATGATGCGGGCGACGAGGTCATTGAGCTGACGCAGCGTGCCGGGCGCGGGCAGCGCCGATCGGCGGACGTGGAAGGTGACGTCGAAGCGCTCGTCATCCACCCAGACCGGCGACGCGAGGCGCCCCGGCACCTCCCTGAGGCGCTGGCGGTAGCGGGGGACGTAGGCGATCCGGTCGCGGATGAGCTTGACGAGCCGCTCGTGGTCGAGTACGCCGGGCCGCTCTTGGAAGAGCGTGAGGCTGCCGACGTGCATGGGCGTGGCGGGACCCTCAAGGTAGAGAAACGACGCGTCGAGGGCAGAGAGGCGATCGGCCACGATGCCATCGTGCCACGCCCCTGAGCGCGATCACGCGATCAGGCGAGATCGACGCCGAAGAGAGCCTCAAGCTCGGTCAGGGTCTCCTCATACGTGACGTGTCGTACGCCCGTGATGCCAAGATCCACCGCCGCAGTGATGTTGTGCGGCAGGTCGTCGACGAAGACGCACTCTGCCGCCTGCATCTGCATGCGCTCCAGCGTGAGGTGGAAGATCGCGGGGTCGGGCTTGCGCATGCCGACCTCCCCGGAGATCACGACGACATCGAACATCCCGTCCCACAGGTCACGCGGATAGAAGTCCCCCCAGGAGTTGGACAGGAGAGCCGTGCGGATACCGCTCTCGCGGGCTCGGCGCACGAGGGCATTCATGTCATGTGCGTGCTCGAACTCGTCGAACATCCGTGCCAGGAGGCCTTCCGCCAAGACGGGCATCCCCGTGCGGCGACTCAACTCGCCCGCGAGCACCTCCTCGAAGTGCGGCACCTCGATCTCACCACGTTCGAGGGCATGGATGGGATTGAGCATGGCCTCGCGCTCGCCCTCGGGGCCGAGCCAGGTGCGCATGATGTCGATGTAGGTCGACAGGTCGACCGCATGCCTCTCAGCCCAGCGGCGTACCGATGAGTTGATATCCGTGGTGAGCACACCACCCCAGTCGATGATGAGGCCGGAATAGGGCGGTGATTCGGTCACTCACCGATCCTAGGCGGACAGCGACTCATGCTTCCGGGGACTGGGCATCGACCGGCGGACGAATTCGCGGAGAACTCCACGTGCTGCTGAACGAGGCGCCACCTCGGCCAGGGTGCGTCCCTCGCGCATGCAGGCGTCGTATGCCACACGATCATCAGGGATGCACGTGATGTCGGAGACGCCCGCGTGGCGCCGCAGCGCCTCGCGCACCTGGCCCTCCGGATCGCTGCCCAGCACACTGCGACGCACGCGGGTCACGATCACGTGCACGGGGGTCTCGGGCACGACGCGGCGTAGATCCTCCATTCCCTGGATGAGTCGGTGCATGCCTACATGGTCGGCTGATCCGACGGCCACGATCGTGTCAGCGGTGGCCAGCGCGGTGAGGGTGGCAGCATGGCGTCGCGGGCTGCGGGTGTCATGGAGCAGTTCCTCGTCGCACTCGAGTCCGAAGCCGGCGTCCACGATGGTGAGCCCCGGAGTCGCACGACACGCACTCCAGAGTCGACCGAGCGCCGCGGGTCGGAGTTCGGCCCACCGCTGCGGGCTCGTGATGCCGGTAAGCACGCGCAGGCGTCCATCGACCGTGCGTGCAGCCGCCGCGAGGGTGGTGGGGTCAAGGGTGCCGGCATCTGCCTGCCGGCACGCGATGACGATGCCACTCACGTCATCGAGGAGACCGAGGTGGGCTGCCACGGCACCACCATGCGTGTCGGCATCGACCAGCAGCGCGGGTACGCCGGCACGCGCGGACTCATCGGCAAGGGCAACGGCGATGCTCGTGCGTCCCGGCGCGCCCGTCGGACCCCACACCGCGACGAGCCGTCCGGGTGCGAGGTGATCGGCGTGGCCAGCAATGTCGATGCCCTCGCCGGAGTACCCCCATGCGGACGGACGTGGATCCTCAGCCGCACGCGCCAGCGCTGCCACCGCGGTATCCAGGTCATCGCCGGGGATCGTGACCACCGCCAGGTCGAGTGCGTGCAGTTTGCGTGCGCTGATCTCATCGCCCTCGAGCGCGACACCGATGATGCGCACCTGGGCAGCGGCCAGTCGCGACACCACATCCCGGGTAAGGCGGGGAAGCCCCGCGCTGACCACGGCGACACGAGCACTGCCGCTCGCCGCAGCCCCCAGGAGGTCCACGGCATCGACGCAGCGCCGCGCGACGCCGACGGGGGCGCCCGGTCGGGTGAGCCGATCCACCAGTTCGGGCTCGCACGGCAGGTCGGGGGTAGCAAGCAGGACGGGGATGCCGCTCATCGCGTCACTGCCGGGACGCGCACGAGGTCGATGCCGCCACTGCGCACGGCCGCGAGAAGCGCGGCAGCGTCGCGTGGGTCAATCTCCAGGACGACGCCGTACTCCCCGCCCAGGCCGACGCCGTCGATCGCGACCTCGGAGACAAGGACCCCTTCGAGGACCAACTCGGGCACCGGGACAGCGCCGAGATCGGCGCCCTCGGTGGCCCAGACGTCAACCCGCTCACCCGGCACGAGATCGACCGGAGCGTGCAGTGGCTCCACAGGCACGGTGACCCATCGAGCGTCACCGATCTCGGCATCTCCGGGCGTGGGCAGGATCTCCCCCGCGAGGAGGGGCCTGTCCAGTGGCGTGGTGGGCAGGCCCGCGCCGTCGGCGTAGGCAGCGGCAAGCGCCGCCGGGATGGCCACGGCCACGACATCGTCGGGGGACACGACCGCCCCCGGAGCGAGGTCACGCGTCGCCTGCCAGGCGCTCACCGTGTCGTCGCCGCCCGACAGCAGGCGGGCGCCGATCAGCATGCACAAGGCAATGAGCACGATCCCCGCCATGACGCGCATATCCCGCCACCAGGAGCGACTCGCACGCCGCGCAGGCGGGGAGGCAGGAGGGGTGGCACTCGCGCGGTCATCGGAGGCGGTGTGCCGGGTCAGCACGGAAAGGACACGGGTCATGGTGGCTCCTGTGGGAATTCACGACGGACTCCCCTCACTATCCGCGGCCGCGCGTCATGACTCGCGGTGACGAGTGCACCGATCACCGGACATGCGCGGTGGTGGCGTCATCCACAGGCCTCGCGCGCGCCTGGCAACGCGCGCCTGCCGGTGCGACCATCAGACCATGCCGCGATTCCTCACCCTCGCTGATGTTGCCGAGATCCTCAACGTCTCCGCCGCCCAGGCCTACGCCCTGGTCCGCTCAGGTGAGGTGCCCGCCATTCAGGTGGGGGGGCGCGGCCAGTGGCGCGTCGAAGAGCAGCGCCTCGAGGACTACATCACGTCGAAGTACGCCGAGAGCGCCGCCCGATTCAGCGACGCCTGATCGCGGCGATCGCGCCGAGAGGGACCGTGACCCTACGCCGTACCGCCTCGGGGCGCCGTGGCTCGCCCGGGTCGTGCTCAGCGAGATCCAGGTGATCGGCACCGACGGCATCGATCGTGCCGTCGAGGGGCACCGCACCTATCCGCGCGACCCGCACCACGCTGCGCTGGCGTGCCCAGGCGCGGGCGACGCTGGCCAGACCGAGTCGCTCACTCGCTGACATTGGCTGGCGTGCCTCGCCGCCGAGCTCGATGACGGCGGCGATCCCCCACGCTGCCACGGCCCAGTCCCCCTCGTCGGCGGCGAGGACGACGACATCGCGCCCTACGGCGGCGATGTCGCCCACGACCTGGCCTGAGCCCACGATCTCGATGCTCGCGCGACTCTGGCCGCGTAGCCGATCCAGCAGGCGCGCCTCCGCGCGCGCTGCGCGCTCCACCTCCGCGATATCCGCATCGAGCGCAGCAGCATCCGCTGCGGCGACCTCGGCAGCGATTCCCGCAAGGAGATCGTCGAAGCGCGCAGTGCCGCTGATCGGTTCATCCACAGCGAAAGCGTACGCGTTGACTCCCCCGGTGCGGGCGGCGTGCAATGCACATCCGGCACCAAACGACATCAAATGAGACCAACCCGCATTGAGCTTCATCAGTCGGGCTATCGCACTCCAGGAGGCAACCATGTCCGTCACGTCACTCGCGACCGAAGACCCACTCCCCCTCGAGTGGGAGATGCCTGGCGGCCTGCCCGCGACTCCGCCGCCAGCACGTCACCTGCGGCTGGTGGCGCCCCCGCCTGAGCTCCTCACCGCGGAGGGCGGGCGACTTCCCGCACCCGCGCCGTGGGTCGCCCGTCTCGCGCCCGCGATCCTTGAGGTCGCCGCGGGCGAGCGACCGGCGGGGCAGTTGACCCGCTGGGTCACGCGCGACATCCGCGAGACCCTCGCCCGCCGCGGCGCGGCGGCACTGCGTCACCCGGCGGGCAAGGCGCGCGCTCCCCAGTGCCGGCGGGTTCGCTCCGTGCGCGTGACCTCCCCGGCCCCGGGCATCGTCGAGGCGAGCGCCGTGGTCATCGGAGCCGAGCGGGCGCGGGCGGTGGCCCTGCGCCTCGAGGTCGTCCGCGGCCGCTGGCTGGCCACCGCCGTCGAATTGGGGTGACCGAAAGAGATGTGTGACGTATCGTATGACACATGTCGAATCACATCGTGCAGGCCCGCGTGAACGACCAGGTGCTGGAGCAACTTGCCACCGACGCAGCCACACTCGGACTTGAAAGCACGTCAGCAGCGCTTCGCGAGGGGATCGAGCTTCTTCATCGCAAGGCATCCCAGGTCAGGCTGGCCCGCTCCTACGACGACTTCTACGGCGGGGCGCCCGCACCGCTCAGCGAGGTGACCTCATCCCTATGGGGACATCCAGCTCCGCCGGGCGAATCGCATGCGTGAGCAAGAGGAGCCCGACCGTCTGCCCCTTCGCGGTGAGGTGTGGGATGCCCACTTCCCACCACCCATCGGCCTACATCCAGTGGTGATTCTCACCAGTAATGCGCTCATTCCACGCCTGCAAGCCGTCTCGGCCGCGATTGTCACGGGAACGCCGGGACCGCCCACGACGCACGTCGCCCTCGATGCAGCCGCAGGGGTCAGCAAGTACGCCGTATCCTGGGTGAACTCCACCGATCTGCACTCGGTGCCCCTCGCGAAACTGCGGGTGCACCGCGGCCGGCTCGCGGTCGCGGAGCTCGAAGCACTGGAGACCTGCCTGCGGGACACCCTGGTCCTCTAACGCGACAACAGGCCTGACCTCTTGTCCGGATGTCCGTCTATTCACACCGTGACTTCCCCCACCCCGCTCGGCACCTCTGCGGGACCGCGGGTGCCCGATCGCAGCGACCCCCTGCCGCTGTGGGCCCAGGTGCGCGCGGACCTGCGCCGACGCATCGAGGCCGGCGCCTTCGCGGCGGGATTCCCCGGTGAACTCACCCTCACCGAGGAGTACGAGGTAAGCCGTCACACGATCCGCGAGGCACTGCGCGCGCTCCGCAGCGATGGCGTGCTCCGCAGTCAGCGCGGACGGCCCACCGTCGTCGAGCCCACCGTCTACCGGCAGAGCCTGGGCACCCTCTCCTCACTCTTCGAGTCCGTCGCCGCCCAGGGCGCGACTCCTCGCAGCGATGTCCTGCGTCTCGCGACGACGGTCAATGCGTCGGTCTTGGCAGAACTCGGTCTGCCCGACGGCACCGATCTCGTGGTCATCGAGCGACTGCCTTACGCCGATGACCAGCCCATCGCGCAGACGTGTCCTGGCTGCCCGCCGATATCGCGCGTCCGCTGCTCGAGCGCAATCTCTCCCACGCCGCCCTGTACGCCGAGCTGCAAGGTCTCGGCATTGCCATCGACGGCGGCTCGGAGCGCGTGACTGCCGGGCGGGCACCGCGCCATATCGCCGAATCACTGGATCTGTCTCCCGACGACCCCGTCATGCTCCTCGAACGCCGAGCGACCGCGCAAGGGCGTCCCGTCGAGTGGCGCGAGACCCACGTCCGGGCGGGTCGGTTCGCTCTCGAAGCCGCGTGGACGAGCCATGGCTCGACCCTCACCGCCGCGGTCGAAGGGATCTCGCGGCCGTGATCGTCGTCGCTGGCGTCCTGGCCGTCCTCATCGGCATGGCCGTCGGCCTCCTCGGTGGGGGCGGCTCGATCCTCACCACCCCGCTCCTCATCTACGTGGTCGGCTTCGACGCCAAGCAGGCCATCGCCGCAGGCCTCTTCGTCGTCGGCGTCACCTCGATCTTCGGCCTCATCAGCCATGTACGCGCGGGGCGCGTCGTGTGGCGCATCGGCCTGATCTTCGGCGGAGCCGGCATGGTGGACGCCTTGATCGGGGGCCAGATCGGAGCGCGCCTCCCGAGCGCTCTCCTGCTCGCCGCCTTCGCGGTGATGATGGGCATCACCGCTGTCGCGATGATCCGCGGTCGCAAGCAGGTCACCGGCAAGGCCCACAATCTCCATGCCGTGGGAGAAAAACCCGGTCCTCGACAGCTACGGCGGACTCCTCGGCCACTGGGGCTGGAGGATGTCACCCGGATGCAAGGGATCCGCTGCTAGTCACGGAAGCATGGTGCTGAAGCCAGCCTCCGCCGTGCCGTCCTATGTCGGGCGGAAGTAGACGCGGATACGGCAATGCACGTGGGATGGGGCGCATGGCCCCATCCCACGTGCATCGATCCAGTCCTCACGAGAGACCCACTAGTCGCGCTTGTCACTGCCCACCATGACTTCAATCCAGCTGCGCCCCGGAGCCGGCGTTGCGAGCCATCTCCCTCAATTCGGAGCAAGAAAGCAGGCACCCGGTAGGTCCAGACCACTTGTCTAGAGGTACATTCGCTCATCCCAGCCCCGGGGCCGGGGCGCGTGTCCCAATCCGTGTTTGTGTTGGTGTTCAGGACCTGCGTCTAGCCGTTTTCGGAGTTTATCGGGACCTTCGAAGGGGTGAATTGCAGGCGTCAGATGTCCCTCAAAGGCAGTTTTCAGACATCCCGCAACTGACCTTCCAGTGCCTCTACTAGGCCCGTTGACGGGCGCAGATCGTCGAGCGCTTGTCTGCTGGGTAGCGGGCGGAGACTTACCAGATTTGGCAAGGCGTCAACAACTCATGACCTCTCCGTTTGACACGTGTGCAGCCCTTCCCCATGTCAGCAGGGTCAGGCACACGCGCCGGCAGAGGGCGGTGGACCTTGTGGCCGGGGTGGCTGGCCGGGTCTGCTGCACGATCAGGTGACACGTACGGTCACGCGGCCTGAGTGGCTGGCGTGGTCATGATGGTCTCGAATTCGATCGGGGTCAATCGGCCGAGGGAAGCTTGTCGCCTGCGTCGGTGGTAGGTCCGCTCGATCCAGGTGACGATCGCGATGCGCAACTCCTCGCGAGTCGCCCAGACCTGGCGGTCCAGGACGTTCTTCTGCAGGAGGCTGAAGAAGCTCTCCATGGCGGCGTTGTCCCCGGCAGCACCGACGCGGCCCATCGACCCGACCATGGAATGGCGACTCAAGGCCCGCACGTGCCTTCTGCTTCGAAATTGCGATCCTCGGTCCGTATGGAACACGCAGCCGGCGACGTCACCGCGTCGCGCGACGGCGTTGTTCAGGGCGTTGACCGCGATGCGTGACTTCATCCGGGAGTCGATGGAGTAGCCGACGATGCGGTTAGAGAACGCGTCCTTGACCGCGCAGAGGTAGAGCTTTCCCTCGAGCGTGCGGTGCTCGGTGATGTCACCCAGCCACAACTCGTTCGCCGCGGCGGCGGTGAAGTCCCCCTTCACGAGGTCGTCGTGGACCGGCGGGCCCACCTTGGTGCCCTTGCCCCGTCTCGGCTTCTTGCCGAATCGACTGAACCAGCCGTTGGCCGAGCAGATCCGCCACGCGGTCCGCTCGGCCATCACCTCGCCCGCATCGCGGGCCTCGTCGACCAGGAACCGGTAGCCGAACTCCGGGTCATCACCGTGCGCGTCGAACAGGGCGTTCGCCCGATACGCCTCGACGAGCTCGGACTCGTTCACCGAGCTGGCCAGCCACCGATAGTAAGGCTGGCGAGCAAGCTTCAATACCCGACACGTCACCGCGACGGGAATCCCGTCCGCAGCCAGCTCACTCACGAGCGGGTAGAGCCTTTTCCCGGCAGGTTCGCCTGCGACAAGTAGGCAGCTGCCCGGCACAGAACCTCGTTCTCCTGCTCCAACAGCCGATTGCGCTTACGCAGCTCACCCAGCTCCGCCGACTCAGACGACGACACGCCGGGCTTGCACCCGGCCTCCACGTCAGCCTGGCGCAGCCAGTTCTGCAGGCACGTCTCGGAGATCCCAAAATCCTCCGCGATCTCCTTGATCGTCACCCCAGCCTCACGGCGCTGGGCAACCGCCACGACATCGTCGCAGAACTCTCTCGGATAGGCCTTCGGCACGACAGACATCCTTCCAGCGGCACCCCACGGCACCACAAATCACATGTCACCTACCCGTGCAGCAGACCCAGGCGATCCAGCGCCTTGGTGCGGGGGCGTGATCGCGGTACCGATGTGACACGTCTGTGACAAGCAGACCCCCCACGCGCAATGTGGGGGGTCTGCCGCTGCCTGGAACATCTGCTGACGTGGGTGTTCACTTGTCGGGCTGACCGGCTTTGAACCTGCGACC
>SXGQ01637948.1_pt1 | contig 13083 bp, 12 predicted proteins | sample 3178371 | NCBI WGS metagenome assembly SXGQ01 (sample SAMN11356859, study PRJNA531348) | freshwater metagenome | isolation source: freshwater sample F1-20 | place: China: Fuxian Lake, Yuxi | collected 2017-12-25
GGGCCTCGCGGCTCGGTTCGCGGCCCCTTCCTCGCGCTGCTTCATAACCCCGACCTCACCGACGTGCTGGAGCAGGTCGGGGAATATCTTCGCTTTCGGTCCACCCTCGCGCCAGCCCTGATCGAGCTCGCCATTTTGCTGGTGGCGCGGCACTGGACCTGCCAGTATGAGTGGTTCGCTCATGAGCGTATCGCGCGAACCCGCACCGACCTGCCCGACGGCATCATCCGTGCGATTCAGAGAAACGAAATCCCGTATGACATGAATGACGACCAACGCGTGATTCATGATTTCGTCTTGGGCACGTTCCGCTGCGGCGCAGCCCCCGGCCCGGTCTACGACGAAGCCGTGAGCCGCTTCGGTCGCGCGGGTGTACTAGACCTGGTTGCGCTCTGCGGCTACTACACCACGATTGCGTTCGTCCTCAACACCGGGCAGATCATGCCGCCCGAAGGCGTGCCGCCGCTTCGCGAGGTTGGTTGAGCGCGGGTGCCCTCAGGGCACCTTTCTTCAGTCGGGCTCAGCCACCACCTGGTTGCGCAGCACACCGATCCCGGTGATTTCGATCTCGATCACATCACCGGGTTTCATATTCTCCTGCTTGCCTTCGGTGCCGAACCACATCACGTCGCCAGGGCTGATGGTGCAGTAGCGCGAAGTTTCGCTGATGAACACTTCCGGCCGGAAGATCATGTCGGCGGTATCGAAGCTGTCAACCTCTCGGCCGTTCAGCCGGATGATCGTTCGCATGGTGCGGTAGTCAAGCCCGGTCACAAACCAGGGCCCCATGGGCTTGAAGGTATCGCAGTTCTTTGAGCGAAAAAAGGTACGGTCGCTTTTCTGCCAGCTGCGCTCACTCACATCATTACCGATGGTCCAGCCGAGGACGCTATCAAGCGCCTGCTCGGGCGACACTTTACGAGCGGGCTTACCGAACACCGCTACCAGCTCGCCCTCGTATTGAAACTGATCCGTCGCATCGCGCGGCTTCACAATGTCTTCGCCGTGGGCAATCAGCGCATTGTTGGCGCGATAGCCTATTTCTGCGCGCTCAGGCAACTTCGGCGATTCGCCGATTTTCGCTGCCACCTCGCGGATATGCCCGGCATAGTTCAGCCCCGCGCAGAAAAAGGTCCCGGGCACCACTGGTACCAGCAGGCGAATGGCATCGAGCGCCAGCCGCTCGGCCGTTCGCTCATAACCGCCAAACGGCGAGCCGCGAACCGGCACCACCGAGTCATCTTCAACAATGCCAAACGCTGTCTTGCCAGACGCTTCGAATCTGCACCACTTCATGTCGGGTCTCCGTGAACCGCGCATCGGATAGGACCGTACCGGCTCAGATGTTGGACAACTCCGCCAGTTTATCCTCGACCCACGGACGCACACGCTTGAATATAGTGAGGGTGCCCCGATTGACCGCGTGATTGCTCAGCCCTTCAACAGCATCGGCAGCCACATCGCGAGCCCCGGAAATGCCACCAGTACCGCAAGCAGGACCAGATCCGCCGCGATAAACGGTGCCACGCCCCGGTAGATATCGCGGATGGCAATGTGTGGCGCAAGCCCGTGAAGCACAAACACAATGATGCCGATGGGCGGAATGATCATGCCCAATTCCACCACCACCACGTTGACCACGCCCCACCACACCGGATCGAACCCCATTTTCTCGATGACAGGCAGCACAAACGGCAAGGTGATAAGCATGGCTGCGATTTCATCGAAAATTGCACCCAGCGCGAGGTACGCGATCAGCAGGCAAGCCACGATGCCAATCTCGGGCACCGGAAGCTTTCCAATAATGCCGACCAGCACCTCGGGCACCCGCGCGAGCGTGATGAAATACGAAAACACCGAGGCGCCAATGATGATGGTGTAGATCATGGCGGTGGCGCTTGCCGTTTCGCGTAGCCCCTGCCAGACCGCTGCCCAACTCATCCGACGACGGAGCACTGCGAATAGCAGCGACAGAATGGCAGCCACCGACGCAGCCTCGTTCACCGTAAAGACGCCGCTATAGAGCCCAGCGAAGATCGACGCCATTAGCACAAGCACAGGCGAGGCCTCGCGAAGCGCGCGCCACTTCTCTGAAAGCGGCATGCGTTCGCTTACTGGCGCCAGATCGGGGCGCCACCAGACGATCAGGCGGATCGCAAGCAGGTTGAGCGCGAGCGCAATCGCGGCTGGCACCAGCGCGGCGTAAAACAGGTCGAAGATATAGGTCTTGGTGACCACGCAGTACAGGATCATGACGATCGAAGGCGGGATCAACGCCTTCAGGGTGCCGCCTGCCGCGATGGTTCCCGCTGAAAATGCAGGCGAGTAGCCCCGCGCCAGCATCTCAGGCAAAGCGGCCTTGGCGAACGTTGCGGCGGTGGCGGTGGACGACCCGCACACGGCACCAAACACCGCACAGCCCCCCATCGTGGAATAGGCGAGCCCGCCACGAAAATGACCGAACCAGCATGCCGCCGCGCGGTAGATATCACGCGAGAAACCGGCGGCGCTCGCGAAGGTGCCCATCATCAAAAAGAGCGGCACGGTTGCCAGATCGACGCTTGAAAGCAGGCCCGCCGACTCACCCGCCAGCACGGTCATCGCCGGCCCCCATCCTGACTGCAGGGCATAGCCCACCACGCCCACGACAATCATCGCGATGCCAATCGGTATCTGCAGGAGGATCAGCGCACAGAGGGCGAGGAGCCCCAGCCCGCCAATAGCCAGCGCACTCATTCGCCGGTCCGCATCGCGTGTTCAAAGCGCCCGAACAGACGTCCAGCCTCCAACACCACCACAATCACCTGCACCGCAAACGCCATGGCAAAAATGGCGCAGACCCCGTACCAGAAGGGTGCGGTGGGAATCTTGAGAATCCAGGTGGTTTCACCTGCACGCGCAATCTTGCCGGCGAAGACCAGGAACTGCCAGCCAAAGGCAGCCATGACCACGGCAGTGATGAGCGCAGCCATGGCATCAAGCAGTCGGCCAGCGCGCGCGCCGAAAACATGCGAAGCCAGCCTGATTGAGATATTGCTTCGCTCCATCAGTCCGACCGGCAAACAACAGGTGACTGCAAGCGCTACGGTCACTGCGGCCAGGTCTCGGACCCCCTCGATGGGTTGATTGAGGAGCCAGCGCGCCAGCCCATCAAATAGCGTCATCAGCGCGAGAAACATGAGGCCAGCGAGACCGAGCGCGGACAGCGCCCGGGTCGCCATCAGACCAAAACGTTCCAACCTTGACAGCCCGGTCAAGGCAGCCTGGGCGGGCTCCGGGGCCGAGCGGGACGCCTGTGTCAGCGGCTGCGGATCATTCATAGGCGCCCAGTCGACAGCCACTTCCCGTGAACGGGAAGATCACCTTCAGGAGGGGCTCAGCGACCCGCCCGTACGCTGGCGAGTTCTGCCCGGACCAGCGCCAGCAGCTCCTTATTGCGCGGGCTTTTGGCGACCCATGCATCGATCACAGACTGGAAAGCCGGCTGCATCGCATCGAGATCCGCCTGCGAGGGAAATACCACCTTGCGCTTGGGATCGGCCTGCAACTGCTTCACGACAGACGCGTTGTAGCTGCCAATGCCTTCATTAAATCGCGCCGCCGTCCATTCACCGCTGTATTTGCGGATCGCATCTTGCGCGGGCTTGGGAAGCGAATCGAATTTCTTGCGATTCATCAGCATGGCGAGGGGGACCACGCCCAGCCGGGTGAAATAGTGGGCGCTTGTCACGCGGGAAATACCGAAATCGACCAACGGCGCGGGATGCGAGGTGGTGCCATCGATGGTACCGCGGCTGATCGCCTCAGGCACCTCCGTGACGGGCATGCCGATCGCAACAGCCCCCAATGCCTTGATCGTTTCGCTTTCAACGGCTCCTGAGGTTCGGATCTTCTTGCCTTTGATGTCGGCGATCGCATTGATTGCGGCGCGCGAATGCAGACTGTAGGGGGCGGTGCCGAACAAACCGATCGGAAAGAAATCGTCGTAGCCGCGGATTTTTCCGCTGTTCACGAGCCGCGTGAAAACCAGCGTTGCCTCGCGGAGGTCGGCAAAGATACCGGGCAATTCGAACACTTCGTTTTCCTGAAAACGACCTGGCGTGTAGGAGGCAATCACCCAGGCGATATCAGCCACGCCATCCAGCACCATTTGCGCCTGCTGAACAGGACTCCGTCCAAGCGCACCATTGGGGAACAGTTCGATTTCGATGGCGCCGCCTGCCTCCTTGTTGACCGCTTCCGCAAAAGGCTTGAAGACGCTCTGAAAGGTGGCCTCTTTGTCGGGCGAAAAGATGGCGAACTTGAGCTTGACCGTCTGCGCCTGAACGCCAGCACTGGCGCCTGCGACGGCGAGCGCGGCCGCGGCGCAGAGTGCCCTGATACGGAATCGCTGGATGCTGGGGCCCATGGGTGTCTCCTTGTAAGTGTCGTTCGGGGCAATGTAGTGGATATTGAGGAAATGTCAATATTCAAGAATTGGATACTGCGAATCGCTAAAGAGGGGGTAATCGCTTGAAGCGAATGTCACTATTTGAGATATTGATAGGCATGAACCCCCTTCCCCCTCCATGAGCAGCCTCGGATCCTCCCTCTCGATCCTGAGTCTGTTCGGGCATGATCGCCCCACCCTCAGCGCCGAGGCCATTACCGAGTCACTGGGCTTTAGCCGGCCGACGGGCTATCGCTATCTGCGTGAACTGGTCGCGAGCGGCTTGCTGGTAAGGCTTGCGCCGGGCACTTATGCGCTCGGCCCGCGCATCATCGAACTCGACTGGCAGATCCGGCAAAGCGACCCCCTGCTACGGGCTGGACTCTCCGTCATCCAGGACCTGTCCTCAGCCACCGGTTTCGAAGTGAACCTGGTGGGCCGCTATGCTGATCATATTGTCACCACCCATCAGCAGCACGGGCTGGAGCGGCTGCCCCTCAGCTTCGGGCGGGGACGGCCGCTGCCGCCTTTTCGTGGCGCAGGCTCAAAGATCATCGTGGCGCATTTTCCGCGCGCGCGTTTGCGTCGGCTCTACGAAGCCCATCGCGCCGATGCGCGGGACGCAAAACTTGGCAGCCAGTGGGAAGACGTCCGACAGGCGCTTGCCGCGATCCGCCGTCAGGGGTTCGCCGTCTCGCATGGCGAACTCGACCCCGGCTACGTTGGCGTGGCAGCACCTGTCTTCGCAGCCGACGGCGACATCCTTGGTAGCGTGATCGCCGCACTATCACGAGAGCGGCTCGCGGTCACCGACCTTGAGCGACTGACGGGGCGCATCCGCGCAGCAGGCCAGTCCATCAGTCTTCGGCTGGCCGAATTCGGTGATGCCCCCGACCATCGCGAGGCTGTGACCTCTATCGCCCGACCGTCCGTGCGAAGACGCGCATGAGCCGAGATACGCTTCACGATGTGCTCATCATCGGCCTCGGTCCCACGGGCGCTTCGCTGGCAAACCTGTTGGGGGGCCTGGGGCTGGACACGGTCGTCATCGATCGCGAGCCAGGTCTGCTGAACTTGCCTCGCGCGGTACATTTCGACGGCGAGGTCATGCGCGTGTTCCAGAACATGGGGCTCGCGGCCGCTCTGAAACCCCATCTGCGCCCCTCCGCCGGCATGCAATATGTGAACGCCCAGGGGCTTCTGATGCTTGAACGAAAGGCCGCAGCTGAGCAGGGGCCGCAGGGCTGGGCAACCAACTATCTGTTTCATCAACCCGATCTGGAGGGTGCGCTGCGGCGCGGGCTCGATCGGTTCAGCTGTGTCGAGGTACGCAACAGCCTCGAAGCGGTCGGCGTCATGCCCCACGGCGACGGGGTAGAGGTTCGCGTGCGCAGCACCGTCAACGCGGGTGCCGACGAGACGCTGCGCGCGCGCTGGGTGGTCGGTTGCGACGGAGCGCGCTCCATCGTCCGCGAGGCAATCGGCGGCCCGCTTCACGATCTGGGTCTGCACCAGGAATGGCTGGTGGTCGATGTTGAGCTGACCGACGATGTCGCGTTACCGCAGCCCACGGTGCAATACTGCGATCCCGCCCGCCCGGCCACCTTTGTCAATGTCACCGGCCGGCGCAGGCGGTGGGAAATCATGGTGATGCCGGGCGATGATCCTCAGGCGCTACTCGAGCCCCACAATCTCTGGCGACTTCTTGCGCCGTGGATTCGTCCGGACCAGGCAAAGCTCGTGCGATCGGCGCTCTACACCTTTCATTCGCTGATCGCCTCGCGCTGGCGCGCGGGGCGACTGCTGCTCGCCGGGGACAGCGCCCACCAGACGCCCCCCTTTCTCGGGCAGGGCATGTGTGCCGGTCTACGCGATGCGGCCAACCTCGCCTGGAAGCTGGCAGCCGTTGTACGGGGCGAAGCTGCCGAGCGAATTCTGGACAGCTACGAGAGCGAGCGGCTGCCTCATGCGCGCGAGTTCATTGAGACCGCCATGCGGCTGGGCGAGATCATCCAGACCACCGATCCAGCGGTGGCCGCGCTTCGCGATCAACGCTTCGCACGCGAAGGCACCACCGAGATTGTCAACCTGTCGCCCGCGCTCGGTCCCGGGGCCCGCACGGGTCAAGCGTCAGCTGGCACCCTCGCTCCCCAGCCGCGACTATCAGATGGTCGTCTGTTGGACGACGCGCTGGCCGCGCACCGGTTTGCACTGCTGACTTCTGCCCCTGAATCGCTGCAAGCATCGCCCGACGCACGCGCGGTGCTCGAGCGGCTCAATGTCTACCTGCTGTGCGACCCCGCGCTTGGCAACTGGTTCCAGTCGCTCGGTGCGCAGCATGCGCTCCTGCGTCCCGATCGTTATGTCGCCGCAATCGCTCACTCGGCCGACGAGGTCGCATCCTGGCCGATCGACGACTGGGGCTATTCACGCTAATAACCGGGAGACATCATGAACCGACAGCCGTTGAATCCAGTCACCGCGCAAGACCGCGCTGATTTCGAGCGTGATGGCGTGGTCTGCCTGCGGCAGATGTTCGATCAAGACTGGATCGAACGCATGACCTTAGCGGTCAACCGCGTGATGGACGCCTCGCACCCCCTCGCCCGCCCGCGTGAGGTCACTCAGGCAATGGGCGGCAAAAGTGGCCGCTACCACATCAATTCGTTTGTCTGGCACTGGGATGATGACTTTCGCGCTTGGGCACTCGAATCGCCCAATGCCGAAATCGCCGCCATGCTGATGGATGTTGACCATGTACGCATGTTCTACGACCAGGTGTTTGTGAAGGAGCCCAACACCTCCGAGATGACCGACTGGCATCACGACCTGCCGTTCTGGCCCATGCGAGGCAATCAGATCCTGTCGATCTGGGTGGCGCTCACCGATGTGGGGCCCGATAACAGCTCGCTCGAATATATCGCTGGCTCCCATCGCTGGAACAAGTTTTATCGCGCCGCCATTCCTGATAAGGATCCGCGATTCAAGTCTGAACTCGAGGAATGCCCGAATTTCAGCCTGCTGCGCAATGACCCGCAATACCGTTTTCTGTCATGGACCATGAAAGCAGGCGACTGCCTGGTACATCACCCGCTTACCGTTCACGGTTCGGAAGGTAACTTCTCGCCCACCCGGCGACGCATCGCGATCTCGAACCGCTACTTCGGCCCCGATGCGGTGTGGGATCCCCGACCCGCCACCACGAGGGTCACCGGCGACCCTGTACTGGAGGCCGGACGCTATCCTGCAGATGACCATGCATTCCCGATTGCATGGGAGCGCTCAGCCGCAACCGGCCAGCACCCACGCTAGTGCGCGGTGCGCCAGGCGAGGCCTGCGCGGGTGCCATCAGCCACCGCCCCGCGCGCTGGTCGATACTCGCACCCCACCCAGCCCTGCCAGCCGCATTGCGCCGCCACCTCATCCAGCACAGCGAACAGATAGCGATAGTTGAGTTCGCCGACATCGGGTTCATGTCGCTCAGGCACACCTGCGATCTGCAAATGCGAGACGCGCCCGGAGGGCAGCCACTGACGGATCTTCATTGCTACATCACCTTCGACGATCTGGCAGTGATAGAGATCCATCTGCACGCCCACATTCGGCTCACCGATTTCCTCGATAAGCGCGTGCGCTTCATCCTGGCGGCTCACGAAATAGCGAGGGTTGTCGCGTTGATTGAGGGGCTCAATCAGCAGCGTGACGCCGAGTGGCGCGGCGCGACGGGCAGCTGCGCGAAAGTTAGCAACATAGGTGGCCCGCAACGATTCATAGGCGATCGCTGGCGGCATGATGCCTGCCATCACATGAACCCGCGGACAGGCAAGTGCCTGCGCGTAAACCAGCGCACGGTCAGTTGCCGCCAGGAATTCCGCCTCGCGTCCGGGCAGACAGGCGAGTCCCTTCTCGCCCTGGGCCCAGTTCCCGGGCGGCGCATTGAAGAGCACCTGCTTTAGCCCATGGCGAGCCAGTTGGTCAGCAAGCACCGCCGGTTCATAGTCGTAGGGGAAAAGAAATTCAACCGCCTCGAAGCCATCGGCAGCGGCAGCGCTGAACCGCTCGAGAAAAGGCAGTTCCGGATACAGCATCGACAGGTTGGCGGCAAACTTCGGCACGGCGTTTCCTTCAATTACCAGCGCGCGCCGAATGCGCGACGCAGTTCGTCAATGGCCACCGCATCGAGCGGCATCAGGGGCTCGCGCGCGAGACAGACGAGTCGTGCGGTTTCCTCAAGCTCTTCCAGCACGGCCATCGCAGCAGCAGGGCTATCCTGCCAGACCGTGGGCCCCAGCCGAGTGAGCATGACCGCACGGATCGGCCGGCCTGCACGCCCATAGCTTTCGATATGTTCGGCCACCGCGTCGGCGGCCGCGGGCGCGCCAGGCCGGTGATAAGGCACCACCGGCACATGACCGACCTTCATCACGAAGTAGGGCGTGATGGGCGGGAGCAGTTCCGTGCCGCAGGCCGCCAATGTGAGCGTTACGCAGTGAGTGCTGTGGGTGTGAATGATGCAGCGCGTATCGGCGTCCCAGGCCAGCGCCTTCGAATAAATTCTCCGATGCAGCACTGCAGTCTTACTGGCACGCTCTCCCGAGAGCTGCTGCCCGTCCTGGTCAAGGTGGGCAAGCGCATCGGGGTCGAGAAACCCCAGACAGGCATCGGTGGGGGTAATGAGCATGCCTCCATCATCGAGCCGCACGCTGATATTGCCAGCCGTGGCATGAACATAGCCGCGATCAAACAGACTTCGTCCGACGCGGCAGATTTCCTCACGGGCGTGGGATGCATTCACGGCGATACGCCTGAGTCGAGTGCGGCAAAGGCGCGGGTGAAGAAATCCTCGGCCCCGAAATTGCCCGATTTGAGGCACAGGTGCAGCCCTTGCCCCCTACCCATGACCTGCGACGCATGACACCACGGGACGCCTGGATCAATCTGCGCACCGATCCTGAGTTGACGGATGCCCAGTGCCTGCACGCATGCCCCCGAGGTCTCCCCGCCCGCCACCACCAGCCGTCCGACGCCGCGCTCAACCAGCGCCACTGCAATACGCGATAGCGCTGCTTCGACCAAACTACCCGCCGCCTCAATACCGAGTTGTGCCTGCGCATCGCGCACAGCTTCAGCGGCAGCGCTCGAGGCGATCAGCAGGGGAACCGATGACAGCCGTGTCACGGCTTGATCGATTGCGCGGGCAATCAACCGCTCGCCGTCTGCGGCCAGCTCCAGCGGGTCGAGCGCCAGCACCCAGCCACCTTTCGAGCGGAAATCCGCAACCTGCGCGAGTGTGGCAAGCGAGCAGCTACCCGAAATCACGACCGATGCCCCCTTGGCTGCTGGCAACGCGGCAGCGCCCAGCGAGGGGGCGATCCCGAAGTTGGCCGGCAGCGCGATGGCGACACCGGAGCCTGCCGTGATCAGCAGGGCATCGCTCAGCGCCGGTCCCAGGCGAAGCAAATCGTCGTTGGAGATGGCATCCACCACAGCGATTCCCACGCCATCGGCCCGCAACTGCGCCATGCGCTCGCGGATTGCGTTCGAACCCTGCGCCACACAGCGGTAGTCAATCAGCCCCACCCGACGTCGGCTCTGCGCCTGCATCACGCGAACCAGGTTCGAATCCGTCATGGGCGTGAGCGGGTGATTTCGCATGCCACTGTCGCTTAGCAGCTGCTCACCCACAAACAGATGGCCACGAAATACCGTTCGACCGTTATCGGGAAACGCAGGCGTGGTGACTGCGAAATCACAACCGAGCGCGTCCATGAGTGCCTCGGTTACGGGGCCAATGTTGCCTCGAGGCGTGCTGTCGAAGGTTGAACAGATCTTGAAATAGATCTGCCGCGCGCCCAGCGAGCGTAGCCAGTGAAGCGCAGCAAGCGATTGCTCGACCGCAAGCAGGGGCTCGATGGTGCGGGACTTGAGTGCCACCACCACTGCGTCGACGTCGGACTCAAGCGGTTCGGTTGGCACACCAATCGTTTGAACGACCCGCATACCGGCTCGCACCAGATTGTTGGCAAGGTCAGTCGCCCCGGTGAAATCGTCGGCGATGCATCCGAGCACGAGTCCCCCTGTCACGTGTGCCCCGTCAGACCACACAGTCAGGATGGCGCTGGCAAATCGTGGCGAGTACGACATCCGGGTCTATCGACCACCAGTGTCGCGACAGGATCTCCACCTCATCAAACCCGCTGTAGCCCGCCGCCCGCACGCGGCGCCCGAGCGAACCCAGGTCAATCACACCATCGCCCAGCATGCCGCGATCAAGGAGCAGATCGCGTGTCTCCACCAGCCAGTCACAGATGTGATAAGCGAGCAGCCGATCGGCCCCAGCGCGTGCAAGCGATCGGTCAAGCTCGGGATCCCACCAGACATGGTAGGCGTCGACCGCAACGCCCAGTGCCGCAACCGACCCGCCGTCTCGTGGCCGCGCATGCTGCGGGTCGATCTCATCACACAGATCAAGCGCCTGAGCGAGCGTGTTGACGCAGCAGCGGTCGGCCGCATACATGGGATGGAGCGGCTCGATGGCAAGCGGTACCCCAGCCGCCCGCGCATGGTCCAGAATGGCGGCGATACCGTCCCTCACCATGGCCCGCGCACCCGCCAGATCGCGCGACCCGGCAGGCAGCCCACCACACACCAGCACCAGACATTTCGCGCCGAGGGTGGCAGCGTCATCGATCGCGCGCAGGTTGTCTTCAATGGCTGCCCGGCGGCCTGCCTCGGTCGCTGCCGGGAACATGCCGCCCCGGCAGAGCCCGGTGACCGTGAGCCCATGGGCGCGGATCATCGCCGCGGCGCGCGCTGCCCCGAGCTCCGCCAGCTTGTCTCGCCAGGGCGAAATGCCGGGAATGCCGTGTCGGGCGCAGGCCTCGATCATTTGCGCGAGATTCCACTGCTCGCGCACCGTAGCGGTGTTGAGCGACAGGGCCGGAGTCAAATAGGCAGTCGGATTCATTGGACACCGTGTACGGCCAACAGCGACGTCATCCTGCTGCAGGCGCGCTCAGGGTCGGCAAGCAGCCCAGCCTGATCGGCCAGTCGGAAAATTTCTGCGAAATGAAGAATGTTACGCGTGCTCTGCTGTCCGCCCACCATCACGAAATGGTCCTGGTGGCCGTTCAGCCAAGCCATGAACACCACGCCGGTTTTGTAGAACCGGGTGGGCGCACGAAAGATATGGCGCGACAGCGGGACCGTGGGCCCGAGGATGCGATGAAAGCGCTCGAGATCCCCAGCGCCGAGCGCATCCAGTGCGGAAGCTGCCGCGGGTGCGATGGAATCAAAAATCCCGAGCAAGGCATCGGAATAGCCCTGCGTATCGCCCGCAATCAGCTCGGCAAAATTGAAATCATCTCCGGTGTACATGCGGATGCCGGGCGCAAGCCTGCGCCGCATGGCGATTTCTCGGTCTTTGTCGAGCAGCGAAATCTTCACGCCGTCAATCCGCGAGGCGTTCCGGTTCAGAACGTCGACCGCAACATCCATGGCAGCATTGAGATCAGCATGTCCCCAATAGCCGGCCAGAGCGGGATCAAACATATCCCCCAGCCAGTGAATGATCACGGGCTCCCTCACCTGGCTCAGCAGATGATCATAGACACGGCCGTAGTCCTCGGGCGAACGTGCGCAGGCAGCGAGCGCACGACTGGCCATCAGAATCAGTTGGCCCCCCAATGCCTCGATCGCTTCGATCTGCTGTTCATACGCCGCGATGACCTCGGCCACCGTGCGAGACGGGTCGGGCGGGAGATGGTCGGTTCCGGCGCCGCTCGCCACCCGCGCTGGGCCGCCATGCGGCGAGGTACCGAACGCACGAGCGGCCGCGATCGACCGCCGAATCAGTTCGAGCGAGTTGCCCCAATCAAGCCCCATGCCGCGCTGGGCAGTGTCCATGGCTTCCGCCACGCCGAAGCCCAGACGCCACAAATGTTCGCGATAGGCAATGGTACGGTCCCAGTCGATCGCGGGTTCGAGCCAGGGGTCGACGTTCGAGCGCGGATCAGCCACCACATGCGCGGCCGCATAGGCCACCCGGTTCCAGCCTCGGACAGCAGGCGTCCAGGCGGGGATGCCGCTCAAGGTGTAGCGATCAAGGGCGCCACCGGCCGCGGGCAGGATCAAACTTGGCATTGACGCGCTCCCTTCAGGCGGGCAAGGGTCCGACATCAACCCAGCGACGTTCCCGCCACGACTGCAGCGCAGCCTCCACCAGTTGCACGCCTGTCGCGCCCTCGCGCAGGTGCCAGCGGAACGCCCCCCCTTCAACCACATGGCGAAGGAAGAGCTCCCATTGCGCCTTGAAAGCATTGTCAAACACCACGGTATCAGGCACCTCCTGCCAGCCATCCATGAACTGAATCGGCTGCGGCAGATCAGGATTCCAGACGGGCTTGGGCGTGTTGACCCGCGACTGCGTCCGACACCCCCGAAGCCCGGCGACCGCCGAACCGTGCGTGCCATCGACCTGCAAAGTGAGCAGATCATCGCGGCGCACGCGCACCGCCCACGAACTGTTGAAATGCGCGATCACGCCTGAGGCGAGCTGAAAGGTTGCATACGCCGCATCATCAGCTGTGGCGGTGTAGGGCTTGCCTTGTTCATCCCAGCGCGTGGGAATATGTGTGGCACCCAGGCAGGATACC
>SXGQ01638788.1_pt1 | contig 13083 bp, 13 predicted proteins | sample 3178371 | NCBI WGS metagenome assembly SXGQ01 (sample SAMN11356859, study PRJNA531348) | freshwater metagenome | isolation source: freshwater sample F1-20 | place: China: Fuxian Lake, Yuxi | collected 2017-12-25
CATTGAACTACTCCCGCAGCTCAAGATGCCAATTGTTGGTTCGCTCGACACACATCAGGCCCTGCAACCGCGAAGACTCAAACTGCATCTGGTGGACGGGGCTGGATTCGAACCAGCGTAGGCGTAAGCCAACAGATTTACAGTCTGCCCCCTTTAGCCACTCGGGCACCCGTCCAGCAAGCGAACCACAGATTATGCCATGTTTTTGATCGGGTCCGCTACCAGGAAATGGGCTCCTGCCCCTGTGATAGCAGCCAGGCATTGGCGGCGCTGAAGTGGGCGCAACCCACGAAAGGCCGGGGCGGCCGCGACGCCGACAAGGGCGATGGATGGTTTGCACTGAGCACCAAATGCCGCGCTGGCACACCAGCCAACTGGGCCTGGGCATGGGCGCCCCAGGCCATGAAAACCGCCGGTCTGACACGGTCAATGATGGCAGACAGCAAAGAAGAAGTGAGTACTTCCCAACCTTTTTTGGCGTGGCTCGCGGCCTGACCTTGCTCCACCGTCAGCACGCCATTGAGCAGCAGCACCCCCTGCTCGGCCCAAGCCTGCAGACTGTGCGTGGGCCCGCGGCCGCCAGCTGGACCAAGATCGCGCGAGCGCTCGCGCAAGATGTTGCGCAAACTCGGCGGTACCGGCACGCCCGGGGCCACTGAAAACGCCAAGCCCTGGGCCTGACCCGGGCCGTGGTAAGGGTCTTGCCCCAGGATCACCACCTTGACCCGCTCGAGCGGCGTCAACGCCAGGGCCCAAAGCGGGTGAGCCGGATAGACCACGGCCCCGGCAGCCAGCCGCATTTGAACGAACTGGGCCAATTGGCGGCCCGTCGGGCTGGCAAAAAAGCCATCGAGCCGCTCGCGCCAGTCGCTCGCAACGGGCCAGCTCGATGGATCCCAGGCTCTCAACGAACCCACGGTCGTCACAGCTGCCGCGGTCGATTCGGATTCGCCGCTCAAGTCCAGGCCCGCCAAGCTCAATTGCCGCGCAGCTGCGCCCAAGGTCCGAGCCATCGAAGCGCTCAGCTGAAAAGCTGCTCGAGCGCCTGCCCGGGTTCGTCGGCGCGCATGAAAGCCTCCCCCACCAAAAAGGCGTGCACCCCGGCTTGGCGCATGCGCTGCACATCGGCCACAGTGGCGATGCCAGACTCCGTCACCAACAAGCGGTCTGCGGGCACGCGCTCGAGCAAGTCCAGCGTGGTCTGCAGGCTGACCTCGAAGGTTTTAAGGTTGCGGTTGTTGATGCCCAGCAAGGGCGTCTTGAGGTCCAGGGCACGGTCAAGTTCGGCGCCGTCATGGACCTCGACGAGCACCGCCATGTTCAAGGACAGCGCCACCGATTCGAGCTCGCGCATTTGGCTGTCGGCAAGACATGCGGCGATGAGCAAGATGCAGTCTGCGCCCATGGCCCGCGACTCGTAGATTTGGTAGGCATCGACCATGAAGTCCTTGCGCAGCACCGGCAAGTCGCACGAGGCGCGCGCCTGCTTGAGGTAGTCCGCACAACCCTGAAAAAACTGCTGGTCGGTGAGCACCGACAGGCAGGCCGCGCCGTACTGAGCGTAGCTTTGAGCGATGTCTGCGGGGATGAAATCGGGGCGCAGCACGCCTTTGGAGGGGCTGGCCTTTTTGACCTCGGCAATCACGGCGGCCTGACCGAGCGCAATCTTGCTGCGCATGGCGCCCACAAAGTCGCGCGTCAGCACCCTGGAGTACGCGTCGCGCTCGACCTCGGCCAAAGGCCTGCGCTTGCGCGACAAAGCCACCTCCTCGCGCTTGACCGCCACGATTTTTTCAAGAATATCTGCCACTGCAAACCCTCATCAATACGTCGTCAAGCCTGCTTGAGCCGCTCGCTGGCGGCCACCAGATCATCGAGCTTGCGCCGAGCGGCCCCGCTGGCCAAGGCCTGGCGGGCCATCTGCAGGCCCGCGCCTATGTCGGCAGCTAGGTTGGCAGCATACAGGGCGGCGCCCGCGTTGAGGGCCACGATATCACTGGCCGGGCCGGGCAGGCCGTTGAGCACATCCATGAGCATCTGGCGCGACTGTTCGGGGCCATCGACCCTCAAGGCGCGGTTACCGGCCATCGGCAGGCCGAAATCTTCAGGGTGTATCTCGTATTCGATGACCTGCCCGTCTTTGAGCTCACCGACCAAGGTTCCAGCACCCAGGCTGATCTCGTCCATGCCGTCCTTGCCGTAGACCACCAGGGCGTGCTGGGCCCCGAGCCGCTGCAGGGCGCGCACCTGTATGCCCACCAGATCCGAGTGGAACACGCCCATCAAGATATTGGGGGCCGCCGCAGGATTGGTCAATGGCCCCAAAATGTTGAAAAGGGTGCGCACACCCAGCTCCTTGCGCACCGGCGCGACATTCTTCATGGCCGGATGGTGATTGGGGGCAAACATGAAGCCCACGCCGACCTCTTCAATGCACTGGGCAATGGCCTGAGGCGTCAGATGGATGTGGACGCCGACCGACTCGAGCACGTCGGCACTGCCCGACTTGCTGCTGACGCTGCGCCCTCCGTGCTTGCTGATCTTGGCCCCCGCAGCGGCGGCCACGAACATGGCGCAAGTTGAAATGTTGAAGGTGTGCGAGCCGTCTCCACCCGTGCCCACAATGTCCACCAGATGGGTCGGATCCTTGACATGCACCTTGGTCGAAAACTCGCGCATGACCTGTGCTGCTGCGGTGATCTCACCGATGGTTTCTTTCTTGACACGCAGGCCGGTCATGAAGGCGGCAGTCATGAGGGGGGACATCTCTCCGCCCATGATCAAGCGCATGATGTGCAGCATCTCGTCATGAAAGATTTCGCGGTGCTCGATCGTACGCTGAAGCGCTTCCTGTGGTGTGATTTTTGAGCTGTTGGGCATGGGTAACTCCGAAAAAAAGGCCGTGTCGGTTGTGGAACGAGTTCCGGCGTGCGCCGCATAAGGTCAGTTGGACGCAGGGGGAACACTTTGAAAAAAGCGTCTGACCATGGCAACGGCATGATCAATGCCGGCCTGATCCACATCGAGGTGAGTGACCCAACGCAGGCCGATCAGCCCCGTGACCCACACGCCATGCTGCTTGAGAAAATCGGTCAGCGCCGGCCCTCGGCCATGATGAACGTCCACGAAGACGATGTTGGTCTGGGCCGATCGCACGGTCAGACCCTCGATGTCCCGCAATCCCAGAGCCAGGCGCTGCGCCAGGGCGTGGTCCTGCGCAAGCCGCTCAACATGGTGATCGAGCGCATGCAGTGCGCAGGCCGCCAGCAGCCCCGACTGCCGCAATCCACCACCGGTCATTTTGCGAATGCGCCGGGCCCGCTCAATCAACTCGGTCGAGCCACACAAGGCCGAGCCCACCGGTGCACCCAAGCCCTTGCTAAAGCACACCGAGACGCTGTCAAAGGGTTCGACCATCTGGCGCAATCGCTCCATCGCACTTTGGCCAGGCGCTGCAGTGGCCACTGCAGCGTTGAAAACGCGGGCACCATCGAGGTGGGTTGACAGCGACTTGCTGTGCGCCAACTCACACGCTGCGGTCAGATAGGCATCGGTCATGGCATGGCCGTTCCAGGTGTTTTCCAGACAGAGCAGTCGGGTGCGGGCGAAATGGGCGTCATCGGGCTTGATGGCGGCGGCGATCTCGCCGATCTGCATCAGACCTTGTGGGTCTTGCGCCAGAGGCTGTGGCTGCACGCTGCCCAATACAGCGGCGCCGCCGCCCTCGTAGCGATAGGTGTGAGCGAGCTGGCCGACGATGTATTCATCGCCCCGGCCGCAGTGGGCCAAAATGCCGCACAAATTGCTTTGCGTGCCCGAGGGCATGAACAGAGCCGCCTGCTTGCCCGTGATGGCGGCGATGCGCTCTTGCAAGGCTTGAACGGTTGGATCGTCCCCGAACACATCGTCGCCCAAAGGGGCGGCCATCATGGCCTCACGCATGGCCTCGGTGGGCCGGGTCACCGTATCACTGCGCAGATCGACGACTTTCATGTGGTCTCCAGAAAATTGTTGAGCATCGCATGCCCATGCTCGCTGAGGATGCTCTCGGGGTGAAACTGCACGCCCTCGACGGCCAAGGTTTTGTGGCGCACGCCCATAATCTCGCCGTCGGGCGCCCAGGCGGTGATCAGCAACTCTTGCGGACAGGTGTCGCGACCGATGGCCAGTGAATGGTATCGGTTGACGGTCAGCTGCTGAGGCAGGCCGGCAAAAACACCCTGCCCTGTGGTGCTGATCACGCTGGTCTTGCCATGCATCAACTGCCTGGCCCTGACGATATCGGCGCCAAAGGCCGCACCGATGCTCTGATGGCCCAGGCAGACACCCAAAATGGGCACCTTGCTTGCAAAGTAAAGGATGGCGGGCACCGAAATGCCCGCCTCGGCCGGCGAGCAGGGCCCCGGAGAAATGACCAGTCGGTCGAACTCACTGGCTGCCAACTGTTCGACGCTCACCTCGTCGTTGCGAACCACCTCCACCCGAGCGCCGAGCTCGCCCAAGTACTGAACGATGTTGTAGGTGAAGCTGTCGTAATTGTCGATCATCAACACCCGCAGCTTGCGACCCGCGCGGTCGGGTTGGACAGCCGCATTCATTGCAGGCCCTCCTCAACCAGTTCGCTGGCGCGCAGCAAGGCCCGGGCCTTGGCCTCGGTCTCACTCCATTCGAGCTCAGGCACCGAATCGGCCACCACGCCGGCGGCAGCCTGCACATAGAGCATCTGGTCTTTGACGATGCCGGTGCGAATGGCTATGGCCACATCCATGTCGCCGGCATAGCTCAGGTAGCCACAGGCCCCGCCATAGATTCCACGCTTGCTCGGCTCGAGCTGATCGATCAACTCCATCGCATGCACTTTCGGAGCGCCCGTCAGTGTTCCCGCGGGGAAGGTGGCCCTGAGCACATCCATCGGCGTCACGCCGCGCTCAAGCAGGCCCTCTACATTGCTCACGATGTGCATGATGTGGCTGTAGCGCTCAACCGCGAACGCCTCGGTGACTTTGACTGAACCGCTCTGGGCCACCCGCCCGATGTCATTGCGCGCCAGGTCAATGAGCATCACGTGCTCCGCGCGCTCCTTAGGATCGGCCAGCAACTCCCGTTCGGCGGCCTTGTCCTTGTCGGGCGTGGCACCGCGCGGACGGGTTCCAGCCAGGGGCCTGATGGTGATTTTCGTGCCCTCCGGCACGGCCTCTTGCCGAACCAAAATCTCTGGACTGGCCCCCACCACATGAAAGTCACCGAAATGGTAGAAGTACATGTAGGGACTGGGGTTGAGCGATCGCAGCGCACGATAAAGCGAAAGCGGTGATTCGGTGTAGCGCTTCTTGATGCGCTGGCCCACTTGCACCTGCATGAAGTCGCCGGCGGCTATCAAATCCTTGGCGCGCTCGACCGCTTTCAAATAGTCGGCCTTGGCAAATTCACGCTCGGCCGGGTGAGCCTGGGTCGGTCGCACCTGCGGCGCACTGACCGAATACTGCAGCTGCTCTTTGAGCGAGCGAAGTCGCTTTTTCGCATTGACAAAAGCCTCCGGCTGCGCCGGGTCGGCATAGACGATGAGATAGAGCTTGCCCGACAGGTTGTCGATCACCGCCAGCTCCTCGCACTGCAGCAGCAAGATATCGGGGCAGCCCACTGCATCGGGCGGGCAGGTCGCGGCCAGGCGGGGCTCCATGTAGCGCACCGCGTCATAGCCAAAATACCCGGCCAGGCCCCCGCAAAAGCGCGGCAAACCCGGCCGCAGCGCCACCTTAAACCGCTGCTGGTAAGCAGCAATGAAGTCCAACGGATTCTGGCGCGAGCTTTCCACCACCTGGCCGTCGGTGACGACTTCAGTGACTTGCTGCTCACCAAATCCGCTGGCACGTATCAAGGTGCGCGCTGGCAAGCCGATGAAGCTGTAGCGGCCAAAACGCTCACCGCCGACCACCGATTCGAGCAGGAAGCTGTACCGGCCCCCGTCCTGACTGAAGGCAAGCTTGAGGTACAGAGACAGCGGAGTCTCCAAATCGGCAAAGGCCTCAAGCAAAAGGGGAATGCGGTTGTAGCCTTGCTGGACAAGGCTTTTGAATTCGAGTTCAGACATCATGATGCGGATCTTTTTTGGGGGCGCAGGCCGGATCACCCGGATCGAACTGAGGCGGCATCAGCACGCTGATGCCGCCCGATCACTCAGGCGCAAACCAAAGAAAGGATTGCCGCAAGGGCAAGGCCCCGAAAGGGCCCCATGTCATGCTTTAGCCGCGCCGTGTCAGGCAGCGACGCCAGGGCCAAGCTCCCCGGTCTCCGGACCCCGTCAGCATGATGCGGTGTATGAACATGCTCAAAGTGTAGCAAAACACATTGCGGCTTTGCGGCCGATGCGCCTGAGCCCCATCGCCCAGGCTTGCTGCGCGTCGATCAGGCCAGGCTCACAACGCCCCGGTCCTCGCTGGAGGCCGCGCCCTCTGGCCCGCTTTCGGCCGCAGCCAAGCGGTTGTTGAGCGACTCCAGCCGGTAGCCCAGGCTGTAGACCGAGCTAAGCCGGTAACCATTTTCCGGCCGCAGGTCCAGTTTGACGCGCAAGCGGGAGATGTGGGTGTCGAGCGTGCGCGAGACCACATCGGCCTGCCCACCCCAGACGCTCTCTTGCAAGTATTTGCGCGAGAGCAGTTCACCCATGCGGGAAAACAACAGGTAGGCCAATTCGTACTCGCGGTGTTTGAGCTCGAGCAACTGACCTTTGAACGACAAGGTTTTGGCTTTTTGATCGAACACGTAATCGCCCGACGCCAACACCTCGCCGGTTTGTTCCGGGTAGGCGCGTCGCAGCAAGGCGTGCAATCGGGCCAACAGCTCGGGCACCCGCACCGGTTTGCACATGTAGTCGTCAGCGCCGGCCTTGAGCGCTTCGACCAGATCGGCCTCATCCACATGGCTGGTCACAAACAGCACCGGCACCCTGGCCTTGATGTTGGCGCGCACCCAGCGAACCACGTCCAGGCCGGACATATCAGGCACGTTCCAGTCCAGAATCAGCAGATCAAAGTTTTCGCGGCGCAGTTCGCGCAGCAGCCCCTCGGAGGCAGCGAAGGGGTGACAGACATGCCCCAGAGCCAGCAAAAAGGAATTCATCCAGTCGCGCTGGTTGTCGTCGTCTTCTAGCACTGCAATTCGCATCTTCGGGCTCCTAGGTGGTTCGGTTGTCCAAGGGGAGAGCCCAAATCTTAAAATTGATAAGCCAAAAAGTTACTAAATCAGACGTAACTTCTGGTTAAAAACCAGTCCAATTATCATTATTTAATATATGTGAACCCGCTGGATCGCCCGCTGCACCCGGACGGCAGGCGATTGGCCAGCTCAGACCGAGGCCAGTTGCCCACGCATGGCGTCGATGACCGCCTTGTAATCGGGCTTGCCAAAAATCGCGCTGCCCGCCACAAAGGTGTCGGCGCCGGCGCGAGCCACACGAGCGATGTTGTCGGTCTTGATGCCGCCGTCGACCTCCAGGCGTATGTCCTTGCCGCTGGCCTCGATCCGCTTGCGAGCGGCCTCGACCTTGCGCAGGGCCGAGTCGATGAAGCCTTGGCCACCAAAGCCGGGGTTGACGCTCATGATGAGGATCAGATCGATCTCATCAATCACCCAATCGAGCACATCGAGCGGCTGGGCCGGGTTGAAGGTCAGTCCGGCTTTGCAGCCAGCCGCCTTGATGGCCTGCACGCTGCGGTGCACATGGCTAGACGCGTCGGGATGAAAGCTGATGAGGTCGGCGCCAGCGGCCGCAAAGGCGGCAGCCAACGCATCGACCGGCTGGACCATCAGATGAACATCGATCGGCACGCTTTGCCCGTCGGGCCTGACGGCGTGGGGCTTGACTGCGCTGCAGATCATGGGGCCAAAGGTGAGATTGGGCACGTAGTGGTTGTCCATGACGTCAAAGTGGATCCAATCGGCGCCCGCGGCAATCACGTCACGCACCTCCTGCCCCAGGCGGGCGAAGTCGGCCGAAAGGATGGATGGGGCAATGCGGTAGGTCATGGTCGCAAAAAAGAAAAGGCAGGACCCAGATTGTGCAGCAGGGCCGATCGTGCAAGTCCCCGGCCAGGCGGCGATTTGCACTTCGGACTAACATTCGGGTCATGCCCAGTTACAACGTCTCCTGCGAGGCTCAGCCGCAGTTTCTGCCCGAGCAATCGGCCCCGCACGAGTCCGTGCACACCTTCGCCTACACGGTGACCGTGACCAACCGGGGCGACGTGGCGGCACAACTGATCTCGCGCCACTGGATCATCTGCGACGCCAATGGTCTTCGAGAAGAGGTCAAGGGGCTGGGAGTGGTCGGTCAGCAGCCGCTGCTGCAGCCCGGCGAATCGTTTCAGTACACCAGCGGCTGCCGGCTTCGCACGAGCAGCGGGACCATGCACGGCAGTTACTTCTTCGTGGCTGAGGACGGCGCACGCTTTGAGGCCGAGATCCCTTTGTTCGTGCTCGAAGCCGGGCCGGGGACTGCGCCGAGGGTGGTGCACTGACACCGGGCACCTGGGCCGGGCGCTATGCTTGCGACCCATGGGTGAATTCGACCTGATTGCTCGCCACTTCACGCGCAAGCCCAAGCGTGCGCTGCTGGGCGTGGGCGATGACTGCGCATTGCTGCAGCCTCGGCCCGGCACGCAACTGGCCATCTCCAGCGATATGCTGGTGTCAGGTCGCCATTTTTTTGACGATGTGGATCCCGCCAGCCTGGGGCACAAGGCGCTGGCGGTCAACCTCAGTGATCTGGCCGCCTGCGGTGCCAGACCCTTGGCCTTCACACTGGCCCTGGCCCTGCCGGCCATAGACGATGCCTGGCTGTCGGCCTTTGCACAGGGGCTGCTGGCGCTGGCAGACGCGCACGGCTGCGAGCTGATTGGGGGAGACACCACCCGCGGGCCGCTGAACATCTGCATCACCATCTTTGGCGAAACCGACGGTCGCGCGCTGCTGCGCAGCGGCGCGCAAGCGGGCGACGATGTGTACATCAGCGGACATCTGGGCGACGCCCATCTGGCGCTGTTGGCCCTGCAAGGCCAGCTGCATCTGCCGGCCGATCTGCTGGCCCAGACTCGGCGGCGACTCGAGCGCCCCGAACCGCGCGTGGCGCTCGGTCTGGGCCTGCGCGGCGTGGCCAGCGCGGCGATCGACGTGAGCGACGGTCTGATCGGCGATCTGGGCCATGTGCTCAAGGACTCAGGGGTGGGCGCCACGGTGCACGCCGATCGCCTGATGACGCTGCTGCAGGCCCGGACTCACCGCCTGTGGCCCCAGTGCAGCGCCGGGGCCGGCGCGCTCAACTCCATACTGTCTGGCGGCGACGACTACGAACTGGCATTCACCGCGCCACAGAGCGCGCGCGGCCAGGTGCTGCACGCGGCCCGGGGCAGCAACACACCGGTCACTTGCATAGGCCGGGTCGAGGCCGAAACCGGCCTGCGAGTGATCGACGAAAACGGTCAAATCCTCTCGCACAAGCTGCGTGCCTTTGATCACTTTGACACCCCCTGATTGCACAAGCTGCCCATGATCAACGCCGACCCGACCCCCACAGCAAGCGCGCCCATCTTTCGCCCCAACGTGCGCTTTTTGCTGGCGCATCCGGCTCACTTCATTGCGCTGGGCGGCGGTTCGGGGCTTGCGCCCATTGCACCTGGGACGGTGGGTACGCTCTGGGCCTGGCTGGCCTTTCTCGTGCTCGATTTCTTTCTCACTGCGGCTGCCCTGGGCGGGGTGATTGCTGTCTCCCTGGTGATCGGTTGGTGGGCCTGCACGGTGACGGCGCAGAACATGGGGCTGGCCGACTCCGGACACATCGTCTGGGATGAGGTGGTGGCCTTTTGGATCGTGCTGTGGCTGATCCTGCCGGCTGGCCTGGGCCTGCAAGTGCTGGCCTTTGCTCTGTTTCGTTTTTTCGACGCAGTCAAATTCGGGCCGGTGGCCTGGGCCGACCGCCACTTCAAGGGCCTGGGCCCGCGCGGCGGCTTTGGCATCCTCTTTGATGATCTGGTGGCCGCGTTTTGCACGCTGCTGGTGATCTCTATCTGGACCTTCGCCCGATCATGAACGAAGCAAACACCCAGGACCTGACCGAACAATTGGCCAACTTGCTCCAAAGCAGGGGGCTCATGCTGGCCACTGCAGAGAGTTGCACCGGTGGAATGATCGCAGCGGCCTGCACCGAGCGATCGGGCTCGAGCCTGTGGTTTGAGCGCGGCTTTGTGACCTACTCCAACGAATCGAAAAGCGAGTTGCTCGGTGTACCGCTGCCACTGATCGCGCAGCACGGGGCGGTCAGCCAAGCCGTGGCGCAGGCCATGGCTGCAGGCGCTCTGGAGCGCTCACATGCTCAGGTGGCAATTGCGGTCACAGGCGTGGCAGGACCGAGCGGAGGCAGCGCCGGCAAGCCGGTGGGCACCGTCTGGCTGGCCTGGGCCACAGCCACAGCAGTAGTGACCGAACGACAGCACTTTGGCGGAGACCGCTCTGCGGTTCGACAGGCCACGGTCAACCATGCGCTGGCAAAGCTGATCATGCTTGTGCGTCAAGCCGCCCACTAGGGGCTCACACTGAAGCGGTACTCGATCCGCCCTTGGACCCGCTGGCCGGGCTCGAAGATGCAGTGGCCAAAGCCCACCTGGTTGGGCGCATCGGGCAATCGCTGCGGCTCCAAGCAGACTGCCGAGCCACTCAGATGCACCCGGCCATGCTTACCCGCGTGCTTGGGCAAGCTGCCGTCCATGCCAGCGCTGCTGTAGAGTTGCAAGCTCGGCGCATCGGACCACACCTGCATGACAACGCCGCTGCCCGGTGCCTGCAATTGCGCCTGAAACCGCAGCGCGCCGGCGATCTGCCCAGCGGCCAAATCCTGCGGATTGACAAAGGAGTGGTCGAAGCCTGCGCTCACCCCGCCCACAGTCAGTTGCTCATGGCCCTGCGCCATGGCCGCGCGCAGCGTCCTGGTTGTGCGAAAGTCAAACGCAGTGCCTGCCACAGGTTCAAAATACCCCAGGGCAATGCGATCCGCGCCCACGGGCACGAAATGATCGGCCGCGATCTGCAGCCCATGGTCCAAGGCGCAGCCAGACTCTTGCCCTTCGAGATTGAAAAAGGGATGGCTGGTGAAATTGAGCGGCGTGGACGCGCCCCTGACCACAGCGCTGTAATCGATGGCCAGGGTGCTGCCGTGTACTTGATAGCCCAGTTGCAAATCGACATCGCCCGGAAAGCCGTCGTCGACCGAGCGAAACGTCCAGGCCAGAGTCAAGCGATCGGCTGCACTGGTGAGCACATCAAACACCTGGTGCCGACTGCCACCAGGCCCGCCGTGGACACAATGCAATGGATCGTTGTGCGGCAGGCGATGAAGCTGCCCCCTGATGAGGAAACGGGCGCCGGCAATGCGGTTGGCATAGCGTCCTATGAATGCGCCCATAGAAGGCATGCCTTCGAGCAATTGCGCCAGGCTGTCATGGCCCAGCACCACGTCGCGCTCGCGGCCCTGACGGTCGGGCACGATCAGCTGCAACACGCGCGCACCATGATTGCACACGGCCACAGACAAAGCGCTGCTGCGCAGTTCAAAGAGCCGGACCTCCCGTCCTGAGACCCGGCCGGCGAAACGCGCTGGATCGAGCCGCATCAAGTCACTGGCGCCGGGTTGAACAGCACCAGCGAGTTGTGCAATTTCCACTGCTCGGCCCAGGTGCGGCGGCCGCTGGCCACGTCAAGCAAGAGCGCGAACAGCTCCAAGCCAGCCTGCTCGATGCTCAGCTGACCATCGCAAATTCGGCCCGCATTGACATCCATGAGGTCGTGCCACCGCCGGGCCAGCTCGGTGCGAGTGGCCACCTTGACCACCGGACACGCTTGCAAGCCGTAGGGCGTGCCCCTGCCGGTGGTAAAGACATGCAGATTCATACCGGCGGCCAGTTGCAAGGTTCCGCAAATGAAGTCGCTGGCGGGGGTTGCGGCAAACACCAAACCCTTTTGATCGCGTCGCAGCTTTTCCCCGGGCGAGAGCACATGCGAAATCGCCGCACTGCCACTCTTGACGATGGAGCCCATGGCCTTTTCAACAATGTTGGACAGACCCCCGGCCTTGTTGCCGGGCGTGGTGTTGGCGCTGCGATCGACGCGGCCACGCTCCAGATATTGGTCGTACCAAGCCAGCTCGCGCACGATGGCCTGGGCCACCTCGGGCGTGGCGGCTCGTGCGGTCAGTTGTTCGACCGCATCGCGCACCTCGGTGTTCTCGGAAAACATCACGGTTGCACCGGCGCGCACCAGCAAATCGGCCATGGCACCAACGGCCGGATTGGCCGTCACCCCGGACATGGCATCGCTTCCGCCACACTGCACGCCCACCACCAGTTCGCTGGCGGGCACGGTTTGCCTGCGACGCCGGTTGAGCCGCTCGAGATGAGGCCGGGCGCTTTGCACGATGTCATCGACCATGGAAGCAAAGCCGACATGATGGGCGTCTTGCAGACACACGGTGTGTGGCCCACTGTCGCCACCCTGAACAATCGCAATGCTGCCTGCCGGAAGCAGGCGATCGACCTGCAGCTTCTCGCAGCCCAGGCTCACAACCATCACCTCACCGCCAAAGTTCGGGTTCAGGCTGATGTGCCTGAGTGTGCGAATCGGAATTTCCGCTCCGGGCGCATCAATGGCCACGCCACAGCCGTAGCTGTGCTCGAGCGCCACCACGCCATCGACCTGCGGATACAAAGGCAGCAACTCTCGCCGGATGCGCTCGGCCGCAATATCCACCACGCCGGCCACACACTGCACCGTGGTGGTGATGGCCAGCAGATTGCGCGTGCCCACCGAGCCGTCTGCATTGACATAGCCCTCAAAGGTGTAGCCCTCCAGCGGCGCCATCTCTGCGGCGCGCACTGTGGCCAGAGGCAAGCCTTCGAGCGCTCGGGCCGAGGGCATCTGCAGCAAACGCTCATGCACCCAACTGCCGGCAGCGATGGCCTTCACCGCGTAGCCAATGGGCACGTTGTAGCGCAGCACGGCCTGGCCAGCGGCGATGTCGGCCAGCGCGACCTTGTGACC
>SXGQ01186748.1_pt1 | contig 13080 bp, 10 predicted proteins | sample 3178371 | NCBI WGS metagenome assembly SXGQ01 (sample SAMN11356859, study PRJNA531348) | freshwater metagenome | isolation source: freshwater sample F1-20 | place: China: Fuxian Lake, Yuxi | collected 2017-12-25
AAGGTATTCCTCTTCTGAAAGAAAAGTATCAAACAAATCTTGCCCGGATATTCGAACCAGATCAGAAGGCAAAGATTGAAGATTTAACCTTTAATTATGAGAAATTATCTGGCGCTCGAGTTGATGCGGTTATGGAGTTGTTTGTAAAAAGGTAAGTGGGTTGTGAGGGACTCGAACCCCCGACCCGGTGATTAAGAGTTATCGGCGAATTAAATCTAGGTGTGTTTTATTGTGTTCCTATGAGGCAATAACACTGTGGAAATGTAGGGAATTGTTAGGCGTGTTAGGAAAATGTTAGACAGATTTGAACTCGTGGGCTGAATGATCTTATCGATCATCTTTCTTAGCAACGTTCTCAATGTAGAAGAATCAAACTAGTAATTAGTTTGTGATAGTGATTTTCTGATTGAGTGTTGTGGTTTGATTGCCTTCAAGACGCAAGATGCTCTTCCGATTCTTTCCACTGGTCTGAGTACTTGAAGGTTCAATTGCAAAGGTGCGAACGCTGCCAAACCAAGGGAAACCTTGTGAGTTATTAAACTCGAGCCAGAACCATGCAAAGTCCAAATACGCTGACTCCCACTCCATCTCAAAAGCAATATTGGTGTCAACGTTTTTTACCCGGTACCACTTCTTGTCGCCAAAATCTGAGAGCCATCCAAAAACTCCAAGAGGTGTGGGTGGAGATGGCAAACGACTTAGATCAAGAACCTTGCCATTCTCAGCTCTAATGAGCGGCCAATCATGGGTCGATCCTGATGCTCCATGCGGACTTACAACCTCATCATCTAAATGGAATTTTTGAGCGCTAGTTTCAATTGTTAGTTCGCCCTCTACAAGAGCGCCGCCAAATGCCGGATGGCTTGAGTAATCAAATTCCAACTCTGAGTCACTAAGATTTCTGATTATATCCTCAATCTCAATTACATTTTTATCAACTGAGATTTCTCTCTCGATGCGAATCGGGATTGTGAAAAAATCTAGTTGCATACGCGCGCTACCGGTCTCAAGATTATTTACTTTCCATTTTGAAATAGATGCTTCCCCGTGAAAACCAACCGGTGCACCATAAAGAACGCGTGGTGGTCCGGCAACTGGGCAGATCATCTGCCATCCGCCTCGATAGCGCTCCATCCAATGTGCGACGGGATCAAGAAAGAGGCTTCTCTGTTCTTGGGTAATTACTGCCTCTGCGCGATCTGCCCATGGTGTTGAAAGAAGAACCTCTTGATTACCGCTTATGGTCTTTATCGAGATAATATCTGCGCCGTAGTTGACGTCAATTACCAAGTCTAATTCGGAACTTTTCAGATGAAGATGACTCACTTTGACTCCTTAACTCCCGACACAGGTCGGGTTTATCGCGTGGGTTGTAAGCAATGTGCACCCCTGACCCGGTGATTAAAAGTTAATGGAAGTAGTGGTTTAAGCACTGCTTCTTACACGTCGAACCTTATAACTTAAGCTTGTTTTACTCAATAGAGGTTTGAGAGACAGTGGAAGCTCTATTAGCGTTGCTACCTCAGTGCTACTCTGAGACCATGGGATTTGTTTTCTTAAAATAGTGTTGGAGGTAACTATAAAACGTAAAGGACTGTCACTGATTCTGGTACTCGAGTTGACGCCTTTCACGACCACATCCTCCATAGCTGCTATTGATTTTTAAGCCGACCTTAATCAAATAAGTTCACATTCTCATCCGTTCATATGATGATTATTAATAAGTTCTACTTCATCGAAGCTTGCATATATAACCAAGATAAAATTCCGCAAAAGATTCCAAATGATACTGATTACTACCACCTTAAATACATCACGCGTAATGGGCACGTTTGGAGTCGCCTCCTCTGGCCGGTGTCAAGATGGGTGGGAAGGGATCCCTAATGGGAGTGTGTTGGTGGTGCATAGGGTTAAAATGAGGAAAGATTAGAGAAGATTTAACTACAGCACCGGGAGTTAGATAGTGGGTGAATTCTTTCTAGCAGCGGACATAAATGGGGATTGCTCACCCCAAATTTGTCTTCAGTGGCACTAATACGTGCCTCACTGTGAAGATTTGATTGCAAGCCCTTGTGCAATGTGGAAAGGTAAGAGAGACTACTTTCCTTATGGTCCATAGGGTGAAGATATGCTAGTCGCGGGTAAAGTTGAATCAACGAAGGGGCTTCGTTATTCCAGCCGCCTGGATATGCCTAATGTTATAAATGCAAGTACGAATTCAATGAAGGCGTCAAGAGAGCATCAGAACCTCATTTTTCTAAAAGAGAGCCTCATGCTGGCAAAAAAGGCACATCATGTTGAAAATTTCATTCAAAATCTTTATTTACGGTACCCAGATAGTTGGGGGCTAGAAGGAATTTGTCTAAGGAAGATTACGTCCTCAAATAAACTTACCGTAGTCACTCAGATTTCAAATGATGATATTCCTAGCGCCGAACACTTAAAAATGACTGTTGATTCAAAAGCTCCTTCACTAGAAGCAATTAGATTTAACGTTGGTGTATTTTTTGAAACCCGCAGCGCTTTGTCTAATTACAGTGACGAAGGCACAGAAATCTGTAACATAAATTCAGCGCTTCAAGCACTTATTTGTCTGCCAATCACTTCTAATAACGAAATTTGGGGTGCGTTGGAGTTTATCTTTGAAAAAGAACTTGAATGTGATGAAGGTATTCAAATTTTTTTCTCCTGCGTTGCGCAGATAGTAGAGATCGCCATAGATCGCATTTTTAGTGCTGAACAAAGGGAATCGGCGCAAAAAATTTTTGATTCTAACACCGAGAGTGAACTAGTAAAGTTAAAACTGACCCCAAAACTAGAGAAGATTGCTGTGATGATTTCTGAAGGAAAGACAAATGCAGAGATTGCTCGAGCACTTTCTTATTCAGAATCTGCTACGAGATATGAAACAGTTAAGCTTTATGCAATGTTGCGAGTCAAGAATCGCGCTGAAGCCGGAGCTGCAATTACTAAATTGAATTTACTCAATAAAATTTAATTATTTTGAGTAGTAGTAAGTTTGAGGCTCCTTGACTGAGCCTTTGCTCTTTTTGGTGTACTGCTGCCCTCTGAAATTTATAGTTTTGATATCAACAGTACCTTCGAATACATGCATCAACAATTTTTTGTCTTTTAAGGTCACCGTGCCCCAAGCTGCTCCCGTGTACCAAGGGAGAGAGGAATTTTCTAACTCTTTTCTAAATGACAGAGTTTTCTTTTTTGCACTGAACTTTTGCCCTGTCCAAGCCAAGAACAACCCCCAAGCGATCATGGCACGAGAATAGTGGCGACCACATTCGGCTTCATCAAATGGATTTCTAGTCTTTCCAGCATATCTCTCTCTGACATTTGAAATAACACGAACACCTTTGTCGAATTCCCCACTATAAATTAGATTCCCAGCTGCGGTGTATTCAAACGAACCCATGATCTCAGTAAAGTAAGGAAAAGGGCGCTGAGGTCGGCTCCCAAATGGGTAAGATGCCATTAGTAAACCTTTTTCATCTCCTAATGCATAACTACGCATATGACTGAAGTGATCAAATAAATCTGTTTTCTCATTAAATTTCAAAATATTTTGTGCAGTAGTTTTGATATTTTCTAGATCAGCAAGTGGACCTAAATCAGTGATATCTGCTAAGAATTGCCCGATGAGTTGATCAACTAAGCATCCTGAACCTAGTTGCAAATCTGGATTGGAAGTGTCTTGCGCACCCACATTTTCAAGACGCAGACCGCGAGCAATGGTCTGGCCTTCTTGCAATGGATATATCTTGTGTTCATAATATGAGCCATTGAATAAGTTTTTATCTATCCAGGCACTGCCATTATCAAATAGTCTTCTACACTTAGTTGCGAATTCGACCTCGGATAACTCGATTGCCATTTCTTCAGCTGCGCGTAGAGCCGCCAAATACCAAAAGCCCATCTGTGGATTCGGCCCGTAATATTCAACATCCATAGTGTTGTGTTGAACGCCTTCCATAACGCCATCCTGATTGGCATCCCATCCGCCTGGGATCCATGCAAATTCCAATGCCTTACGCGCGGCTGGCCATAATGTGCGTAACCACTCTGAATCTCCGCTTAGCATCCACTCGCGATAAAGCTTTACGACACATCCCATTTGCCCGTCGGCTGCAGCAATTGGCCATGTTTGCAGACCATCTAATGGAAAAGTTACTCTAAAAGACATGAAGCCATCTCTGTTTGTTGCATATAAGAATTCAGTTTCTCGAAAATCTTTAGCAATATTGCTGAACAAAAAAGCAGTTGTTTGTTCATAGTTCCACACATGCGAACAAGTTCCAAAACAAGCCCCAGCGTCATAGCCAATACCTTCCCAACCGAAGTATTTTCCGTTACTAGATTGAAAAATCGTTTGGGTTTTTAGAGTAGATAGATTACTAAGCGCAGAGTCCAGCAAAGGTTGTGGAAATTTTGTATTCAATATCTCTTCAACAAATATCTTGGAGCGAGTCTCAAGATTATCTAGTTTAGGAATAAATTTTTCGAGGACATCGATGGAGTCATCAAATTGCGTTGTGTAGTAATTCCCAATTATTAGGTCCGAATACTTGCCCACGTTTGTACCAGGAGGGCTGCTGCCATCCTCACCTTCTATTGACCAACCTCTTCGGTTTGGGAAAAACCACGATATCAAGAAAGTAAACTCTTCAACCCCACCTGGCTTGATGATACGTTTATCGCATAGCGAACCATTCAGTTCGACACCAATTGATGTTCTTAAATCAAAATTCCCATCTTCTACAAAATCGTCCCACATATCGAGTAATGAATCACGCCAGTAACCAAAACTTGCCCATGCAGTTCGGTATGTTGGATGAATTGGTTTCAAAAGCGCCACAGAAAAATTTCCATAATTCTCATCACTCGAATTTTTCATCTCTGATGAATACCGTATTGCAGAAAAATCGCTGTTCCTGATGTATTCATTGTAGTTAACATAAGAAAAATCCTTATCATCAAATGGACGAATAAAATTTGAAAGATTACTGGCTACTGAAACAGTTGCATTTTTACTTGAAGTATTTTCAACTACATAACGAATAACCATTATTGGAAAACTACTTGCATCTGAATCTGAGGGGATAAGTGGATTGAAGGATTGCATTGTGACTTGGACTGGGCAGTTTTTGTCTTCTAACTTAACTTGCCCAAATGGGTATGCCCCCATAAAGGTTGCCTTGCGAAAGCGAGGCAATCCATGATTTCGAACTTCAGCTCCAAAGTGGCCTGCATATTGAGAAGTATCGAGAGGGCCCTCCAAGACTTTAGTAAAAAGTGGTTTACCCTCTTGATCGACCCTAATAAGAAATGCATTTACATCAGGATTTTTTTTGAAAGAAGGTCGATTCATTATTTCCCAATTAACTAATGCTCCATTGCCCCCAAGTCCTATATTCCCGGTGCCTATTCCGCCAACAGGCATAGATATCTTTCTAAGATCATCACCTGTATAAGATTTCAACACCGGCCAAGGAGAGTTACTTTTATTTTGCATGTTCTACAATTTCTGTACACAACTTAAAATTTATGTTTGGGAATTCGTGTTGAAGTTGCGTCTGTTCTATAGCTCCTGCACGCAATAGGAGAATTTCCCCAGCTTCATAACTTATAACCGTTGTCGGTCTTGCTTGGGCGATTTGACCAAACCCTATGATGCTATGAACCTTTCCAGAAAAATGTTCTTCGATGAGTTCAGGAGTTTCCAAAGAGGGCCAACCCTTTGTAGAAGCAGAGGCAATTGCTAGTGGCCCATAAGAGTTCAATACTTCTATAATGAATGGATCATCAGTGGAGCGAGCATAAAATGTTTTCTTGTTACATCCATCGCCTGTATCCCAAGTTTTATTCAATTTTTCAATCTCCAAAGTCAGAAGCCCTCTCCAGTGTGCGTCCAATACATTTTTTAGAATCTCAGAAACAGGACTTGCGAATTTCATTAATTGATTGATGTCACTGAAAAGAATGGGATATCCGATTAACCTCTGATCACTTCTTGCGGCTTTGAGACGTTTAATTGCAAATGGATTTATTGCATCGCATGCAAAGATGTAGCCAAATTTTGTGGGGACTGCGACAGGTTCGCCCAGTCGCAGGCCAGCAAGCACTTCAGCCACCACACTGCGCCTCTGTTGAGTGTCGTCAAGATCGAGTAAACTAACCATGAGCCAACTTATTTCCCCAAAACTATGATTGTAGTAGGAATGAATGTTATCGGGTCTCAACATATTGACAAAAGGTATTTTTGCTAGCAAAAATAATAAGGATATTTCTCAAGTACAAAGTTATGCTTCCAAAGGGGTTAGAGTGGGATGAAGAAAAAAGGAATCTTGAACCGAGAAATTTCAAGAGTGCTGGCAACTATGGGTCATTACGATCTTTTAGTTGTAGCTGACGCGGGCCTGCCAATTCCGATCGATGCAGATTGCATAGATTTAATTGTAGATAAGGATATCCCAACGGTGTTACAAATTTTGAAGTTGATTTCTTCTGAATTAGAAGTTGAAGAATTCTATGTAGCAGAAGAGGGTAATTCTATCAATGCAGCACAATATACTGCCATTGAGCAGATATTTCCTAATGCGTCAAAGAATTCGATACCCCATAACTTTTTGAAAGAAAAACTAAAGGAGGCAAAGGCAGTAATCAGAACAGGCGATTTTTCTGCATATTCAAATGTAATTCTGAGTTCCGGGGTTTCGTTTTCAAGTTACTCATCTACCATCCCGGAGGTTTAAGTGACTGATAATCAGAAATGGCGCGCACTCAAGAATTATTCTGGAGAAAATCTTCGCAGAATAGCAATGCCACTAGGTGGAATTGGAACTGGGACTTTATCCCTAGGTGGAAAAGGTGACCTTAGGGATTGGGAAGTAATGAACCGCCCAGCAAAAGGTTTCATACCTCAGTATTCTTTTTTCTGTATTCGAGTTCAAGATAGTGACAAGAAATCTAAAGCGATTGCCAAAATATTGGAAGGCCCAATTGACATCAGTGAATATGAAGGCGCATATGGTACTCGTGCCAATCACCATGGTTTTCCACGATTCAAATTCTGCAAATTCGAAGCCACATACCCTTTTGCAAAGATTTCTTTGAGTGATCCAAATCTACCAATTGAAGTAGAACTCAAGGCTTTCAATCCCCTTATACCTACTGATGCCAATAGCAGTAGTTTACCTATTGCTGTTCTTGAATACTCAGTCAAGAACTTATCAAAAGATTCACTAGATATTTCTATTGCTGGAAATCTTCAGAATTTTATTGGAGAAGATGGTTCATCACCAATCATTCCAAATGCATATCATCCATTCCGTGAGGGATTCCAAGAGTTCAAGAATTTCAATACTTTTATGACCTCAAAGAAACTCTCCGGAATACTCTTTGATAGCCATGGTGTACCCAAAGATTCAGAGAGATACGGCACCATGGCGCTCTCTCTAATCGAAGGTGAGAATATTTCTCATAGGACTTCTTGGGCAAGTTATTCATGGGGAGATTCACTTCTAGAGTTTTGGGATGACTTTTTAGAGGATGGGAAGATAGAAAATCAACTTGCAGTTACTGACTCACTCTTTGGTGAGAATAGTTCTGCGCTCATGCCAAAGCCAGGCGAATTACCCTCACCGGTTGCCTCTATTGCCGATATTCGTAGAATTCCTGCCGGCGCATCAACAGTATTTAGATTTATCATTTCATGGAATTTCCCTAATCGTCACGCTTGGATGAGCACAGACTACGGAGATATTTCACAAGCTCTTTATGGTGATGATGTAGTTGGGAATGCTTATTCTGGAAAAGCCAAAGATGCGTGGGACGCCGCATTGCAAGTAGTTGATAAGTTGGCAGATCTTGAAAAACGAAGTTTGAATTTTATTGCTTCTATTACAGAATCTGAATTACCTGAACCAATAAAGGAATCAGCACTCTTTAATCTAAGCACCTTGAGAAGTCAGACCTTTTTCCAAACAGCTGATGGACACTATTATGGCTGGGAGGGAATAGGTGACAGAAAGGGAAGTTGTCACGGAAATTGCACACATGTTTGGAATTACGAACAAGCAACTTCTCACTTGTTCGGCAATATTGCCCGCGATATGCGTGAACTCGAATTTCTACATGCATTACGCCCTGATGGCTTGATGAGTTTCCGTATTGGATTGCCCTTAAAAAAATACGCTCGTGAGTGGCAACTTGCCGCAGCAGATGGGCAAATGGGTTGCATAGTAAAGCTTTATCGAGATTGGCGATTGTCTGGAGATTCAGAATGGCTCAAGAAGCTTTGGCCATCTGCAAAACGGTCATTGGAATTTTGCTGGATTCCTGGAGGTTGGGATGCTGATCAAGATGGAGTTATGGAAGGCGCACAACACAACACAATGGATGTTGAATATTATGGTCCCAATCCACAAATGGGTTTCTGGTATTTAGCTGCGCTAAAAGCGGCCCAAGAGATGGCACTTGAATATTCAGATACAGAGTTTGCAACCAAGTGTGATAAACTTTTTGAAAGTGGCAGTTCCTATATGGATAGCCAACTGTTCAATGGCGAATATTACACGCATAAGATCATACCGCCAGTAAATATCAATCTAATTTATCCAGGGTTAAGGCATACCTCGATGGGGGCATCCGATATGGAAGACCCTGAATCTCAATTAGGAGAAGGTTGCTTGGTTGATCAATTAGTGGGTCAATTTTTAGCTCATATATGTGGTTTGGGGTATTTAGCTAAAAAAGAAAATATTAAGAAGACGCTCGAAACAATTTATAAGTGGAATTATCGGGATGAATTCCTCTCGGAATTTAACCACATGCGAAATTTCGTATTAGGTCAAGAGAAAGCTTTAGTCATGGCATCGTATCCACGAGGAAATAGACCTAAGAGACCATTCCCTTACTTCAATGAGGTAATGACTGGATTTGAATATAGTGCAGCTATTGGAATGATTTACGAAGGCATGGAATCAGAGGGCATTGACTGCATTTCAAATATTCGTGAAAGGTATAATGGAGCAAAGCGCAGCCCATTTAATGAGGCAGAGTGCGGCAATCATTATTCGCGTGCGATGGCCAGTTGGGCCGGAATACTAGCATGGACTGGTCAACAATACGATGGCAGAGTTGGAATATTGACCCTAACAAGGGAATCTATGGGTGTATTGCCTTTCTTCACCGGTGATGCCTATGGAACAGTGCAAAGCGATGGAAAGAAGATCACTGTCACGGTCCTTGAGGGAGCTCTTAGATTAAAATCCATTAAATTGCCAGGTTTTGGTATGCGGACTTTGCCAGAATTGCAACTTGTATCTAGAGGGAATGTTCTCGATTTATAAAAATCGTTAGTATTTATATTGTATCAAATGAGCATAAAAGTCAGTTGACAGTCATACTCTTGGGCTGAAAACTAGTGCTTCAAATGTCGGATTCGAATGTCGAATTCGTAGAACTTCGAAGAAATGAGGGGAAGTAATGGCCGAAAAAAGCACAACGCAGAGCATCCCGGAAAAGTCAGTTTTTACTCGGAGGACAGTTCTCAAGACAGCTGGAATTGGTGCAGCGGGAATTACTTCTGCTGCAGCTCTTGCTGCATGTAGTAGCAAAGAAGCGGTTGCAGAATTGGATGCAGCAACTGTTTCATTTGTGTATCTTGGTTCAGCCGATCAGGCAAAATCATGGGATGCTCTCTTTACGGGATTTAGAGAGCTGTATCCGCAAATTGATTTCAAGGCAAATGCAATCCCATCTGATAACTGGGCGGCTTTCGCAGATGCAGTTGCAGTGCAACTTGCAGGTGGTGCGAAGTATGACGTGCTAAATCTTGCAACAGAGGGAGCCTTACTATTTGCTGACAAAGGTGTTGTACGTCCTCTCGATGATTTGATTGCTCGCGATCGAGCTGTAATGGACGCTGCGTTGGCAGACACCCATCCTCGCCTCGTTGAATTCGGAAAAAAGTACGGACCACCAGATGGAAAGACTTATTACATTCCAAGCGGTGGAATGAACTGCATGGCAGCGTGGGTCAATAAAGATGTCTATAAAAAAGCGGGATTAGATCTTCCAACTGATGACTGGACATGGGATGACTTCCTTGCCGCAGGACGAACAATCAAGAAGAAGACTGGCGCATTTATGTTCCCAGTTACTGCAGAATATTTTGTTGGTATCATGCCTTGGCTAACTACAAATGGTGCTAGCACGATGAACGAAGATTGGACTCAGGCTACTTGTGACACTCCTCAGGCTATTGAGGCAGCCGAATTTGCTCGACAGCTTGTTGTTGAAAAATTGAGCCCTCCACCTGGTGGAACTTTCGATCGATTCGAACTAGGAATCAAGGGAGATCTTGCTTGTTTCGGTGGCGGCCGTTGGCCAGTACTTGCAGTTCGTGCAGCCAATGCGGTCGACAAGTATGAGATCTACGATTTCCCTCACAAGGGTGCGAATCGTGGATCACCGGTTGGTTGGGCATGTTTCCCAATTATGAACACTTCACCAAATGTTGACGCATCATGGGAATTTTTAAAATACCTTAGCACCTCCACAGGCGCAGCAATATTCTCCAAATCAGGTGGAACTGCATCACCATGTCTAAAGTCTGTTGCGGAGAGCGAAGAGTACCTAGCAGATTCCCCAGTTGGCACAGAAAAACTCTACCGAGCTCTTGATTATGCAACTGCAATTCCTTCTCCTACAAAAGGAAATCTAACCCAGCGAGCAATCGAAGATGTCTGGGGACAGATCATTGCAGGAAATATCAAGCCAGATGCAGGAATGAAAAAGATGCAGGAGCAAGTGTCAAAGCTGCTTGTGTAGGCGAGCGCGATTTACTTTAGTATGAGCGTAAGAAATGTAGGACAAAAACAGGGACGGTTTACACCGTTCCTGTTTTTGTCACCTGCCATTTTATTTTTCTGCTGCTTTATTCTTCTTCCCTTGCTGGGTGCCTTTGGTTACAGTCTCATAACTTGGGATTTTTTCACTGAACCAAAATTTGTTGGGCTAGATAATTATGAAAAACTGTTCAAGGATCCGATTGCTCTAGAGGCAATAAAAAATACCTTTTTATTCACGCTGGCTTCAATTATCACGCATGTGGGACTGGGGTTAATTCTTGCAGTGGCTGTAAACAGGAAAATCCCAAAGTTCTTTTCTTACATTATCCGAACTGTCTTTTTCTTCCCTTTTCTTCTCTCTTGGGCAGCAGCATCTCTAATATGGAACTACGGACTCGACCCCACCTTTGGAGTAATTGATCATTACGCAGGACAATTAGGCTTTCCTCAAGCTACTTTATTATCTAGTACGTGGGCTATGCCAACTTTGATCATGATTGACCTTTGGAAAACGCTGGGATTTTGCTTTATTGTGATTTTGGCTGGCATTCAAGCGATACCAAGCGATCTCAATGAGGCAGCACGTGTAGATGGGGCAGGTGGATGGCGTTTATTCTGGAGCATCACGCTCCCTTTGTGCACCCCAGCTCTTTTCTTTGTTGCAGTGACCGCATTCATAGGTGCTTTTCAAATATTTGAACCTATGTACATTATGACTCGAGGCGGTCCAGATAACGCCACATTATCTATTGTCCAATATTTACATATGACTGCTTTTCGAAATTTTGATATTGGATATGGAGCAGTAATTGCAGTCGCAATATTTTTCATTGTGCTTATAGTTACGCTTTTGCAATTTAGACTTGCAAAAAAATGGGTGTATGAAGGATGAGTCATTCAATAAAAATGAAGCCTGAGAAAGCAAAACAAAATTTTAGAGCAGGGATAACTTCTCACATCACTAACCTGATAATAATTATTTTTGCAATTTTTTGGATTCTTCCAATTGCATGGCTGCTTTTGACATCTATTCAAAGTAGAGATGAGAGATTTTCCATCCCCCCGAAATGGATACCATCAACTCTAGATTTCTCCTCCTATAAACGCGCCTGGGAACTTTTTCCGATTGCTGAACAGATTCTCAATAGTTTGAAAGTGACCTTAATAGGAACTACGGGTGCTTTGATAATTTCCTCTCTCGCAGCATACGCATTTGCGAGATTAGAATTTTTTGGACGTGAAACTCTATTTATAATTTTATTGGCAGGGTTGATGGTTCCACCTCAATTGACAGTTATTCCAAGTTTTATTGCGTTCCGACAGGTTGGTTTGATCGATAATCATGCTGCCCTGTTTCTACCTGCCATGATAAGTCCACTAGGAATATTTCTTCTCAGACAATTTTTCAAGTCAATACCAAAAGAACTCGATGAGTCGGCAAAAATCGATGGCGCTGGTGCATTTAGAATCTTCTTTAGAATAATTCTCCCGTTGAGCAAGGCCCCACTTGCTGCCCTGTTCGTTGTCCTATTCATTGCTTCTTGGAATGACTTTTTCTGGCCAAATATTTTTATTTCAACAACGACCAAAATGACTTTACCAGTGGGTATCGCCTCCTTGGTTGGCGTGAGTGGTAACACAAACACAGTTCTTGTTATGGCCAGTGTGGGTATGCAAATAATTCCTCTCCTGCTGATCTTCCTCTTAACTCAAAGGTTTCTTATTCAATCGATTGCCACAACTGGTATCCGCGGTTAGTTAGAGGTGAGTTTTTGGTATCGATGGAGATCCAGAGCGAAAAAATCTTACAAACCAACCAAGAAAACTTGCAGTAACTATGTGTTATGATCAAAACTTAAAGCTTTAGTGCAACCACCTGATAAATCTTTTTTAGATCATCCTGTAATACAGATCTTTTTGAGGTGCTCTCCAAATTTGGCTTTTCATTTATTGTCGCTGGATTATTAGAAATTAAGCCAAGTCTTCTGCCGTCCTTAAATGCCCAGGTCATAGTCCGCACTACACCAGTAACAGTTCCAGCGTTATACCCTTTGGCAACAAGTTTATCCAGGAACTCTTCAATAATAATAGGTTTTAACCTTGTTGCATTTTGATCACCAACATGAGGATTTATTGTGTGTTTAATACTCTGTTGGTAGAAGCAGTATGTGTTAGCACGAACTTTTGGTGGCTTACGTCTTTTAATCCACTCATT
>SXGQ01269588.1_pt1 | contig 13079 bp, 20 predicted proteins | sample 3178371 | NCBI WGS metagenome assembly SXGQ01 (sample SAMN11356859, study PRJNA531348) | freshwater metagenome | isolation source: freshwater sample F1-20 | place: China: Fuxian Lake, Yuxi | collected 2017-12-25
AGGCCATTAGATCCGGCTGGCTTGGCGTTGGTGGCGTGCTTGGATGCGAGTGGAACACCGCGACGATTTCGCCGGCATCTTCGGCGGCTGCGTAGTCGGCAGGATCGAGAATAAACTGATCGCTGCCGCTGCTGAGGTTGCGGCATGGCCAGTAGCGTTCGCGGCCTTTGACCACCACCACAAGCCCGCACGCCTCACTCGGCACATCACCGCGCGCATGATCCATTGCGGCGTGCTTCCAGGTCATCCCGTAAACGCTCCGATGCCGGGGTAGCTGCCAAAAGGCAACTCAGCCGTAGCACCAAAGTGTGCCTTGCAGTCAGTCAATGTCTTGAGGCACGTCGGCAACCCGCCGCTGTAGCCGCACTCGGTTGATTTGTATACCCACTGGCAGATGTTGGCGATGCACTGCCGCTTTGGTGCGCTGACGCCAGCGAGGTCAAACGCAGCAGCAAGTTCAAACTCAACCACCTCGCGATTCTCAATAGTTTTGCGGTCTACGTAGTAGATCTCACGCGGAAACTCAGCTGTAGGGTCTGGGCTGTAGGGGCTAGTGCCACCGGGGAAGTTCGCGGCGTCGATGTAGCGTGCCAGCGTGCGAATGCGGGTGAACTTGGCACCCTCCAACCCATCCGGCAACGTCAGCAGCAATGCCGTGATGGTGCTCAGGATATTGCTCACGCGGATCTTGGGGCGCGGCAGCTGACCGTTGCCGCTGTATTCAAATCCATCGGCCTCGACAGGAAAACGCTGATAACTGTTGCCGTTCCACACCACCTCACCATTGTTATTGAGGCTGGTGCCAGCGTGGAAGCGGTAAGTCTCGTTTGCGCCATGCTGGGCAGTGTTTAGCTCCAGCTCAAACAGCTCGATGACCGCGCCTAGCGCTATCTCTTGCAGTGCTGAGACGGGTACGGTCATGGCTCAAATACCTGCCGGAATGTTGCCGTGATCGTTGCGCGTCCGGTGTACGGGATGGTCTTTTGCCATGTATCGCACACCCACTTAGCGGACGACTCGCCCGGTGGCGTCCAGTCAAAGCTGGCGCCATCAGCAGCGCGTGCATCTAGAAATGCCTCGATGGTATCGCTATTAGCCTCTGTGATGTTTTGCCAAGTCAAATCCCACGTCTTTGGATTTTGATTCAATCCAAATGTGATCCGCTGTTCGTAGCCATCGCCAAACTGCGTCTTGCGCACCTTGGGCGCTGATGACTTGTTGGCGCCATATGCAGGCGTGATTGCAGGAAATGTAGCCATTACGCGAGGATGCCTCCAGGGCGCTTCTGCTTGATCAATTCTGCCTGTACCGCAGCAGCAACGGCACGGCCAAGTGCTTGCCCTTCAGGTTGGTTGCCTTGCACGCTGGTGCCGCCTGCGTCGACATTGACCACGATATTGGTGCCACCACCGAAGCTGCCAGCACGTGCTATGCCGCCGCTGCGGCCTGGCATGAATAGCTCAGGGCCGCGCTCGCCTACGAGGTAAGGCTGCCCGGCCATGACGGAGCCGCCTTGGGCGCGACCTGGCAGCAGAGACGGCATAGAAAATGCCGACGGCTGGAACTTCACATTAGGCAGGAAGCCGCCGCCAGTCTTAGGGCCAAAGAGATTACTGATTGCATTAATTGCTTGATTGATCACCAGCACTCGTAGCAGCTGATTGGCGATATCAACTAACACTCCAGATGCAATCTTGCGCAGACTTGATCCGAAGCTTTCGGTACCTTGAATCAAGCTATCAAATGCTGATGCCATGCCCTGACCGATGGTGTTAGCAATGCCATCTGCAATATCTTTTTGTTTTTGCTGCTCTGCTGTCAGCTCTCGCGTCAATAGTATATTGCGACTGTAGCCTTCTGCTAGTTGCGTAATTTGCGCAATACGCGCCTCTCCCTTTTCTAGTTGTCTCTCTTCTTCTTCGGAAATGTCATAAGACAGTTGCAATGAAATACGCTTTGCTTCGTAGCGCAATCTTTGTATCTCATTAGCCTTTGCCTGCGCAGGCAGATCTTTATTGGCAAGAATCTCATTGCCTTTTGCCCTTATTGCTAACAAATCCAGCTGTGCCTTGCGGGTGATGACTAACAGCTCGTTTTCATTCTTACGCGCTGTGATCATCCGCTGCTCAATTACAAACTGCTGCTGTGCGATGCCCAGCGCCCGGCCACTTTCTGCAATAGCTTCTGCAGTGCGTGCGCGATCTGCGGCTGCTTTGTCAGCGCCACTACCTTTGCCTTTGCGGCCGCCACTATCGCCGCCAAGTAGCTCGGGCACGCCACGCGGTCCTTGCGGTGCCGTAAACTGCGGCTTTACTTGTCCGGTGCTGATACCAAACGATTCGATTAGGTCGCGTTCGCGTTGCGCAGCAAGCTGCTGAAATTGTCGATTGCGCTCGAATGGATCTTTGATTCGGCGCATATTAACAATTCGCTCTGCCTCGCTTTGCGCTTGACGCAGCACTTGCTGGCGCTGCGCTTGCCCCATGCCGAATGATTTAGCCCTAGCGCCAGTTGCGATTAGCTGATTGATTGTATTAAGCGCAAATATAGCTTCATTCAGCACCGCTTTAATTGCTGGCGTCAGCGCGGATCCAACGGTACGCGCCAATGACTCAACGCCATCTTGCAGCGTACTAAAACGACCATTCAGCGTGTCACTTTGAGCGATGGCGCCGTTGGCGTATTTGCCGCCGGTATCTGTTAGGCGCTGCAGCGCAACCTCAACAGCTTCGGCGCTGATCTGACCTTTGCTTAGGGCTTTGCTGAACTCCTCGCCGGTAAGCCCATACATCTTGCGCAGCTCATCCTGCAGCGCGACACCACGCTCCTGGAACTGCAGCAGCTCCTCGCCTTGCAGCCTGCCCTTGGCAATGACTTGGCCGTAAGCCAGTGACAGCTCGCCTAGGTTTGCGCCCGTTGCGCCAGCAACATCGCCAAGTCGACGTGTTGTTTCGACGACGTCTTTAGCGCTAACACCGAAAGCCGTCAAGCGCTTAGCGCTTTCGATCAGCTCGGTGCCTGTAAATGGCGTTGCCGCTCCAAGCTGCTGCAGCTCTTGGATGATTTGTTTTGCTTGTTGAACGCTGCCAGTCAGCGTTTGGATGCTCCTAGTTTGTGATTCAAGCTCTGCGGTTTTGGCGAATACGAACTTGGCTGCTTGAATCGCGCCGAACCCTGCTGCTAGCCCGGCGACTGCATTGCGCAGCGTACCGATGCCAGCGGTAGCAGCTTTTGATGCCGCGTTGACTTGTTGGAGATTGCGTACAGCACCTTGGCTATTTACTTGTACATCAACAACAGCAACAGCCACAGCAGCACCTCCCTATACGATCAGTCTACCGGTGCCGTGCTTTGTCTATCTCAATCTTCTCGCGCTTGCCCTTTACCTCGTAGTAAGCCGCAAAATGTATAAACTCAGCATCAGTCAGCTCAGTCCGCAACCGGCTGACCGTCATGCCGAGTTCTGAGGCTAGGAAGAACTCAAAAAATAGCCAAGAGTCTTCCTCTAGTCGTTTTTTGCTTCTTCAATGTTGGATTCACCGCCAAGGCCAAACAGGAATAGCTCCAGTTCGTTCAGCACACGCTCGGGCAGTTCGCGTTGCAGCTTGGCAGCATCAGCAGCGGCAAATGCCTTGGTGCCATCTTCAAGCTCTGCCATCTGGCACAGCATCTGCGTGCTGATCTCTAGCGCTTCATCGGAACCGGCAAGCGTGGTGGCCTTCTTGCGATCAGCACGGGTGATGGGCTTGAAATAAAGATCCAGCACCGCATCGCCAGCATCATTGGTGACGCTGAATTTACGGCGCTGGTTCAGATCAAAAGCGCCCGTGAGTAGATCAACCGGGCGCTGTGTGTTGGCAGGCATCAGATGCTAAGTGTGAGAGTACCGCTTGAGACGAAGTTGATCGTCACAATCTCGATCTCGCCAACGGTAGCACCGTATTCAGAACTGGTCACCACAATAGTGCCCGTGATCTTCTTGCCGCCAGTCTCATCAAGGTACAATTCAACGAATGCATCAGCCTCGTCGGTTACTTGGTTGGCGTCCTTGATCAGGTCCAGCTTGTCGCCAGCACCTGGCGCGTCGTACATCACCTCAATGGTGCCGCTGCCGCTGATTAAACCGCCGATATTGGCGCGATAGGTAGCGCCATGCGACGTGGCGTCGTAGGACTCCTTCTCAACGGTCATGCTCCAAGACCGCACTGCTGCGATCTCAGATAAACCACCACTGCCAGCCTTATCAAAGAAGACTGTGCCTTGTTGCCCGCGATAGAAAGCCATGATCAGATGTCCAGCGAAATGGTTCCGTTGGTCACGAAGTTCAGGGTAATGACTTCGATCTCACCTACGGTTGCAGAATACTCAGCCGAAGTGATCACGCCATCAAAGCTAATCTTTTTGGTGCCGCTGGTATCAAGGTACAACTCAAACAGAGCCTCGCCGGCATCATTGGCGGTATTGATGTGCTCGATGAAGACGTTGGTCTCATCGGCACTAGATGCGGTGTAGAGGATCTCACAGGTGCCGGATCCACTGATGAGCCCGCCTACGTTGGCGCGGTAGGTGGCGCCAAGTGCAGTGGTGTCGAGCGATTCTTTCTCAACGGTCAGCGACCATGAGCGAGTGCTGGTGATGGTTGCTGCAGTGGTGCCAGCATCATCAAATTTGACGCTGCCTTGCTGCCCTCGGTAAAAAGCCATGGCTAGAGATCCTCGAAGGTTTCAAAGGTCATTCTGACCTGAGTTTGGAAGTAACCCTCAGGAGCTGGCGCAGCCACCACCTCTGGGCCAGTTGGCGGGTCAAAATGAACACCGCTTACTATGACCCTATTGTAAAGGTCACGAATACGTTTGCCGATCGTGTAGTTAGCACCGGACCCTACGCCTACTGCCGTAAAAATATTAACGACGATCACACCGATCACGCTATTGCTGCTGCCAGTGGTGCCGCCCATCGTCAGAAAGTTGTTGTTGCCAAAGCTCACAAGGCATTGGACCCAGGAACTGTTGGGTGTTGGCGTGTAGGGCTGGTTATGAAACACCACGGGCAGCACTGGCGCTTGCGTCAGCTCAGCTGCCAGCCGTGCTTCAATGGTTGCGCGGACGGTATTGAGGTTGACGGCTGCCATCAGTCTTGCCTCCCAATGCGGTTAGCTTGCTGTTGCGCCCAGTTAGTCATCTCGCGGGCGATGATGTCTGGGTATCCCTTTTCGATCTGATTCTTCCTTGATCTCCATTGCCCATTCCATGACGGCGGCAGGTTGTTGCCGTATAGAACTGGCTCGGTGTATGGCAGGCTGTTATGGATGTGATAGACATTCCCGGCTCGTTCCACTTGGTAATCAAGCCGGCGAGGCGGTGCGATGCCTGCAACGCTACTTTGCGGTCCTGGGTCATAACCCGGTGTGCCTTGCTCGCTGATAGACCACGCAAGACGCAATCTGCCGGTGTCAACGGGGCTGGCTTGCTTCAACCTACTATCAGTCTCCAGCACCACCACGCGCAGTAACTGCTCGTATTTCTCGGTGGAGTATCTGCCGATGTCAGCTAGGTTGATGCGGCGTGCCATGCTTATGCCCTCAGGATCAGCTCGTAAGTGATCGCTGTGTTGTCCTGCTCGATCGTAGTGACGCGGATCACTTGATGCAGCACACCACCAATGACCACACGGTCAGCGGTGGTTGGTGCCGTAGCAACATCGGCAGCAGCAATCGCAAGACGCTTATCGCCAGCCTGCACTAGCTCGTTGACCTCGCGTGCGTTGACATCTTCCAGCACGCCACGCACTACGGTGTCGGTTTCAACCTGACTGATGGTGCCCGTCGTTGGGTTGTAAACGCCCGGAGTGACTGTACGGATCGTGGCCTCACCGCCGAACTTTGCCATCAGCTTGCTGGCAACTTTACGTAGCGGTCCCGCAAGTGACATCAGATCTTATAGGCAACGCAGTGCCCATTCTGCAACTTTATGCTTGTGAACACGCCATAAAGGGTTGTAGCGCCATCAAACGATTGGCCAGATAGCGTGTTGCCGTCATAGTTTTGGGCGATGATGGTGTCGATAATGGTGTTAGTCGTGAAATGAATTGCGCCCCAACGGCCTGTGCGCGTCGTTGTATCCCCAATAAACGTTGCACCTATCGAGTAATTGATGCCCAGAAAATTGGTATCGCTCATGTCAAAGCCTATATGCAACAACGGTACCGCTGGTCAGCGTGATACTGGTGAACACACCGCAAATCTCAGTGCTTGCCTTAAACGGGATAGCGCTGAGTGTGTTGCCGGTCCAGTCTTGCGCGGTTAAGCTGGCGATCACCGAATCTTCAAGCGCAACGATCTTGCCAAAGCGTCCGGTATGCGCTGCAGTGTCGTCGATAAATTCAGCGCCGGGGTATGCGTAGCTCATGATCGCTTGATGGCAAAGTTGCCTGGTCCACTGATTCTAAGCCCAGTCAGGTAGCGCTCCACGATCGGCGGGATCTTGTCAGCACCGACTGCGCCATAGCCGAGATTCGGCGTCACATCAATGCTGCCGATCTTGACGTTCTTGTAATCTTCCAGTCCACTCAGCCCAATGCCGTCTGGATTGTTGTGCAGGTACACCGCAAGCACCACTTGCGCATACTGCACCTGTTGGGGAATCTCGGTCTCTGTGTAGTAGTCCGTCGTGATACGGAACGGAAATCCAACGGCGTAGGTATTGATGTAGGTATCAGGCTTGCGCACACCAGTACGCGGCCACTGCAGCGCTTGCGTATCAGTGGCACGAGCACCTAGAAACCGCTCGCGATCCAGTCGTTGCGTTGCAGTGAACAATGCACGGTTCTTCTGATCTGTGGTTGCCGATGCCCATGCGGTTACATCAGCATCCTGCACAAAGCCATCAATGATCGCTTGCGCGTTGTTCAGCGTTAGGTAGCTGTTGGCGTTTGCGCCCCCTACCGTTGCGTCGATTGAGATTGCCATCGGTAGGTGGCTCCTGTAGGTCTAGTTTAGGTGCAGGCTCTGCAATAGGAAAAGAGGCCACTGCGTTAGCAGCAGCCTCGCGTTCCTGGCGCCGCTTAAAGGCGAACAACCCCATCAGCCGTTCTTGCGGTACACAGTGAAGGCAGGAGTGCCCACTGCAGTGCAAACGAAGATGTAGGTGGCGCTGGTAGCGGCAGCCACAGTTGCCATGCCAGCCACACCGCCAAGGGTGATACCCGAAGCGGCAGCGGTCAGGGTGATGGCATGAGTGGCGGCAGCCACGTTCACCACGACAAGCTCAAAAGCAGTGCCGATCTCCAGTGGGCCGCCAAAGAAGGTCTTCAGCTCAGCGCCAGTAGGAGTGGTGAGTGCGCGACCCGTGGAAGGAGTCATAGTCACGATGCCGTTCACTGCCTCAGCAGCGGTCAGCGTGGTGGCCTCGTTAGCAGCAGCCTTAACAGGACGCTTGCTAACGGCGATCTCCTGAACGGAAAGTTCAGAAGTCAGCTCAAAAATAGAGGAAGGCATGGTTAGTTCCTCAATCCATGTTGGAGACGTTGGTGGCGCGCACGATGCCGATGTTCTTCAGCTCGTACACCTTGGACCAATTGCCAACCGTTTCGAGCTGAGCGCGGGTCGGGTTGACAGTGGTCACGCCCCACTTGGCGCCCACAGGGTGGTAGCAGTAGTGGAGGTCGATCGACATGGCATCACTCTTGGCGAGGATGTCGCGATCAGTTTCGGTCTGCATGGCCATCTGCTCACCGGATGCGACAGCGCCGCCAGTGAAGAAGAAAGTTCCGTACTCAGTGCTACTACCGGAACCGGTGGTAGGCACATCGTCAGAGACGATCACACGCAGGCCCATATAGGTCGGCACGGTCACATCACCGCCATAGGCAGCAACGAGCGAACCACCGGATTGTGTGGTAGTAGTGCCGCGTGCATCAGCAGTCGACACGTAGTCGATTGCTTTGCGCTCCACGAGGTCGTAATACACCTTGCTGTGCATTGCAACCGCAGTCAGCTTGTCGCCTTGATCGCCAAGGATGGCGCGGGCTTCAGCGACGTGACGGGGGCTCAGCGCAGTCGGGGTATCAGCGGACTCGGAATCGATGCAGAGATCGAAGAAAGCCGAGCTGCTGGTGTTGGCGTTCAGGCTGCCGAACACGCCGGTGAGGCAGGACAGCAGATCCTTTTGGCGCTGGTTAGCGACGTAATCAGCAATCTTGGCGCCGATGGCGGCCATGGGGTCAGAACCAGCAGCAAGGGCTGCAAGGTCACGAGCCTCAAATGCGCGGCCACGGTGCAGGATGACGCCAACTTGCTTGTCAGCAGTGATCTTGCCGGGGGTCAGCGAGGAGCTGTCGGTCAGCACCTCAAAGTCGCCGGTGAGGTTTGCTTTCCAGAAAGGAACGTTGATAAAATCACCACCCTCAGTAGCATTCAGCTCCGCCATGGGCTGCACCACACCGCTAGCCAGAAAGGCGTCGCGGGCGGTAGTGGCCTCAATAACGTAGGGGGTGAATACTTCTGGGATGATGATGTCAGAGCGAAGAGTCGCCATGATGGATCACCTGGGATGTTTACGGTTTGGGCGCAGCCCTAGGCTCAATGCGGCGCAGCCATCACGAGCAGACACTGAAATACTAACGGTTGGCGGTAGCTTTCATCCGCTCGTATAGGTCGCGGTCGGTTTTGTATAGCCGCGCCTGCTCAGTGAGGTTGAAGCTATCGCGGCTGAATGGATTGCTCATGCCGGCTGGAATAGCGCCGCTGCTGCCGCCAGTCGGTGCGCCGCTGCCTTGCGGCTTGGGTTGCTTTTGCATCCATGCCGGCAGCGTCTTGGCCCACTCGGCAACAGGTTTGCGCTCGTAGCCGTCAACCACTACGACAGTGCCATCAGCTTCACGCTCGATGGATTCCGGCTTCAGTTTGGTCTTGAGCACCATGTCAGGGTCATGCACGATCTCAGCCAGTGCGGTGACTGCAGGTGTCACCAGCTCTAGCTCTCGCACGCGGGCTTCAAGTTCTGTGATGCGCTGGTCCTTTTGGGCCGTCGCCTCACGGAACTGCTGCTCCAAAGCTTGCCGTGCTTCTTGGTATTTGCCTTGTGATTCAAGCTGCTGTTGTTCGTAGTTGCGCTTGAATTCCAGCAGTTCATCGATGTTGACTCCATCTGGTGCCTTTGACTTCTTGGCTTGCCGTAGCTCTGCAATCAGCTCTTGATTCTTGCGTTCCAGTGCCTCAACACTGCGCTGCAGTGCATCAGCGTCTCCAGTGGTAGCCGCAGGCTCCTGGAGTTGTTGTTCATCAGACATGGATAAGCCGCAGGCTTAATTACGCTGCCATCGTACCAGCAGCCAAGACAATGGCCCGCGAGTGGAATACACCAATCCGCGAACCTTGGAATCCTCTGATTAAGGAACTGCTAAATGCAATCGACCGCCATGAGCGGTTGTATCGCCGAGATGGCAACGGCTGGCACGCTGCAAAGGCGCAAGATCTGCGCTGGTATGTAGCGGAACTGAAGGATTGGATTCACTGCCAGGAAGCTACCACTTCTCCTTGTCCGCCCAATATGCAGCAGACATCTTCCCCTTAGCGATGTTGCTGGCGTGTCGCGCCTTGAATGATGCACGCCTTGCTTTTGCGGCAGCTGATTCACCCTCACGCGCTGGGCTGCCGCTTACACCTTGCTGACCAAAGCGGATCAGCTTTACCTTGTCGCCTTCCTTGGCGAGCACTGCGTGCGATTTGTTCGGATGCTTTGGCGTCCGCTTGGGCTTGTTGTAACCCTCAAACTGCTCGCCGCGGTATGTGATGCTCATTTGCGCTTTGGCTTTTTAGCGGTCTTAGCAGCAGCCTTGAAATCAGCAGCGCTCGGGCGATCAGGGTCACCTTTACGAGACATGCGCTCTTTGCTGCCAGCTTCAATACGCTTGCGTTTGGCGTTGATATTGGCGTAAAGGCCAGGCTTCTTAGGCACCGTACCGAGCGCGTAGTTGATCCAAGGTTAGCTCTGATCCGTCGTCGCGAACGAGCTTTGCAATTGCATCAGTCGGGCCGTACTTGTCGGCAAGTCGATTGAAGTACGGCACCTTGCTTGCGCCTAATGCTTTGGCCTTGGTTTCTAGATCTTGCTTGGCCAGCCACTGCCCATAGGTCTGATCAGCTGGCACCATGCCGCCTGCTGCTGCACGTTTGCTTGGCGGTGGCGGATCAAAACCAAGATCCTTGTAGTTAATCACCGGGACCGTGGTTGATCGGCAGTTGAAGTGTTGTGGTGGTGTTGGACCTTTACCGTATTCAAACTCACGGCCATCCAATGCACGGCAAATGCTGCTGGTCCTGGTATCCAGTGTTGCCACATAGCGATACTTTTTAGTGATGTCTTGATTGGCTTCATATACCTGCTGGCTAGCGGCATTGGCTACTTGGTTGATGCTGGTGCGCACTAGGGTAACGATTTGATTATCAGCTACTGCCGTCGCCTGACCGCCTGCTGCCGCAAGTTGCTTGACGGTTTTGGCTCGCTCGCCAAATTCAAGGTTTCCGATCAACCGCTTAGCGATCGCCGGCGTCGGCTCTCCAGTTAGCAAGCCTTGCCGCACCACTTGCGAGAAGCGCTCGGACTGATCAACCGCAATGCCGCGAAATGCTTTGCTGACCACTTCGCCATTGGGCAGCGTGATCATGGCACCTTGCGCTGCGGTGAGGCTGAATGTTTGCGGTGCGCCTTGCACTGCTGCGAACAGGTCATCGCTGAGCGCCACTACGTTGATCTGCGTCGGGTCAGTGGTGACCACTGACTGCGCAAATTGCGGGCTAATCTCTACGGTGCGCACGGCATCGCGGGCGCCGACTGGCAATGCACGCTGCAACTGATCGGCCACAAACTCTGATTGCAACTGCGCAATGCCCTGCAGTTCAGTTGCTGTGATCTCTGTTGCGTCGCCTGCCCACGTCCCCAATGAGTCCTTAAGTTGCGCCAATATCGCCCGCAGCCGCGCTGCCTTGACTGGCGCTGACAGCTCATCAATGGTGCGCAGCTGATTGACCGCATCAATGATGATGTCGTTGTAATCATTAATCACGCGCCGCGCAACGCTATTGCTGTAACGGTTCAGGTCGATTGCGTTGCGATACAGCGACTCCGGTGTGCTCATTGATAGATACCTAGATCCTCCGGTTGATAGCCGCTGCGGATGCTGACATTAGCGCCTTGCTTCAATGCAGTGCCAACCAATGACGCAAATGCGTCATAACCGTTCTGGCCGTCTTCCATCAGTGTGACTTGATCCACTTCATCTGCCCTGCCATCTTTGTACCAAGTGATGCGCACAATGGCTAAAACCTCTTCTGGCAATGCACTGACGTGATAATCAAGCTCCTGTTTCCTCGGTTTCTTCGGTTCCATCCAGATCATCATATCCACTAGTTGATCCGTCACCCAATCCAGCAGGTTGAAGATCAAGCCCCGCATTGGCCGTAGCCTCCAGCTCCTCATCTACGTTAAAGTCGTCGCCTAGGACATCACCCTCGGCAAGCTCACGCAATAGAGTCTCCTGCGTGATGGTGCCAGCGGTGTAAAGCTGGAGCAAAGCTTGGATTTCCTGCGGCTCAAGACGTGTGCCAAGGAAATCGCGGTTGACATAAGCGCTGCCAGGTGATGTGTTGTTACCGATGAACTGCGCATGAAACTGCAAGCAGTTGTCGATCATGTCTTGCACGTTCTGGGCAATGACCATCATCGTGCTGTCACCTTGACTGCGGTCGATCCGCTTGGCTTCGGCGGTTTCAGCCGATAGCTTCTGACCGAGCACTGCAGATAGGCCAAGCTCATTGATCTGCGCTGCTAGCTGCTCAAGCCGGCGGAACTGGTAATCAAAGCTGCGGCCTTGTGGTTCGATGTACTCTGCCCGGCCATCAGCAGGGAATGCAATCGCCTCGCCGGGACCAGCGCTGACTTCTTCCGCTGCAGATGGGAAGCCGTAGAACGCCAGCATCGGCACGGCTGAGATGTGCAGCTGGTTATCAAGGTCGCTCTGGATCTGATACGCCTTGAGGTTCAGTTCAGCGATGTCTTCCAGCGGCGGCCGTGACTCCATAAAGCCTTGGCGCTGGGCATAGGCAACTGAGAACGGAATCTCAGAAAGGCTGGTGCGGCCTTCGTCGACAACTTGGAAGTCTCCGTTGTCTTGCTTCTGGTGAAGTTGATACTCGCCAGGTGTGAGCACGCGGATCTGCTCCACCGCTTTCTCGCCGTATTCGCCATCGGGCACGGTGACCATTTCGGCAAGTCGCAACTGCGTCAACACCTGCCGGCCTTCCTGCTGCTCAGCACGCCAACCAAGGATCTGCCGTGGCGTGTAGCTCACCCAATAGGGTCGACCCCCATCAGCAGGTGCATCCACCAGTACACCAACGTGGCCATAACGCACCATCTTTCGAGTGGTTTCATAGGTCCACACGTTGAGGTCATTGCCCTGTAGGTCAACATCAAACAACTGCTCGCGAATCACATCAGCGGTGTCATCCAGCCTTACGGGCTTGCGCGTCAACATGCCAGCAAGCATCCGCTCTAAACGCTGGTAGAAAGGCGGGCAAACGCTACGTGCTAGGCGATTGTCATAGGACTCGTCTAGCTCGCGCGGCTCCTGCGGCAGATACCGGCGATGCTTCTTCCGCATCCCGTAAGTGCCTTGCAGTAGATCCTCGATCAGGATCCAATGCGCCTCTTGTGCATACCACGCCGTATTGGCATCCTGCACGCGAGTAACGCGGCGCTGCGCAATCGGCCGGTCGTATGCGTTGAAGCCGGTGTACATTACAGCGCCGCAGTCATAGGTGCAGTTTACGCAGCAGTCAGCGTGATGCTGTTACCGCGCAGTTTGATGTCAAACTCAGCGCCGGGTTGGTAACCCATCTCGCGGATGTAGCCATCACCGATCTGCAGCTTGCCGTTGAATTGCACCTTGGCCTTGTAGGTCAAGCCGCGGCCACGCTTGGCAGTCTTTGCGCCGAGGTCAACGCCTTTGGCTTCCAGCAGCGCTTCGTAGAACTGCGTGAATGCCACACGATCCTTGATCACATAACCGCAGGCACGCAC
>SXGQ01179960.1_pt1 | contig 13077 bp, 10 predicted proteins | sample 3178371 | NCBI WGS metagenome assembly SXGQ01 (sample SAMN11356859, study PRJNA531348) | freshwater metagenome | isolation source: freshwater sample F1-20 | place: China: Fuxian Lake, Yuxi | collected 2017-12-25
GACGCCAATGAGCAATGGAGCTTTCATTCCCAGAGTTGAAATTGGATTTCGCTCGACGATCAATCGCAACGCTGCACGCGGTATGGACGGCAAGTTTGTTCCAAGGGCATATGAGTTCAGTGAATAGATCGCTTCGACCGCGGCCGCAGGAGAGCCGAATGGAAATCCAGAGCCGAAGAAAATCTTGTCCAAGACACCGGCTTCGTGAGCCTGCAGGAGCGATGTATAGAGACGCCAAGATTGCGAAGCGATTCCGCTGGTGTCCGCATAGATCCCAGAGTGCTTTGCCAACAACGCGATTGTTTCGTCAATCCAAGGCGAACCAATTTCTGAAAGGACAATCTTGAGTGTGGGGAATGATCGTGCGACTTCATCCCACGGCGCTGGTCGGTCGTATTCCAAGATCATCGCGGGAGTGAGGATTCCAGGACGAGCGACAAAGATGGGCAAACTTTCGTTCGCGCATCGATCATAAAAACGCATCGCTGTGGAGTGAGTCGGATGAAAGCCTTGGGCAGAAGGAGAAATGTTCACGCCAACTAATCCAAGTTCCTTGGCATGATCGAGATCGTCCGACCAAGATGGAGACATTGGATCGATTCCAGCAATGCCCGCCAAGCGCTGAGGCTGTCGGCCAACAATATCGGCAATGAATTCGTGTGGGATGACCGCAGAAAGTGCTTGGGACTTGAAACCGTGGACCAATGCGCAACCGATGCAGTCGATCGCACGAGTGTGTGCGCCGATGGTCCCGTCAAAGCCACCGGGTCGTCGGGTTCCGCTGCGAATTCCTTCCGCCAACTCGAAACCGAGTTGTTCGGGGGAATGCCAAGCGCGTGTCAGGACGTCGAAAATCATGGTCTGTTTACAGTATAACCAATTTGGCTCAAAGAGCGACCTGTCCGATAGAAATCACACATGTACCCATCGTCAACTCATGCTGAATAACTTTGGAAAACCCAACTGAAATCAGTTGAGCCGAAAGTTGCTTTGGGTCAAGAAAAGTTTCGACTGAGCGCGGGAGATATCGATAAGCGCCGGAGCCGTCGCGGGCGAGGATGGTCGCTGTCCACGGCATGATGTGATTGGTGTAAAGATTGTGAAAAAAGCGCACAAAAGCAGATGGTGGCTGGGCGAATTCCAGAATGACCAGACGACCGCCTGGGCGCAGAACGCGCCTGAATTCTTGGATTGCCTTGAGAGGATCGGCAACGTTGCGAATTCCAAAGGCGATTGAGACGATGTCAAATGATTGGTCTGGATATGGCAACGACTGCGCATCGCCATCAACATATTGAATCTCTGCGATGCGTCCGCCGATTCGAGAGGCTTTGCTTCGTGCATAGTCCAACATTGCCGGCGTGTAGTCGAGCCCGATGACCTTGCCCGCGCCGGCTGATACGAAAGCTTGCGCAAGATCTCCAGTGCCGCACGCGACATCAAGCACTGTGTCTGCGTGAACTGGATTGGCAAGACGAACAGCCTTCCTTCTCCACGACTGGTCGAGCCAGAAAGAATGCACACGATTATTGATGTCGTACGCGTGAGCGATTGCAGTGAACATTTCTCGAACACGCTCCGCCTTGTCGGTTCGACCGTGCGGATTTCCTTTGAGCGCATTCGCGTCCCAACCAGAAGATTTCGCGTCTGGCAAGCTCATTGAAGTTTTTTCATCATCTTCTGCGATGCGTTGAATATCACTCTGAGGTGCCATTTCATGATCCTAGCCTCAGATAGTGTGCCTGATAAATGATCTTTAAGGAGCGGATAACGCTTTTGCTGGTCAATTTTTGCGTCATATTTGTATTCGCACAAGGGCGGACGATGAGATGTGCATGACCAACGCAACAAAGAACGTGCAAATGAATTCGGAACTTGCCCTTGAGAGACTTCTTCAACTTTGTGTTTCAGGAGACCGAGTTGCAACAAGAACATTCATACAGCAAGTGCAATTGCACGGATACACGTCGATGCAACTCTCCAATGAATTGTATTGGCCCACAATGCAGACGATCTTTCGAATGTGGAGACAAGATCAATTGACCATGTTGGCGCACCAATATTCAACGAGAATTCTGCGCATGCTTGTTGATCAAGCTCAGGCTGGATATGAACAAGCGCCACGCAACGGGCGAACTATTCTCTGCATCTGCGGTGGAAACGAGTCTGAAGATCTTGCTGGACAATTGTGCAGTGATCTTCTTGAAGCGGGTGGTTATGAAATTTTCTTCGCAGCAGGTGGTGTTGCCAATGATGAACTTTTATCAGAGATCGGACAACGCCGACCAGATGCGGTCGTTGTCTTCGCGGCATCCGCTGCGGATGCGCCAAAGATTCGAAGTCTGATTGATAACGTTCGCAGCAGAGAGGCGAACCCAGGAATGCCAATCATTTGCGGTGGAGGGGTCTTCGCAAGAGCGCCAGGACTGGCTGAAGAAATTGGCGCAGATGCGACGGCTGATGATCCATTCGCAGTCGAACGAATGGTCCGCGGCGCGCTGGCATCGCCCCAAACAAGGGCTGCGCCAGTCGCAGTTCCAGTCGCTTCGCTTCGTCGCCGTGCAGCCGTAGCATGATGTAAGTGAAGTCTGCTCCTCCAGATTCGATCATCCTTCGTGCTCGTCGGCATGGACTTTGTGCGGAGTTTGAGAAGAATCTGAAGCAACGATGCGCTTGGAAAGCGGGGGAAAAACTTCTGATTGGATTGAGCGGTGGTGCGGATTCCACGGCGCTCTTATTGCTCGCCGCGGTTCTTGCGCAGCGTGATAAAAAAACTTTTGCAATCAATGCGGTCTATGTGCATCATCATTTGAGGATCGCCGCAGATCGTGAAGTGACGCACTGCGCGAATTTATGCCAGCAGTTAGGGATTGCATTTTCTGCGGTTGATGTTCATCCGACCCGTGGGAAAAGCGGGCTTGCAGCTGATGCGCGTCGGTTGCGTCATGCGGCACTCGCAGATTGCGCTGTGAAGTCCGATTCAAAATGGATTTTGTTGGCTCATCACAGCGATGATGTTCTTGAAACGCTCTTGATGCGTATTGGTCGAGGCGCTGGGAACAGAGGATTGACGACGATTCCTTGGGTGAGGAGATCTGCTCCAAAGAGTTCAATACAAGTTGCTCGCCCATTGCTTTCGATCACGCGCGCACAGATTGAAGAGTTCTGTCGACACTGCGAAGTTGCTTGGTGCGATGACGCGAGCAATTCGAATGTCAAGTCGGCGCGTGGACTTTTGAGAGATCAGATTGTGCCGACATTGCGTGAGCGCTGGCCAGGTATCGCACATCATGCTTTGCTTGCATCCGAGGCTGCTCGCAGTGGTGAGTGGGCACTGAAACAAATCGCATCATTGGAAGGTTGGACAAATTCCAAAATCCCTAGAAAACTGCTGAAATCTCGAGGACCAGAGCTTTCGGCAGCGCTCTTGGCAAACGCGCTAAGACAGCGGTCAATCCCAATTTCGCTGCGAATGATTCGGCAAGTTGTTGCCGCGGCGTGTGATCGAACTGTGCGTCCGCGATTCTTTCACGAAGAGGGGGTCAGGATTTCGCTCAATGCACGCGAATTGAGCATTTCACTTGGCGAATGATGAATCGAGTCGAAGCAAACGAAACTGAAGCGATTTATGGCGCAGGCGCTAGGGAAGTTGGCGCAACTGTTGGTTCGCCCAAGCAGGTTTTCCAATCGCTTTCGGTTGCACAAATGACACGTCCTTCTTCGACTACTAAAACCGTCGGCGGCTTCAAGACATAAAGTTTGCCTTCTGGCAATTTCAGCCGCTGGCATCCTTCGCAAGGAACTGGTCCTAGGTCGTCGCCAATGAGAGCGGTTGTGCCTGGAGCTTGTGGGATTTCAATGGCGATCACTTTGACATCTGGGCGCGCGACGGTGAAATAGTTTTCGAAAAGTTCTCTGCAGTGACTGCATTCTGGGTAGTACAAAATGATGATGCATCGACCTTCGAGGGTGAGCGCTGTGAGTATCGGCAGGAGTCTGGAAAGCCCTGTGTCGGGCAGCGTTCGTCCTTGCCACTGCACATAATCAAGCACGACGCTGTCTTTGCCGGTCTCCTGTGGTCTTGGTGATGATGTGATTGCAACTGGAATTCTCAGTGAAATTCCAATAGCGATGACCCAGACGGAGAAGATTCCGGCGCCAATCCAGAATGCGCTGCGAGATGGCGCAACTTCGACTGCTTTGGATCGATCGATGATCAAGTACAGCCCAAGTGCGACCACGAGTCCGACTGCGGGAAAGAGCAACGGTGCAAAACCTGCGCCAGCGGGTGTTGATGCCATCACTGATGCAATAGTCGCGACGCAGAAAAATGCGTATGTCACCAATCCGAATCGTGAGAAGAACGAACCAATCTTTGGCCTCCTGCCGAAAAGCAAGAGTGAAACTGCAACTGCAAAGAGAACGCCGATCAGCAACTGAGCCGTCGCATTTTCTGTAAGCCCAAATCTCTTTCCGACATTGCCCGTCCATACTGGCATCCATGCAGATCCGCCCACGATCCACCCAATGGCGGTGATGATCAACAGGAGCGGTGTCAGAAATCGAAGAGTGAAATGTGTCATTTGAAAATAAATTTTCTTGAGTCTAATAGAAAATTATGGGGCGATGCAACGCTCGACTGCAGCATGGTCTTCAGGATCCGTCACGACAATTGTGACGATTCCGTCGACGACTTTTAACAAGACGGGCGTGGTCAAAACATAGTCCGGTCCCTTGAAAAGTTTCCGCTGTTGACATTCAGAACAGGGCATTTCTAATGAAGCCGCGGGATCAGTGTCTGGAATAGCAATCGTCAATGTTGGAGTATTCAACGGGCCAGAAAAATATTTCTGCAGAAGCTCGTGGCAATGTTCGCAGTCTTCTCTATAGAACATAACGAACCAAGTTCCGGTGTTGATGGATGCGGGAGGAGCTGGAGTCATCAGGCGAGCCATATCTTGCGAATCCAATCGAACTCCGACCCACTTTGCAAATTCTGGAACGTAATAAGGAGCAGCTTTCTGGGGAAAGCCAGGCCAAGTGAGTGGTGGAGTTGGTGTTGTGGAGAGTGTTGATGGCAGTGTTGTCGCCGCACTTGTTTCAGGCGTGGTTGCAGGCGTGGTTGCATCAGGAGAAACTGCGGTTTGGTTGGATTCAGCTTGAGCAACATCTGTAGGCATCTCAATCTCTGCGCGATTTGGAACAAGGGACACGATGCACAAGGAAATCACCCCAAGAACCGCACAACTAGGCAATCCAAATCGGATCGATATGTCGGGCGTCATCTTTGTTCGCTTCGACAAGAGAGCAACGATGAGAAGTGTCGCGTCGATTCCCAGCATCATGACTGGATTAGGGCCGCTCGCTCCAAAGCATCCGCAAGAACCTTTCATTGCTTGTGCAAATCCACCCTTTTGGAATTCTGGCCAAATCATTGAAAGCAGGATGATGCAGAAAAGAGACATCACAGCAATTGCGATAGTGCGCGCAAGTCGTGGCATGCACAACATGGCGGCGACAAGCACAAATTCACTCAGAATGATCAGCCGTGTCGCACTATCAAGCCACGCAGTTCCGGTGAGCCAGAACATCCCATCCATGCTCTGCAACGCAGACAAGACTGGCGGCGGGAGCAACTTTGGATTGCGTTCAATCAGTTTATAAATCGCACCTGCCAACAACCAAAGTGGAATCACAAGTCGACAGATGTAAAAGTAAAGGCGATGGCGGGTCATAGTCGTGGTTTTCTATCATTTATTCGCAGGAAGTTCGCTCTCTGCTCGGTGGAATCGGCAATCGGTTCGTTCGTATTCGACAACTTTAAGCAGGTTCGAGGCTTTCACAAAGAATATGGATGATCATTTGATGGATCTCTTGGACAGCAGCTCCATCGACTCCAGAGACAACGAGTGAAAGGTCGCACAAGGCACGGGCTTTTCCGCCGTCTGATCCCAAGAGTCCGATGGTTCCTGCGCCCCGCGCTCGTGCTGCTTCAAGAGCGCGAAGAATATTTGGACTATTTCCAGATGTCGAGAGAACGATCAGTTGATCTCCCTTCGAAGCAAGCGCTTCGATTTGACGGGAATAGATGTGATCGAATCCGAAGTCGTTGGCAATGCAAGTCAGCGCAGTCGTGTCGGCGCACAAGCAGATTGATTTCAGCGGCGCGCGCGAAGTACGATAACGACCGATGAGTTCTTCAGAAAGATGGAGCGCCTCTGCGGCGCTACCGCCATTTCCACACGTCAAGATCATGTGCCCATTTGCAAGAGCACGTTGCACGTTTTTGATGAGCGCAGTCAGTTCTTGCTGCATGGCACCAAGATTTCCAAGCGCAACTTTCGCTTGATCAAGTCGATGTTGAATGCAGGCTTCGGCGGTCCGTGCGGAAGGTGACATATTCGCAGTCTAGTGTGAATGCGCCTGTTCATCGACCACTCTGGAAAAGTTTGAGTCTCTGCGCTTCGCTTGGAAAGAGTGGCTAGGCTTCTGTCCCTCGATCGGAGGTCAACATCGCACGACATACTTTTCAACACCAATCTTCAATGCCAGCATCGCGATCTGCGCTTTCTGCGTGGCATTTTTCTCCTGGCGCGATCAATCGATTGCTGCCACCATGGCAGGATGTTCGAATCGAGCAGAACGAGCCGCTTCGTGATGGCTCCCGCACTGTTCTTGGGCTGAAGGTTGGGCCGATGCGGATTCGGTGGATCGCCGTGCATGAGCAAGTCAAGCCTGGCGAACAATTTGTTGATCGTTCGCTTCAAGGCCCATTCAAGCACTGGGTGCACGAGCATTCATTCTTGGACAAGGGAGCGCTGCAGAGCGATCTGCGTGACAGCGTCGAGTATCAGTTGCCGCTCTCTGTCATTTCGGATCTCTTTATGGGCTGGAAGGTTCGCGGCGATCTCGCACAGATGTTTGCCTTCCGACATCGGCGCACAAGAGACGATCTCGCTCGACATTCACACTATTCAGACCGTCCGCGCAGAACAATTGCGGTGACAGGTTCGACTGGAGCAGTTGGTCGCGCGCTGTGCGCGTTTCTTTCCACTGGTGGTCATCGAGTGATTCGGCTCGTTCGTGGTGGATCGCCGCTTGGCCAAGATGAAGTTCGCTGGAATCCAACCGGAGAGTGGGATGCAAGCAAACTTGAAGGTATCGACGCTGTCGTGCATCTTGCCGGAGCAAATATTGCAGAAGGAAGATGGACTCCAGCGCGCAAGAAAGTGATCTTGGAAAGTCGAGAATTGGGAACTCGCAATTTGAGCGAGGCAATTTCAAGATTGAATCGTCCACCATCTGTGATAGTCAGTGCTTCTGGAGTTGGATTTTATGGCAAACTTCAAGATGATTTAGTTGATGAAAGTGCGCCAAGCGGCAGTGGTTTTCTTTCGCAAGTGACGCAGGCGTGGGAGTCCGCATTGCAACCAGTCGAGTCTCGCGGAATTCGCGTTGTTCGAATGCGAATTGGAGTTGTGGTGAATGCGCGGACTGGCGTGATTGGAAGGCTTCGGCTTCCCTTCCTCTTTGGGGCAGGTGGGCGTGTTGGAAATGGTCGTCAAGGGATGAGTTGGATTCACTTGGATGATCTTGTCGCTGCGATTCAATTCGCAATTGAAGAGAAAACAATTTCAGGAGCTGTGAATGCGGTCTCGCCACGACCTGTTGCTCAAATTGATTTTGCTCGAGCTCTTGCAGGGGTGCTTCATCGTCCATGCATCGCGCCATTACCCGCTCCGATCGTTCGGCTGATCTTTGGAGAGATGGGCAGCGAGCTCTTGCTTTCTGGGCAATTCGTGCATCCAAAAGTTTTGCTTGAAAGTGGTTTTCGATTTGGATATCCAACTATTGATGAAGCGCTCCGCTTTGAATTTGGGAAAATCAAATGAAAGCAGAAGCGCAATCTCGCCCGGTGATCGTTTGGTTTCGTCAAGATCTTCGCACGGACGATCATCCGGCACTTCATGCCGCGTCGCAGGACGGGCGTGTGGTGATCCCAGTTTTTATCTGGCATCCCAAGAGTGAAGGAGCATGGAAAGTAGGGGCTGCTTCGAAGTGGTGGCTTCATTTTTCGCTTTCTTCACTTGGGAAAACGCTTTCTGCTCTGGGGTCTCCGCTGATTCTTCGGCAGGGCGCTCCAGAAAAAGTGCTCGCAGAAATTGCCAATTCCACTGGCGCTGCAGGAGTCCACTGTTCGATGCGTTACGAACCGTATGCCAAAGAACAAGAAGCGGTGGTCAGAAAGGAACTGCTTGCAGTCGGAGTCTCGTTTGCAACACACGCTGGAACTTTGATGCACGATCCCGCCGTGATTCGTACTGGTTCGGGAGTTCCATACAAGGTCTACACGCCATTCGCGAAGGCGTATCGCAGCACGATGAGCAGTGATCCACCGCTCTCGTCGCCGAAAGTCTTGAAGGGAATTGGCGCGAAGATTCCAAGCGATTCTTTGGATGATCTCAACCTTCTTCCTGCGATCGATTGGGCAAAGACGATGCGTGTTTGGTGGCAACCTGGCGAAGAGGGAGCGCGCAAGAGATTGTCGAAGTTCACAGTTGAGGCGGCGAAGGCGTATGGTGAGAGTCGCGATTTTCCAGCTGAAGATGGTTCCTCGCGATTGAGCGCGCACTTGCACTGGGGGGAGATTTCGCCGCGTCGAATTTGGAGTGAAGTGTCGAAGTCTCCCGCTGCGACAAGTGTTGGCGCGCAAAAATATCTGGCGGAGATTCTCTGGCGAGATTTTGCATATCACGTGATGTCAAATTTCCCACGCACTGCCGAGAGCCCGCTGCGACCAGAGTTTGAGTCTTTTCCTTGGCAGCCATCTACTCAACGATTGAAAGCGTGGAAGCGAGGTCAGACGGGATATCCAATTGTCGACGCAGGGATGCGGCAACTTTGGGCAACTGGTTGGATGCATAATCGAGTTCGGATGATTGTCGCAAGTTTTTTGGTGAAGCATTTGCTGCAAGATTGGCAGCATGGCGCGAAATGGTTTTGGGAGACGCTTGTTGACGCGGATCTTTCGAGCAATTCGCTTGGATGGCAATGGAGTGCGGGATGCGGCGCGGATGCGGCGCCATACTTTCGAATCTTCAATCCGATTTTGCAAGGTGAGAAGTTTGACTCGCAAGGGACGTATGTGCGCGAGTGGATTCCTGAATTAGCAAAGGTGCCTAACGAATTCATTCACCAACCATGGAATGCGCCGCCTTTGGTATTGCTTCAATCGGGAGTCGAACTTGGTGAAAATTATCCCGCGCCAATTGTTGATCACGTGACAGCGCGAAATCGAGCGCTGGCCGCGTTGAGTGAATTCGGCAAGATGTAAATTTGCCGTGGGAAGTTTGTTGGACAAGCCACGGATACAGCCACGGACATAGCCGCGGAAATGCATAAGTGATCAGCCGTGAAAAGTCCTCTCGGGGCTCAAACAGTCCTCGGCGACCGACACGATCCGATTTACGATTTTTTTCGCAAGCGCAGTCGGCCGCCTGCGGAACTCGCCCGAGAGGACTTTCCAACGGCTGGAGACGCAAACAGATTCGAGCCACGGACACAGCCACGGACACAGCCACGGATACAGCCACTGAATTGAATAAGTGGATAGCCGTGACATTCGGGCGAATCAGTCCGCAGCACAGCGCGCAAAAACTCGGATTCAATATCGAATCTTGCGAGACTTCAAATTCGTTTTTGCCTGCAAGAATCGCGAAAGGGCAACACAGCTGGAATTGCAGCGATTGCGAGCAGTCCCCACACGATCGCAACAGTCCATCCGCCGCCTCCCAAAAGAAATCCGCAGAGCCCCGCTGCAGGTCCAACGACATATCCAAGTCCGATGAGTGCTTCGTGTGTTCCACCCGCATCGATCCCTGCGCATCCAACTCGCAATGCGTAATAAAGAGCTGCGTAATAGATAATTCCGTGCCCCGCGCCAAAGAGCGCGAGCCCGATGACGATGACCGGCACAGATGGAATTGTCACCACGATCGCAAATCCGCCGGCAAGCAGAACAGATCCAGTAAGTAGCGTGCTCCAGCGACCATGCCAGAACGCGATGTGCGCCATAAGTGCGGCGACGACAACACGCGTGCTCAACCAGACTGCAGTCAGCGGTGTTTCGCTTGTCGCATCCAGTTTCAATCGCTCGAGCAGATATGGCATCAGAGGACTCAACGCACCAACGAGCAAATATGAAGAGGGCAATAGAATTCGCGCGCTTTTTAGATGCAAGATGTAATCAGCCGGAGCTTCTTCCGCGGGTGCATGGTGATGTCCAGGGTGAGAGGGCACAAACCAAAGACACGCCATCGAGAGCAAACTCATCGGCAGAAGTGCGAAGAGTGCAAGACGCGGATTCATCCAGCCATCGCTTTGCTGCAGTGGGGCCATCAAAAAGAGCGCCAACGAAACGGATGTCATCCACACAATGCACCATTGTCCGATTGCTTTTCGCGTCTGCAGTGCGCTTCTTCCCGCCGCCACATACGACTCGATGATTGGCCAAAGACACGCGCCGGTGAAACTCGTGACGATCGCGATCACGATCAAGCCCACACTGGAACTGCCGACATAAATGAGTGGTGCGACCAAGACCTGTATCAGAAACAAGATCATCATCACTTTGCGTGCGTTCACTTGTCGTTCGAATCTTCGAACGAGTCGGCCACAGTAAAGCGCCGAGAATGCATAGACAGCACCAGTGACGATATAGAGCGCGTATGTTTGCGAAGCTGAATAGTGAAATTCTTGTGAGGTGATGAATCCAAGACCGTTCCAAAGCACGCCAGTCGCAAGAGAATTGAGAAAAGTGATCGCCTTGATTCCGAGGCTTCCTCTGCGCGAAATTCGATCCACGATTTGATGCCTGCCGTGAGAGCCATCAGCAGGCGGTGTTGTCTCTTGAGTGATCAATTCTTGCGCCATAAAGTCGCGAGGCTAGTCCCGCAATGGGTTTAGAGGGTTAGAATTGGGCAAGAGTCTTCGTAGCTCAATTGGATAGAGCGTTGCCCTCCGAAGGCAAAGGTTGTGCGTTCAAGTCGCACCGAGGACGTTTTTGGCGATTTGTGAGAGAAGTTGATGACAAGTTTGGAAAAATTTTGTAATTCGTGCGATGTTTTTTTGCGGATCGCTTTGGAATCCGTATAGTTTGAGTGCAGATCTAGACTTCGTGAATCAAAGGGAATAACAAAATGCGTGATTTTTCAATATCTAGGGGGAACCACTTGATCCTGATTCCACTATTGCGTTTTGCGTTGTTTGGTTTTGCATTTTCTGCAGCATTCAACTTTACTGAACCTGTTCATGCAAGATCACCCCAGGTAAATTATATTGACCAATTCGACGCGCCTGTTGGAGGGTCAGTATCCGACAAGTTTGGGCAGTCTATTTCGATGAACACCGACTTTGGTGCTGTCGGTACACCCGGACTGAATGTGACCGTTGGCGGCGTTGTTCGTTTGGCACAAGGCGGTGTACATCTTTATAACAATGCGGGCGACGGGTTTTTTAACTTCCAATTGACACTGACTCCCAGCAATGGAAACGCGAATGATGCTTGTGGGATGTCTGTCGCTGCGTTGCCTGGATGGGTTGTGGCAGGAGCACCAGGACGAAATATTCTCACCGCCTCCGTACCGCCGAATCAACTTCAAGCAGGAATTGTTTGGGTGTGGAAGCAAGGTGCCTCAGGGTGGGAGTTTCCACCTTTCGAGTTGATGCATCCAGATCCAAAATCAATCGACCTCTTCGGATCATCGGTCGCACTAAGCGAACAGAGTGTCAACGGAGTTCTCCTGAGCACAATTGTGGTTGGAGCCCCTGCAGACAACGTTGTTTATATCGATTGTGGATCGGTTTGCGTCTTTGAGTGGAACTTGTTGTCTCAGCATTGGGATCGAACTGCATTCATCTCTCCTCCAACGATTGCAAATGAAGCTCCAGAGTTGATCGCATATGGATTGTTTGGAAGTTCTGTCGCAATCTCTGGCGACTACATAGCCATTGGAGCAAAGAGACAAACCCTTAGCGTAAGCAAGCAAGGAACTGTTTTCGTTTTTCGGCGCAACACACCTTCTAATCCTGCACCAACTATTCTTCAAACTAATGCGTCATGGGGTGATTGGGCTCTTGTTCAACGACTCACATCAACTATGCCACTCCCCGATGAAGCATTTGGAACATCACTAAGCCTTTCTTCTTGGAACTTATGCGTTGGTGCGCCTGGTGGATCAACTTCTTCAGGAACCGCTTCGATTTATGATTTAGACAATTCTCTTGGGAAATTTGTTTTTAATGCCCAACTTTCCGCACTGAGCGGAAATGCTGGTGATCAATTCGGCGCTTCGGTTGTGCTGAAGTCCGACGCTCTGCTTGTTGGTGCTCCCGGAGTCGATGCTGGTGCGGGTTCAAATCAAATTACAAATCGAGGACTTGCGTATATGTTCACTCGAGATTTGACACTTTGCCAAAATTGGACACAAGGAATTTCGTATTACCCTCCGCCAGATGCAAATGTCGCAGAAGCAAGTTTTGGTACAGACATTGATTTGACATCGGGTGATGTTGCGATTTCAGCTCCCAAGGGCAACAATCAACAGTTGGGTCAAGGAGTCGTATTTACCTTTACCATAAATACAATAGCCTGCTCGGGTGATTTGAACGGAGATGGTGGAATCAATGGCTTAGACTTGGCAACATTTTTCTCACATTGGGGAGGATGTGGACCCAATGATCAGGTTGCTGATTTTAACAACGATGGTTGTGTCAATGGGATTGATTTAACATATCTGACTAATTCTTGGGGAGCTTGTATCTGCGGGGACTGATGTTGGGAGATTGAACATCATTCCACGGAGTAAACTCTGTGAATGCAAATTGCTGAATTCCAAACATTGATTCGATCGCGCTATGACGAGACTGATCGCGCGCGGGGACCTTCAAAAACATTTGTCTGGTTTGCCGAGGAATTTGGCGAATTGGCGCACGCGATCGGCAAGCATGAACGAGGTGATGGCGATCCGGCAAATTTGCGCGAAGAATTCGCCGATTGCTTGGCGTGGATGTGCACGC
>SXGQ01018700.1_pt1 | contig 13074 bp, 11 predicted proteins | sample 3178371 | NCBI WGS metagenome assembly SXGQ01 (sample SAMN11356859, study PRJNA531348) | freshwater metagenome | isolation source: freshwater sample F1-20 | place: China: Fuxian Lake, Yuxi | collected 2017-12-25
ACGGCCTGTTGCAACTCGCACGCCGCAGAGCCAGGGGCTACCGTACATTCCGCAACTTTCAAGCGATGGCATACTGGATTGCAGGTGGCCTAACAATCGATAATCACCTGGCAACAACCCACTAAAAGTTCAGCAGCGCCAAATGCGAACATGATCCAACACCTGGAAAAACGCCTTCACCCGATGCCCGAAAAAAAGATGATACAACGTCGAGGAAAGATATAACATCACCAGCGAAATTCCGAACACCACCGCCGAAACCAGTCGCAACCCGTCAGTCCCCGCCACCAGCAACATCGCGATCAATGCCCCCACGCTGAACACCAACCCCAGCGCGTGCGTGACACTGCTCGCCATCTCTTCCCGATGACTCCCGCACAACGGCGATCTCTGCTGCTCCAGTTCCATCAACTTCCCGCAGGAAATTGCCCCCACCAATCCCGATTGTCGAACATCCCGCATTTCGACTTGCCCCATCCCCTTCAAAATCGAATCCTCACCCCGACAACACCACGGCAGTGCATGGAATCCGGTTAGAACCCGGAGCAGTCGCGCTGCGGTATCCGGATACGAATCCCCACAATGCCAATCGATCGAAAGACCGGTGAAGGCGGGGAGGAGGCTAAGCCGGGAGCCCGAATACTTGAACTGCCGTAGCTCGTCACCCGCCCGCACCCAACAGCGGTCGGTTCAGTGGTCCCCCGCGAAAGGGGATCGACGGGAGATGGCCTTCGGAGGTTTCCGCAGGTCCTCTCTTCGTGCAAACAGACACAACGAAGAGAAATAACATGATACAACGCCAAAACCGGCGGGGATTCGTCCTCGCCGCGATCGCAGGTCTATGCCTGCTTCCAGCCATCAACAACGCCGCCGTCATCACGGTTGGCTCTGGAGATGACGCATCGTTCCTGGTCCTGGAATCGCCAAACATCGGCACCAGAACCTATGAAATCCACTACACCTACGACTCACTCCTCCCTCAGGATGCCAAATTCCTCATGGATCAGGTGATCGCCGCCGATTCCTCCATCAGCGCAGTGTTCCTAAACTATGGCACGGTCGCATCCCCGAACTACTTCGTGGACTCGATCAGCCTCAACGGAAATCCGGAAACCGGCAGCTTCGCCCCACCATGGACCTTCTGGGCCCACTGGGTCGCCGGCGGCCTCGGCTACATGGACAGCGGATTCAACTTCCAACCCGGCCCACCCACTCCTGACACATGGGTCACCGGATTCGGAATCTCCACCCACACCATCACCCCGGGCTCCTGGGACGCACTCGTGCTCTCGGAAGGAAACACCCCGCCCACCGTCGCCATTCCAGAAACATCATCCGCACTCCTGGTCACACTCGCCTCAAGCCTGTTGCTGATCCGCCGCCGCATCTAACACAAACCCTGCCCGCCAGCACCCACGCCGGTGGGCAGGCCATCGCCATGAAATTTCTCGCCCTCGCTCTCCTCGTCACCCCCTGCCTAGCAGGACCCTTCCCACCCTCCGCTGGCAATCCAGGCTCCGATGCCATTCACTCATCAGACCCGCGCATCACCCTCTGGGCCAACGATGCGACCGTCAAGCGCGGCCCCGCGAACATCCTTTTCCCCGATGGCGCACTCGCCGGCTTTGGCACCGAATCCGATGCCACAGGCCCCAGCGACGCCACTTCCGAAAACCCCTACTCCGCCGTCTCACTCGGCGATGGCGGATCTGCCACCCTCACTTTCGACCCACCCTTCCAAAACATCCCCGGCCCCGACTTCGCCGTCTTCGAAAACGCCTTCGGCAACGCATTCCTCGAACTCGCCTTCGTCGAAATCAGCTCCGATGGCGAAACCTTCTTCCGCTTCCCCGCAACCTCTCTAACAAGAACAGATCTCCAAGTCGGCTCCTTCGGCGGCGTCGATCCAACAAACATCAACAATCTCGCCGGAAAACACCCCGCCGGCTTTGGAACTCCATTCGATCTCTCGGAGCTCCCACCTCACCCCACCCTCGACCTCCAACGCATCACCCATGTCCGAATCATCGACGTCATCGGCACCATCAATCCAGATCTCGCATCACGCGATACATCGGGAAACATCATCAACGATCCCTATCCCACCACCTTTTTCACAGGTGGCTTCGACCTCGATGCCGTCGGCGCATTCTCCCAAACCTCCACCAACTTCAGCAACTGGTGCACATCTAACAACCTTCTGCCCGATTGGATCGCCACCCAAAACCAAGTCCCCCTCGCCATCCTCTACGCCACTGGGAACGGCACCATCACTCTTGAAAATCCTGAAACTTCCCCACTCATCCGCTTCTCCCGCCTCACCTACCGCGCCAACCTCACACTCCACCTCGAAGCATCGGAAAACCTCCACACATGGCTCCCCATCGCCACCGCCACCAACAGCGGCAACATGACCACTACCGACCCATCCGTCACCATCACCGAAACCGGATCTTCCCTCAAATCCATCACCGTCCAACTCCCACCAAACGACCCCCGACGCTACTTCCGCCTCTCCGCCACACCCTCTGCTCCATGAAATCCGAACGCCACAACGGCTTCACCCTGTTAGAACTGCTCGTCGCCGTGGCCATCATCGCCACGCTCGCGCTCCTCGCCACCTACGCAACACGTTCCGCGCGCCTACGCGCCAACGAAACCACATCGATCACCAACCTCCGCAACCTCGCCGCCGCAAACCTCCTCTACACCACCGACCACGGCACCTACGTCCCCGCCAACGAACCCCGCAACCGCATCCGCTGGCACGGCGGCCGCGACAGCGCATCCGGCTCTTTCGACCCCGCCAAAGGATACCTCGCCGACTACCTCGGCCCCGATCGCCGCGTCGCCACCTGCCCGGAATTCAAACGCCACCTCACCAATGCCTCATGGGAAAACGGCTCCGGCGGCTACGGATACAACGCCATCTACATCGGCGGACTCCCCCAGAACCCCTTCAAACCCAACCGCCCCGCCGGTGTCCCGAACCCCGCCCGCACCCTCATGTTCGCCACCACCGCCTTCGCCGTCTCTGGCGGCATCCAGGAATATCCCTTCGCCGATCCACCCCAATGGGTCGATGCCAACTGGCAACCCGGCGGCTCCCTCCAACCTAGCGTCCACTTCCGCTTCCGCAACCGCGCCCTCGTCGCCTGGTGCGATGGCCGCGTCACCGCGGAATCCCCTTCCAAATCTTCCGCCTCGGAAAATTACTACGGCGGCAGTAATTCCAACGCCCGCATCGGCTTCTGCGGCCCCACCGAAAACAACGGCTGGTGGAACCCGCGCAACTGATCCCTCACGCCCGTGGATGCGCCCCGTCATACGCCTCCTTCAGCCGCTCCCGCGTTACATGCGTGTAAATCTGCGTCGTCGAAAGCGACGCATGACCTAACAGCGACTGCACGCTCCGCAAATCCGCACCCGCATCTAACAAATGAGTCGCAAAACTATGCCTAAGCTTGTGCGGACTTACCCCGAAAGGAATCGAACTCAGCTTCAAATACTTCCTCAACAGCAAATCCACCGCCTGCTGCGTGATCCGCCGCCGCGGCTTGCTCAAAAACAACGGCCCCGACGTCACCACCGCCTCCTGCCGATACCGCTGCATCGCCCGGATCGCCGGACCACCCACCGGCACCACCCGCTCCTTCGCCCCCTTCCCCTTCACCCGCAGCGTCTCTCCAACAAAATCCACATCCCCCACATCCAGTCCGATCAACTCGGAAATCCGCAGCCCGCTCGAATAAAACAGCTCCAGAATCGCCGCATCCCTCAACGGCAACCACGCCGGCCCTTTCTTGTCCACCCGCTCCCTCAACGGCAGACCTAACAGCTCATCCACCTGCGCGATCGTCAGCACCACCGGCAATCCCCGCTCCGGCTTCGGCAACTGCACCTCACCCACCGGACTCCGCCCCAACCCGCGCCGCAACACCAGATACTTGTAAAACGACCGCAACGCCGCGAACCGCAACCGGATCGTCGACCGCTTCAACCCGCGCTTCATCAAATCAAACAGATAATCCCGGAAATCGTCCGCCGTCTCCTCCTGCCAACCACTGAACCGATCCCCACGCCAAACACGGTAAACCTCCAGCGCATCCCGATAATTCACCAGCGTCCTCGGCGACGCGCTCTTCTCCGTCGCCTGAAACTCCAGGAAAAAAACCTCTTCGCCGTCCGCCATGCCGCTCAGGATAACTTCAGCTTTCCTGATTTCCAAGAGAATTGGAGAAATGCTCCCACCCACCCTTCATCTCCATCCCATCTCCCAACTCCGTCAACCGCCCGATCTCCGTCAACCGCAAACCCGGAAACGCCACCTTCCACTCATCTAACAAATCTCTCACCCGCTCCTCGCCCACCGTCATCAACAACTCGAAATCCTCCCCATCACCCAACCCCTCTTCCACCGAACATCCCTCCGTCAAAGGCAACGCCCCAACATCCACCCGACACCCGCAACCCGACGCCGCCGCCAACCTCGGCAAATCCTTCGCCACCCCATCCGAAACATCCATCATCGCCGTCGGTCGATGCCTCGCAACCAACCACTCAGCCTCTAACAAACGCGGCTGGAAATCCAGATGCTTCCCACGGATCGACCCACCCAAAGTCCCCGTCACCAACACCCGGTCCCCCGGCTTACCTCCCGACCTCAAAACCAAACAATCCCGCGCCACAACCCCCGTCGCAGCGATCGAAATCACCGCCGCGGACCCGCTCGGCAACGACGATGTCTCACCACCCGCCACCACCCCGCCAAACCTCGCCAAACAATCCCCGATCCCCCGATACAACTCCTCCACCCACTCCACCGCCGTCTCGGGAGCAAAAGCCAGCGTCACCAGAAACCGCTCCGGCCTCCCACCCATCGCCGCGAAATCCGAAATCACCCGCGCCACCGACTTCCACCCCACCGCCCGTGCCGGCGTCTCCGGCAGAAAATGCACCCGCTCCACCAAAGCATCCGTCTTCAGCAACTGCAACGCCCCCCCACCCATCTCCACCACCGCACAATCATCACCCGGCCCCGCCGCACCCACCTCCGTCGGCACCAACCGCACCAACCGCTCGATCAACCCATCCTCTCCCAACTCACGCAAAGTCTTCATCACATCTCTGGCATCGGAATCACCTCATACCGGATCATCAACTGAATCGCCACCGTCGCCCCGTTGAACACCGCATGAACCGCAATCGGCGCCCAGATCGACCTCGTCCGCTCATAAATCACCGCCAAACCCATCCCTAACACCGCCAACGGCAGCAACGCCATCAAACTCGGATGCGCCACCGCAAACAACAACCCCGACGAAATCACCGCCGCCCACACCCCCGCATAACGCTTCGCTAACGGATAGAGAAATCCCCGGAAAATCACCTCCTCGCACACCGGCGCCACCAGCACCGCCATCACCCCCATCATCACGATCACCATCGGGTCCTTCGCCTCATGCAAAAGCCTGACCGTATCCTGCTGCGTCTCCACACCCAAACTCTCCAGCCAACCCATATATCCCACACCCTGCAACACCGCCCCCAAAGTCCACATCCCGAACAACGCCCCCGGCGCAATCACCATCACCCACGCCCACCCCGGCCACCTCAACCCCAGCCACCTCACCAATGACACACGCTTCACCACAACCAACGCCGTCGCCCCCGCAAACATCAACTGCATCACAATCCCCGCCACCAGATCACCCGCCTCCAACGCCCCAAGATCCACCTCGCCAGCATCCTCCTTCGCCATCGCCAATCCCGCCAAACTCGACCCCACGAAAAATCCGCAAATCACCAACGCCCACAACCAATCCGTCCACCGGTAATACCAAACCTCTACCCCACTCCCCGGCAACGGCGGCGGAACCACCCCGCCAACCTCACTCACCTCATCTCCCTCAGAAACCACCACCCCACCCAACTCACCCCGTCGCCCCATAAACTCAAAAACGCAGCCCGCCAGAAAAACTCCCAGCGCCACACACGTCGTAATCAACAATAACAAAAATGTCGGGTCCTTCATCGGAAACGCCCGCACCATGGATCGACTCCCTCCCCTCCGCCAGCGGTAAAACCACCATCCACCCCAAAATCATCAACTCCTGCTGATCATCAACGATTCTTGCCAAACTCCCCGCCACCTGAAATCCTCCCGCCATCGAGACCCACCGCACATACGAAGCACCCAAGCGCAACCCCTACCGGGCCCTCCTGCGTCGCCGATACCCCGAACCCCTGATCGCCCTCCTCGCCCTCCTCGCCTTCATCCTCGGCATCTGGCTCTGGGACCACTACCTCGGAAAACCCGAAGGCTACGTCCCCGGCACCGAGGAAGTCGCACTCCTCAAAATCGACCGCGACCTTCGCCTCGCCGACGCCATGGAAAGAGACCCCGAATGGCTCCGCTGGCTCGCCGGTGTCAAATCCCCGGAACAAACCCGCATCGAAGCCCTCGACGTCTTCAAGGAACTCGGCTCCGAACAACCCCTCGGCCCCGCCGGATACGAAGCCTTCGCCGTCACCTACGCCATCCAGTTCAAACGCCCCGTCCTCGAATCCCTCAGCCAGGTCCTCGGCGGCACCGAACACTCCACCCTCACCTCCGCCACCCAAACCCTCACCTCCGGCGAAGGAAATTGGTGGCTAGCACACCTCGCCACCGCCTTCGAAAAAAACCAACCCAAACTCGCGGACTGGGAACCCCGCCACCAACAAATGCTCAACACCCTCCGCACCCGCGCCATCGCCGCACGCAGCAGCATCTGGCTCATCGGCATCGCCGGCCTCGCCTTCGTCCCTCTCACCCTCCGCTCCCTCAAATCCGGCCTGAAAACCCGCACCCGCGGCTACTCCAGCGCCTGGCTCCCATCCCTCGGCCTCGCCACCTTCTTCGCCGCAACCCTCGCCTGGATCGGCTTCAGCATGACCCTCGACCTCGGCCTCGCCAACCTCAACTCCATCCCCCCCCTACTCGGCCTCCTCCTCGATTCCTTCGCACGCTTCCTCCCAGCCTTAATCGCCATCGGCCTCCTCTTCAAACGCCCCACTCACTCCATCCGCGTCCTCGGCATCAACCAACCCATCCACCCCGGCCCCGTCCTCGGACTCTTCAGCCTCCTCCTCATCCTCGACCAAATCCTCAACCGCCTGTTAGGCGACCTCGGAACCGCCAACCCCGGAGGCGGACTCAGCATCTCCGACCAAGGCATCTCAGGCCTCATCTTCCTCTTCATCTCCGCCTGCATCGTCGCACCCATCTCCGAGGAAATCCTCTACCGCGGTGTGCTCTTCCGCTCCCTCGGAAATCGACTCGGCATCCTCCCCGCCGCCATCCTCTCCTCACTCATCTTCGCCGTCTTCCACTTCTACAATCTCTACGGCCTCTGCAGCGTCGCCATCTTCGGCGGCACCTGCGCACTCCTCTACGCCGGCACCGGATCCCTCGCCGCAGTCATCGCCCTCCACGCCCTCTACAACGCATCCATCAAAATTCCCGAATGGATCGTATACCACTCGCCGCTTTCATAAGGTCCTGATGCAATCTCATCCCGTCTCCGGTGGATTTACTTCTCATGTCGCAAATCCACTGATACATTGACGCCAACACAAATTTCTTCCCCTGCATGTCTCATCCCACCTTCGACGCACCTTCCCTCGAAACCCTGGCCAACCTCCTCCCCGCCTACGATTTCGAGCAACTCATCGCCGTCGGCGGAATGGGCGCCGTCTACAAAGCCAAACAACGATCCCTCGATCGAGACGTCGCCATCAAAATCCTCCCCAAGGAAATGGGCTCAGACCCCGAGTTCCGCCAATCCTTCGAAACCGAGGCCAAAGCCATGGCACGCCTCAACCACCCCAACCTCATCGGCGTCTACGACTCCGGCTCCATCAATGACATGCTCTACATCGTCATGGAGTACGTCCCCGGAAAATCCCTCTACCACTCCGCCTACGGCCGCAAAATCGAAACCTCACAAGCCGTCCAACTCATCAAAGGCATCTGCGCCGGCCTCGGCCACGCACACGAAAACGGCATCATCCACCGCGATATCAAACCCGCCAACATCCTTCTAACACCCAAAGCCGAACCCAAAATCGGCGACTTCGGCCTCGCACGCCCCGTCGAAGCCGAAGGCCCCGGCCTCGTCATGGGAACCCCCGGCTACACAGCCCCCGAAGTCATCTCAAACCCTCACGTCGCAGACCGCCGCTCCGACCTCTTCGCCGTCGGCGTCATCCTCTACGAACTCCTCACCGGCGCTCGCCAGGAACCCGGAGCAAAACCCCCATCCACCCTCTGCGGCTGCGATCCCGGCATCGACTCCATCTGGCAACGCGCCACCCACCCCAACCCCGCTTTCCGCTTCCCGGACGCCCAATCCTTCCAGTCCGCACTCTCCGAGTGGAACCGCAACCAAAGCAAATCCTCCTCCCCATCGCCCGCCGCCAAATCCCCGGCCGCCGCCCCCGCGCCCGCCCGCAAAGCCGCACTCCTCACCGCCGCCCCCGCTCCCAAAAAGGTCCTCGCCACCCCCGAAAGCCCGGACTCATCCTCCCCATCACCCGCCTCCACACCTCCCCCCGAAGTCATCTTCGAAACCAAAACCAACTGGAGCTTCGCCCGAAACCTCGTCATCATCGCCGCCCTCATCGTCATCATCGCCGGCACCTGGAAAAAACTCGAAGCCACACGCCTGCAACGCGAAAAAACCAATCGCGAAATGCTCGCCAAACAAGCCGAGGACCGCGCCAAACGCGAAATCGAAGCCAAAGAACGCGCCGAAATGCTCGCCGAACAGGCACGCAATAACAAAAAACCCACCGTCGAACCCGACCAACCTTCCACACCCACCACCCCTACCCCTCCCCCGGAACCCGAAACCCCGGCCAAATCCCTCGCCCGCCTCCGCTTCGACCTCGCCTCAGGCGGCCGCGCCGAAATGCCCATCGGAACCGTCCGCCACGGCGAATCCGACTACTTCCTCGTCACCGACCCGCTCCCCTGGCAAGACGCCGCCGCCTTCGCCGAAAACCACGGCGGCCACCTCGCCATCCCCACCTCCCCGGAAGACATCAACTGGATCGCCCAAATCGTCCCGCCAGACACCAGCCTCTGGATCGGCGCTGGCCGCAGCGGAAAACGCGACTGGTCACTCGTCGATGGCTCCCCATGGAACCTCCCCACCCAACCCCGCGGCACCGGCTCCCACGCCGCCGTCTCCAACCTCGGCCTCGTCCGCGCCACCAACTCCAGCGATCCACTCCCATTCCTCATCCAATGGCGCCGCGATGGCTCAAACCCCGCAACCCTCGCCGCTTCACTCCAAGCCACCCGCGAATCCCTCGCCGAAGCCAACCCCGTATTCCCTCCCGGAACCCAAGCCATCGGAACACGCCACTACCTCGTCGTCATGCGCCCCTTCTCCTTCCGTGAAGCCGCCGACTGGGCCGAAAAATCCGGCGGACACCTCGCTGTCGCCAGCGACTCCGCCGAAGCCGCAGACCTCGACACCGTCACCGAAGGCATCAAAGCCGAAGACGGAATCTGGCTCGGCGGCATGAAACCCACCGATAGCTGGGCCTGGATCACCGGCGAACCCTGGAAAACCGCCAAATGGGCCGACGCCGAAGCCGACCAACGCCAAAACTCCGCCCTCATCCAACAACCCGGAAAAGGCTGGGCCGCACAAGACCCCGCCGTCCAAGTCTCCGGATTCGTCATCGAATGGTCCAAAGACCGCGAAAGCGCCTCCGCCCAACCCGAAGTCGATGTCCAACCCACCGCAGGCCTCGGCGGACTCGAAACCCGCGCCAAGGAACTCCTCGTCGCCGCCGATAAAAAACGCACCCAGGCCCTCGCCGCCAACGCCAAAACCTTCGCCTGGGACCTCGACGTCTGGATCCGCGGCCTCGCCAAAGGCGACCAACTCCAATGGCAACCCGAAGTCAACGACCTCAAAGCCACCGTCGTCAACTTCCGCGTCCCGGAACAAATCCCCGAAAACACCGGCATCAACCTCTCCCCGCAAATGTCAAAAATCGCCGCTCACTGCGCCGATAAACAAAAACAAATCGACTCCGCCTTCCTCGTCGATGCCGACCGCGTCCGCATGGCCTACATCGCCAAAGTCCGCGAAGCCTTCGCCGACGCCGAAAAACGCGGCCAACGCGACCTCGCCATCTCCCTCCGCCAAGCCCTCGTCGACTCCGGAAGCATCGAACCCTGGATCGAATCCTTCGGCATCGACCCCACCCCGGAAAATCCAGTCCCAGAAGCCGTCGGTCGCGACGAGGAGGACGATGAGGACGAAGACGAGGACGAGTGACCCCGCTCACCCCTCCGGCTGATTTCTCATGAAATCCGCCACCTGCGCGAAAAACGGCCCCAAAAACCCGGCCGCCTCCTCCGGCACCGCCGTCTCTTCCATCGCCGCATTCATCAACGCCACCCACCGGTCCCGCTCCGCCACCCCGATCCGGAACGGCAAATGCCTCATCTTCAATCGCGGATGTCCGCGCTCCTCAATGTACTTCGGAACCCCGCCCAACCGGAACATCAGGAAATCCGCCAACCGCTCCTCCGCCCCCTCCCAATCCCCTTCCGGATACATCGGCCCGATCAAATCATCCACCCGCACTCGCTCATAAAACGCCGCAACCATCCTTCGGATCCCCGATTCTCCCATCAACTCCATCACCCGTGCCTCGCTCATGGCCGCCAGATTGACCCCTCCCGCCAAATTTCACAAGCCACTCCCCGATTTCACCAAAACTTTCTCTCCCTTTCCGGGTTAATCTTTCGCCACCTTCAACAAGACTTTCTCTCCGTTTCGCTCTTACAGCGTTGCGGAAATATTCCATTTGTATTAAACATCCCTCGGCAACACGGCTTGCCCCACCCCTCACAACATGAGCGACACACCTCACGCCACCTTCCAGGCACCCGCTCCGGAACAGCTCGCACCCCTCTTCCCCGGATACAAAATCGAAGACCTCATCGCCACCGGCGGCATGGGCGCCGTCTACCGCGCCGTCCAACTCTCCCTCGATCGAACCGTCGCCATCAAAATCCTCCCCCGCGAATTCGGCGCGGACTACTCCTTCCGCAGCTCCTTCGAGTCGGAAGCCAAGGCCATGGCTCGCCTCAACCACCCCAACCTCATCGGCGTCTACGACTTCGGTGAGGTCGATGGCATGCTCTACATCCTGATGGAGTTTGTCCCCTGCAAATCCCTCTTCCACTCCGCCTACGGCAAAGCCATCGCACCCCTCGATGCCGCACGCATCGTCTCGGAAGTCTGCCACGGCCTCGCCCACGCCCACGAAGCCCACATCATCCACCGCGATATCAAACCGGGCAACATCCTTCTCGATGCCCAATCCCGCCCGAAAATCGGCGACTTCGGCCTCGCACGCCCCATCAACCTCAAAGTCGAACAAGGCGAAACCATCTTCGGAACCCCTCACTACACCGCACCCGAAGTCGTCAACTCACCACAATCCGTCGACGCCCGCGCCGACATCTTCTCCATCGGCGTCGTCCTCCACGAACTCCTCACCGGCAAACTCCCCAACGACGACCCCCGCCCACCCTCCACCATCGTCGGCTGCGACTCGCGCTTCGACTCCATCGTCCGCCGCGCCACCCACCCCTCCCCGGAACTCCGCTACCACACCGCCGCCGAAATGGCCGCAGACCTGGACGCCATCCGCAACAGCCAACCCGCCGCAAGCAAACTCCGAACCGCCACCCCAGCCGCCCCACGCCCCGGCGTCCCAGCCATCACCCCCCTCCGCTCCCCTCGCCCACTCCCCAGCTCATCCAGCGAATCATCCGCCACACCAGTCGTCCTCGCCGGCCTCGGCGTAGCCGCCGCCGTCGGCATCGCCCTCTTCATGATCCTCGGGAAATCCGAACCCGAGCCGCAAACCACCTCCACCGAGACCACCACCATCACCCCTCCGGCTCCTGAACCCCAACCCGAGCCGGAACCCACCCCAATTCCCGAGCCCGAGCCAGAGCCCGAGCCGGAACCCGAAATCGTCGAAGTCGAGCCCGAACCCGAGCCCGATCCAGAACCGGAACCGGAAACCGAAGTCGCCGACAACGAACCGGAGGACAAAACCGACGAACCCATGGAGGACAAAACCGACGACGCCACCGCCGTCGTCTCCACCCCTCCCAAAGTCACACCTCCCGCCATCCCCACCTTCGATGTCATGGGCTTCCTCGACCGCGCCCGCGCCATCATGCGCCAACGCGCCATCGCTCCCATCGACGAACACACTTCCGCCATCTCCGATAACTTCGACCGCTTCGAACGCGGCATCAAACGCGCCGTCCGCCGCCTCGATAATGACCGCCGCCCCGCAGCCGAAATCGCTTCCGAAGAACGCATCGAAACCTGGCGCAACGACGGCAACCGCGTCCCCAAAGACCTCAAAGTCCCCAACCGCGACGACCGCGACATGCGCGGATTCTTCGAAGACCTCGACCAAGTCCACGCCGAATTCTACTCCAAACAAAAACTCATCGACCAAGCCCTCGACCAGGAAATCACCGCTCTCCGCGACCTCTACATCCTCGGCATCCGAAAGGAAATCGATCGCCGCAGGCAAGCCTCCGACACCCTCTCCATCGAAGCCCTCGAAGAGGAAATCGCACTCACCAACGACGAACCCGAACGCTTCCGCGCCGCCATGGAAGGCCGCGAATACGAACCCAAATCCGATGACGACGAGGATGATAATGAGGATGACGAAGAGGACGAGGAGGACTAACCCCCTCACCCCAAAAATCTGATAGATTCTTCCGCTGGCGGACTCGCGATTCCCGCCTATCCTCCGCCCGTGCCAAGGAAATCCGAATCCCCTCTCCCTCCCAAAATCGCACCTCACATCGCCATCCGCGGCTGCCGCCAGCACAACCTCCAGGGCCTCGACCTCAATATCCCCCTCGGCAAACTGACCGTCGTCACCGGTCCCTCTGGCTCAGGCAAGTCCTCTCTCGCCTTCCACACTCTCTACGCCGAAGGCCAACGCCGCTACGTCGAAACCTTC
>SXGQ01103101.1_pt1 | contig 13072 bp, 9 predicted proteins | sample 3178371 | NCBI WGS metagenome assembly SXGQ01 (sample SAMN11356859, study PRJNA531348) | freshwater metagenome | isolation source: freshwater sample F1-20 | place: China: Fuxian Lake, Yuxi | collected 2017-12-25
ATTGCTGCAAAGACATTGAAGGATTGGGGTATTGCTAGTGCTGAGATTATTGGGGGTATGACTCTTTTGTTTGGTCCGGGCGGAACAGTTGCTGGTATTATTGCGACACTTGCTGTTGCTACTAAAAGCTTTCTTGACTCACTTCAAAACGACCCGAATAGTTGGTGGAGTAAATTAGGTGACTTCTTTGGTGAAGATAACTATAAATACGAGAGGAGTGTTGGAGTAACAAGAAAAGATCCTAAAACTGGAAAATACATCGTAGAAGGTGCAGCTAACTTTGATGACCCAAATGGCAGACCTACAGACGCTAAACATTTACTTGATATTGTTGAGCAAAAAGCTAAGAATAAGGCAGCTGGTCTTGGTGATAAAACTGATGCAGAGGTATGGGACGCAAAACAAAAAAAAGATAATGAAATTAGAAAAGCAAAGGCAAAGGCAGACAGAGACGCAGAAATTGCAAAAGCTAAGGCAGTTAAAAACGCAGAAATTGCAAAAGCTAAGGAGGCTGGCGAGATTAAAGCTTCGTTCATAAATGCGGAATTAAAGAACAGTGCTAACGCCGCTAAATACAAAAACGAAACGCCAGTTTATTTACATAACTACATCAACAACACAGCCACATCTGGTATATCTGTTAAAAGTGATGTTGAAACAAAACAAACAGGAGGTCAATCATATCCATCACTATGACAATTAGATTACACAAGAGCAAAACAAATTTTAGAGTTTTAGAACTTGAAGCAGGAGAGGGTTATACTCAGACTTATAAACACAAAAGTAACGATTATGAGCTTATTGGAAGCAGTATACAAAACTGCCAATATGGAACTACGCTTGGGGAAATTACGCTTGATTTACTATTTGTAGGTTTAAATGAATGGGAGGATTTTTATAATTGGGTTAGTGACGGAAGTGAATTTGAGCTTGTAAGACCAAAAACACCAAACTCTATGGTGAATGTTTTATCCATTGGCGATTGTACAAGTCATTTTAATCAAAGATTCTTTAAGGTATCAATTACATTTACATTTGCTAGGCAAAACATTAAAAATAAAAAGTCAGGTCTTGACTTAGGTAGTAAAGCTAGTTTTTTATCGAAACTAAAAGCTTTTAATAAAAGGTCATCAAGTTTTATTTTAAACAGCAGGAATAGAATAAGGGGGTTTACAACAGCCTTAACTGACATGGCTTCTGAGATTGCAAAAGTAGGAGATACTCTTGGTGGAGCTTCTTTATTATTAACTGAACCAATAAGTGATATTAAGAACGCTTCATCGCTTATAGCTAGTGGATTTAATGCACTATCAAGCGGAATATCTAAGGCTATATTTGCAATAACAAACTTACCATCAGATGTAAATGCGATATATGACGAGATTACAGGCTCTATATCTGGTGTGTTTAAGGCTTTTTCAATGCCAAATAATAAACCCGCTGAAAACGAACTAAATATGTCAAGTGGTTTAAATATTGCTTATAAAGTGGCAAAGTATGACATATCTTCAACATTTATAGGAGCTTCTGTAAATAATGATAAGTCCGCACAGAATATTGAAACGACAAACATAATCATAAAATCAGCACTTCTACTTGAAGTTTATGATAGATTTGAAAACCTAACAAATACACTTGATGTTGACCTTGTTAAATACAAAACTAAAATAGACAATGTCATTGACTCAATTAGAAGAAGTGAGTATGTAGATTCTGACTTTCTTTACGAAGTTGAGCTTTTACAATCTCGTTTTGACTCGACTTATGCAGACCTACTACTTTCTTCTAAAAAAACATTGACATTCAAAATTGATGATAATGATTATTACAATGTAAATCAAATTGCATATATGACTAATGGAAATTACGATTATGTGAATGATATTATAAGAATTAACAATATTTCAAGTCCAATGTTTATATCATCAAGTGTTGTAGTTCCTCATGATGGGTAGAATAGACACGCCTAGGGTTAATAACGCCACAGCAAGGCTTTTAATAAATGGAGTAGAGTATTTAAAGCTTTCTTCGGTAGAGGCAAGAGAGAGTATAACTCAAAGGGGTTGGATTGTTTTAAGGGAAACTAAGATAGAGGGAGTAGCAAGCGAAGGTGACTTTATGGAGCTTATCAGGCTTTCAAGGGACAGGTTTGTTACTTTAAAAGCCGATGTAATAATAATGAACGGATATAAGCAGTTTTCATTTCAAAGGGGATTGATACTTGGTAAGATTGAATTTTCACAAAATGGAGAATTTGTAGTAAGGTTGACAGTTAAAGATACGCTTTCATTTATGACTGATGGTGAGTTTATAAACCAAGGTGGAAAGAATTACACAGTTAGGTCTTTAATTCAAAATATACTGCAATTTTCAAACTGTGATTACAAGGTTGAAAACAATGGAATTAATGATATAAGGATTGATAAAGTCCTTGGGTTGAAAAACACAAATATGGAAGCTAGATTTATTGATGAAATACTATCATCAATATGTAATGCCTATAAAATAGTAATATCATCGATTGGATTTTACACGCTTTACATATCAAAAATAAACACAACTGATGGTATTTATGGAGAGTTTTCACAACGCATAGAAGATGGAAAGTCTAAGTCTGATTTCATTAGCTTTAATGATGTAACAGAAAAGACAAATATACCATCTAAAATAGTTTTTCTAAATATAGCAAAGACAAAAGGGAAAAAGGGAAACGTGAGAAATATTGCATACGAATATAAAATAGATGGAGGAGAGCCGCATAGGGTAGTTACTAAAAACGTTCAAGGAACACAAAACTTGGAGACTGTTAAAAATAGTGCAAAAAACTATGTTGCTGGTATGTTTGCAGCCAATAATAGATTTAACTTTTCAGTTCCATCAATATTTAATATTAACGGTGGATTATTTCAAATTGACCAACGTATATGGCTTAGATATAACTCGCTTGGTATTGATGAAATTATGGTAATACTTGATTTAATTATGGAAATAAATCCAAGTTCAATGAAATTAAGTATGCAAGTCGCTTCAATGCCAGACGTTGAGAACGCTGGTAATATTCAAGCTAAAAAAATAAAAACAAGACTAAATAAAAAAAGCATTATATGAGGAGGAATATTGAAACTATAAAACTTGATGACAAAAACAAAGAGGTTAAGGCAGTTGTCGTTGTTCATAATTTTGAAGGTAGTAAAAAAAAGACGACAGAAGAGTTTAATGTAACCTCCCCATTGGGTTTGTTCTCAAATGAAAACAGCGAGGCTGTGTGTGTATATGACGATAATGAGCCAATATGTTCACAATACAATACTCACGATGTATATTATCAATTCCTGAATAAACACAAGAAATATGGAACTTATAGGGCTTTGGCTAACGATGAAAGTAAAGTGATGTTAATAGATGGAAAGGGAATAAATTTAGAGACATCTAAAAAGTTTAATATGTCAAACACACAGGAGAAATTGAAGAATTTGATAATACAACCAAACCAAGCACTGATTGATTTATGCACGGCATTGCAGTCTGCACAAATAATATTAACAACAGGTGGAACTGGCTCTTTTGCTCCAAGCACATTTCAAAGCATAATAGATGCTGCTAATTCTAACATAGCAAGTGTTGACAAATTATTTTATTGATATATTGTAATTTTATTTGCCACCGAAATGAACCAAGTGCCTTTGTTGACAATTGACAAATATGGAAATGCAGATTATGATTTTAGTCAGACTGAGGACATTCACATTTCATATTTAAAGCACAACATAATATGCAATGGTAGAACTGGCATTACTAGCTTTGAAGACCCAGTAAAAAGAAGAGGAAGTCAAATTGAAGTATATACAGGCTCTGAGATGTTTAGTGCGGCTTGGGTGGACTTTGTTGAAACTGGTGGCTCTTTTGAAAGTATGGAAAGTGCTGCAATAAAAATAAATCAAGCAATGATTAGGGATAGAAACTTAGGAATTTTAACAAAAAGCGTCAATATTATAAAAATGCTTTTTTATAGGAATACACAAACCGTTCAGTGTTATTTTACAATTGACGGCATTAATAACTCTTTAACAATATCGGTATGAATAATTTTGATAGACATAGCAACAACATAAAGGCGAGGTTGGTTAAAATACTAGGAAACGCATCTACACATTCACTAGCAATTAACGACATAGCTTCCTATAACGCACAGGTATTATCTCAAATTGAACTAACTCAAACTAATTTACAAAATCAAAGGTTTTTAGCTACTGCAACAGATGAAAATGCAATTTTAAATAAAATAAAAGAAATATCAAATAATAGAGTTTCGAGAAAAAATGGAACTTATGGCACAGGTATAGTTATAGTCCAGTCTGACACTGTTGGAATTGAGCTTGCAAGTGGAACTGAGTTTATATCAGAAGATGATTACGTATACGAAAGTAGGATTGCGTATACAACCCAAACTATTGTAATGCCAATCTCTACTATTGAAAGAAGTGGGGATATAACTACTGTAAAAATTTTAAATCACGGACTGTCAAATGATATTGAAATTGACATTTATGATACTGCGTCAAGTAATACTACTTTTATTGGAACTTTCCCAATAACCATCGTTGATGGCGATTACTTTACAATAGAAAATGCTGGCGATGACGAGGTTTACACTGGAAGTACATTACAGGCTAAATTTATTGGTGCAAAAATATCAGTTATAAGTCAAACACAAGAAGACGGCGTTAACAAGTCTTACTACGACACACTAATACTAGGAAGCAATGAGGATATTACTGGTGTATTTATTGGTTACAGTGGGATAGCTGGTGGCTCTTCAATTGAGACAATATCTGCACTACAAGAGCGTTGTTTACGTTATATCAATGAACAGCAATTTGTAGCAGGTTCAAGAGCTGAGCAGAAATATTGGATAGAACAAAATACTAAATCAAACTTTACATATATTTATAGGACAATTACAAGTTATAACAATATATATTTCGTTGTTTCTCAGTTTGACAAAGTAAATCTTACATTTACAGATTTCACTACTAACGAGATTAATGCAATGAAATCTTCATTTTTGGAGAATAGTAATAATGGATTTCATGAATCGGCAAATACAATAAACTTCATAAATCCAAACTTTGTTAATATAAATATAGCAATAGGTGGATTATCGCCAGCTACCGAAGATATGAAAGAGCAGGTTAGGATAAACTTAAAGGCATACATTAACGCACTTCCAATAAACAATGAAATTGATTTATTTGCAGCACTTTCACTAGATTATTTAAAGTTAATTGTGTCAGACACTTATGATAGTGCCGACAACAAGGCTACATTCTCAACAATGTCAGTTTCTGGTGTTGATATAATTGCAAACAAACAAGATAAACCGATAGTTGGAACTATTACATTTTCATAATGAATGAGATTAAATTAATACCAGATGACATAAAAAATGTCAATGACATGCTTGATGTTTTTATTAAGACATCACACTTAAATTATGTAAAAGATGGTCAATTTTACAATATATTAAAAGCTTTTTTTTCCGAGTTCTATTCAGTTCTTAAATCAATGGAAAAAATTGAGAATGGTTATTACACGCCTTATGCAGATTATCCATTTTTAGATAAAATGCTAGCAGATTACGGACTTCCAAATGTAATATTTAAGGAGTTTAACACATTTGAAGATAAAATCATTGCCATTAACGTAATGAAGTCCACAAAAAACATAAGAAACCTTGATGATTTAGTTGGGCTTTTTGCAAGCATAGGTATTACAGTTAGATTTGCTAGGGTTGCAAGCATTGATATGTTTTATGACAACTTTGGTTTTGGTGAGTTTATGCCAAGCGATGTATTGGATACTGTAAATTGGGGTATAACAGTTCAATATTGCATAGAAGACACTGAGGCACTTGACGATACTATTTATGATAACTTTGGGTTTGGTGAGTTTTATAATTACACCGATACACTAGCTTATAGAGTCCAAGAAATACTTGACTTTTTGAGTTATGATTACATAATCTTCCAAAGGTTATCAGTTGATACATTTAATAAAATTTATACTTAAAATATGGCAGGAGACGCATTACCTATCGGAGCAAGTGGAATAAGTCCACAAAACCTATATCAACCACGAGATATAACTAAGCCTCCATCCGAACAATTGCTAGCACCAGCTTCAATTCACAGACGTGCAGCACATCAATGGCAGAATATTAACGAGCTTGCATCTGGTTTCGCATTAACTACGACAGACGTTGGCTATGGAACTGCTTCTGAAAATAAATCACTTGAAGTATCTGCGGTTGCTGAGGAGGATTCAAAAGAGGCTCTTGCAAAGGCTCTCAACGCCCTAATAGCACACGGAATGTTATTAGGTATTAATACATCGCTGTCTACAAGTTCAAACTGGACACTAAAAGAAATATCTCCAAATACAGTTGGTATTGCACCTGATGGGAATCATTATGGTCAGAAAAACCCTATATTTGATTACTTCGGAGACCAAAAGACATTTAGAGTAGTTTCTGAATACACTACATCGAAAGCAAATCTATCAATTACACTTCCGACCATTATTGGAGTTAGTAGTTCTATTCAAGTTCAGAACCCAGACGGTTCAACGACAATGTCACTTACTCAAAATAAGACATATTCATTTAGGACTTATTTTAACGGAACAACACCTAAAATTGTAATTGAAAATGCAGATCTTGTAATTGAAGAAACTCCATCAGCAAGCGAAACAGTTTCAGGTACTCTAAAAATTTCAACCACTGCACAAGTGACGGGAGGTGTGGATAATACTAGTGCTATTACGCCTGCTAAACTACACGAACATTTAAACAACGTTAAGGAGGTTTCGGTAACTGTAAGTGGAAGCGGGACAAATGCTACTGGTTATACAATCTTTAAGGATATTTCAACTGGTGCAATAGTGAGGAAAGTAGTATGGGGTAGGCACAATACAATATCATCAAATAATGGTAGAAATATAATATTTCCAATTACATTTACAACAATTCAGTCGGCTATTGTATCAATCATTCAGAATGGTGGAAGTACTGATGTTACACCAGACTCTCCATCTCACAGTAGAGATTTATCATTAACAGGAATAAGGTTGTGTAATTCAGATAACCATCAAACTGTTGATCTTAGTATTCAAATAACAGGAGTTTAATAAAAAATTATATGAAAAAAAAAGAAGTATTCGCAAAAGTGCGATTTGACATTGAAACAAAAAAAACAAACGCCTATTTTCACACAGATGAAGATTGGTCTAAGCACCCAGAGTATCAAGCAATGATAAAGCTTGGTAATTTTTATGAAGCAACATTGGAAGAGTATTTGCTTTGTAACAATTCTCAACAATGCGTAATAGACGGCGTTCTTCAACTTTTCGTAGAAGCGGACAGTGTGAAGCTTGAAAGGGCAAAGGAAGTGAAATTAAGTGAACTGAAAAGATTTTATTCAAGCGATGAAAACTGGAAAATTACAATAAAGCACACAGGAAATATCAAGCCAGCACTTCAGCCACTTGTTTTGCAACAAAACACAATAGGAAAATTTGCAACAAAACTATATTTCACAGATGTGAACGGTGGGGAATATCAAGCATTGCTTACAAACGCAAAAGCTATTGCAATGTTGGACGAGAATAATTTGATTGGTTATGCTTTGAGAAAAAAGAACCTTGAACTTATTTCTCAAATTTCAAACGCAAAATCGGTGGAAGATATTGAAAAAATTGACATTGAAAAGGAGTTTGCAACCGTCAAAAAAATTATCACAATTTCATAAATTGCTTGACAATTAAATTGATAATGATAATCATTATTTGAGGCGGTGTGCTGGTTTCTTATTACTTTTCCAGCACGCGTCTTTAAAAATTATTTTTAAGAATATGGAGAACCATAATGTTTCATACCTTTTGCGACTCAAGCGAAACGGAGATTATATAGCCATCAATAGAAATGGTACAGAGCAATTTAGAAAGCTAGACATAACAGTAGGTTCGACACTCAATGAGGGGACTTTTGACTTAACTGGAAGTTCTGATAGTGGCGGAAGTGGCATAGCTTCATTAAAAGGAATTATCACAAGAAATAAAAGCTTAAAAAAAGTTGACGCAGATAATCCTGCTGTTTTTGACTTTGAAAAATACTGTATAATGCCAAACCCAGACTATACAGACCAATTTACAATTACACAAGCATATTCATACGACTTTCCACTAGGTTCTTACATACAAAGCGGAGTTCAGGACTACACCGATTGGAATGTGTTTATTTTAGAGAATGCGTCACTGGATACAGTAGTAGAAATTAGAGTTATTCTTAGAGATGGAAAAATGTCTCCACTTATACAATGGAGTAATGATATAGAAGACCCAATTATTGAAGAGAATGTATGAGTAGTAGGATTGGTGGTAGACTTGGTGGTAGAGGTAGTAGCGGATTGACTGTTTGGGACGTTGTAAAAAAACCAAACTTAATAAGCTCTGCTAAGTTTGTAAGTGGTGTCGTTGTTGTAACTGGCGGCAATGTTCCATCAGATATTGATAAAGTCCCAGCTGGAACAGCCGAGGGAACTGCATTATATTGCGACATTAACATTAACACTAACACGAAGGAGTGGAAAATAATGAGCCCAACTGATACGCAAAATGTATTCACTACGCCTTCGGCGGTTGCAACATATAGCGAATTATTATTAACATTCCCAGACCCAGCACTTGTTGCTCCAAAATATTGCCTAGTAAGTGATACTGGCACATACTATCAAGCTCTACCAGGCGGAACCTGGTATAACACAGAACAAACTGTAATTGATCCATACGATAGACCTACTATTGATACTAAATTCAAAGAGGCATATACAGCTATTGACCTAAGACAATTAAAAGAAACTGGCAAAGGTCTTTCAACGAATGACTTAACAAACCCACTTTTGGATAAGCTAAATAATGCACCTGCTGATATAAACAGTGTATTGGCGGGAATGCAAAGTGATTCTGTTAATGGATTCCAAGGTGTTTATGATACATTCGGAAGCTTTACGCTTGACAGCACAAGAGTTACTGATTTTGATGAGGCTACACAAGATGTCGTTGGTGGAATGGTTAATGATACTGCGACAGTTGACGCAACTTATAGCGACGATACAGGTAAAATAAAATTTGATTTGAAAAATGGTTCGGTTGCTAATCAGCATATTTCAGCTATTGCGGATATTGCAACTTCCAAAATGAAACAAGAAACAATAACACCAAATAACGCTATTTTTGCAAATGGAGACAAGCAGGATGAGATTAACAACAAATCACAAGGGCAACACGATGCAATAAAAATTCTTGCTACACACGCAAATCGCTCAACCCTTGACGCAACGCAGGAAGCTTTCACAACGGCAAAACAAACTAAATACGAAGGTGCTTACACGCATTCACAAGCAACTGGCAACCCTCACGGCACTACGCTTGCAGAAGTTGGTGGTGACCAACTCAATAATACAAGCGATGCAGACAAACCTATTTCAATTGCGACACAATCCGCCCTCGATTTGAAGCAAAACATCACTGATAATTCACTTAACACAACGGCAAAAACAATTGTTGGAGCAATTAATGAGGTAAAAGCAAGTGACGATTTGAAAGCTCCACAGTCCACAACATACACAAAAGCCGAAAATGATGCAAGCCTTTTATTAAAGGTAGACAAAGACGGTGCGAAAGTATTATCAGATAACAACTTTGCAAATGAGTATAGAGCAACCCTTGATAATATCACTGAAGTTATTCAAGATGGTGTTAATGGTCTGTTGGTTGAAAGCACAACAATTGCTAAAACATACGATGATAATAACGGCACACTCTCTCTTGCAATAAAGTCAAACTCAATTGATAATGCTCATATCTCAGCAATAGCAGGAATTGAGACTTCAAAATCAAAACAAAGCGTAATAACGCCAGTTCTGGGAACTCCACAAGATAATGATACGCAAGAGGAAATCAACAATAAGTCTCTTGGCTTAATTAACAATCTTCAAACCCAAATTGACACACGCCCAATTGGCGCAAGTAATGGAAGTGTTTATTACCTTACAAGTCAAGATTCGTCTATTGCAAATTACGAGCTTTTAAGCTTTTCACCAGACCCTTCTGCACTTGACATTGAAAGCGTGACAATAAATTCCACAACAGCAAAGGCTAGTAGATTAATTCACAGCTACATTGCAAATTATGAAATTGGCTCGGCAATTGTAAATGGCGGTAACTGGTTATTTAACTTTTATGGTTATGTTTCGCATTTGAATAGCTCAAGATTTGAAATTGATGTTTTAAAAAGAGCAGGAGCTACTGAAACATTGCTTTTCACTTGTGAAACGACAGATTTTTCGCAAATTGCACAAGTTTCGCCTGCATTAAATATTGCAAATGTTGAAACAACACAACAAGATTTTGCTTGCAACACAACTGATAAAATTGTAATTAAGGTTTATGGTAAAACTGATAGAAGTCAAGATACTATCATAACATTGCTTCACAGCGGAACAGAGTATGCTTCCCATATCCACACACCACTTATTCCTTCTCACAACAACCTAGCAGGTGCTCAAGGTGGTTCTCCAACTGAAAAATATCACTTAACACTTGAGAAATATAACGAGGTTCAAGTATTAAATACAAGCCTTGCTGGTAAAGTTGATAAAGTTATTAATAAAAGCTTGATTTCTGATCCCGAAATAGAGAGACTTTTAACGATGGCAACGGGTGCTACGGCAAATCAAACTGACACTTATTTATTAAACAGAGCAAACCACACAGGCGAGCAAGCAATGTCAACAATAACAGGACTTGCCAATACACTTGCTGAGAAAGTTAATACTGCGAATTTAATTGACAGTGGAACTGGTTATATTTTCACATCACTTCTAAACCCCGAGGCAGTTGTAAAATCAATTTTAGTTGCAAACCAAACTGAAAGGTTTGCACTTACAAGGGCAACGGTCCAAACTCATGATGAGGTTTATCAAGTAGATACTCAAATTGCTTATAGGGTTATTGACGACTTAAACCTTGGAAATTCAAGTGGTTACCGTGCATACACAGGAAGCACAAGTGTAACTTGGAACACAATAAGTGGAAAACCAACGGATATACTTCAATACAACATACACACAACCGACATTCTTCCCGAAGGAACAAACAATAAATTCGTAACTCTTGCAGGTAAAAACGCCTTGAACGGAATTAACACGGCAAAAACAATTGAGGCAAGATTTTCAGATTTAGAAACAAATGTTTTCACAAAAGAGTGGTTCGTTTCAAGCGGAGTTGGTATTGACACAAATGATGGCAAAACCGAACAAACGGCATTTAACACACTTGCAAAACTTAACACAGTGATGGGTAATACTGGCGAAAAAGCTAATCTGCTTAACACTCAAATGTCAGAAAGTGCAACATTTTCACAGCTGAATGTTCAAATTTCTGGGACTACATATAGAGGTTCTTCTGGCACAACTGGGACGATAACTTCAAACAACGGCTCAGGTGGTTCGCAAACTTATTCTATGGCAACATTTGGAAACTTTACAAAGACTGGTGCTGGTGGTTGTTATTTATACGATATTACAGTGACCACTGCGTTGATGGATTCGGGGTCTAACTTTTTGACTGCCGAAGATTGCAAACTTGGTCTTGCATCAATTAACATTATAGGTTCGGGTGCTGGCACAAGAAGTTTTGTGAGTTGCGAAGGTGGAACTTACTATTTAAACAATGCCTCTGCGGTTCTTTCAATAAGGAACAACAGGGCGGTAAATTCTTTTGTTTTAGGGGCTGGTATTCTTTCAATTGAAAACTCAACTGTTTATGTTGCACAAGGCACTACTTTAACAATCGGTGCAAGTGGTGCGACATTTAGGGGTGATAATGTAAAATTCTTTTATCCTGATGGAAACTATGCGGTGATTAATATCGTCGCAGGCTGTTCTTATCTGTTGACTGGCGACTGTCAGTATGCTATAACATCAACCTTGAATGGGACAAACCTTGGTTCACTCTACCCAACGATGACCGACTTTGCAAGAATTAACAACTTGACATTACCAAACGCAACTGCTTCAACTCTTGCAATTTTTGACGCAAATAAAAACCTAGTTTCACTTTCTACATCAACGGGTCCGAGTCTTTCTGAAATTTCCTATGTAAAAGGGGGAACAAGTCCATTTCAAACTCAAATTAACGCAAAAGCACCATTAAATTCACCAGCATTAACTGGTACGCCAACCGCACCAACGGCATCAAGTGGCACTAATGATAATCAAATTGCAACAAATGCTTTTGTAATGAGTGCATTCAATACGCTAAGGGGTGCGCCAACAACAGCTGGATATACTTTACAACAATTAGAAGATAGAATAATACTATTGGAGGCTTTGTTATCAACTGCTTCCGATGGCGATAACATCATAGATACTTATTACGAGTTGCTACAGGCGGCACAAAACTTCCCCGAAGGTTCAACATTCCTAAATGAACTCAATAAAAGAGCTTTATTTGGAACATTAGCAAATAGACCAAGTGCCTCGGCTACAAACAACGGTTATGTATATACTTTAACCGATGGGGCTTCAACGACTGGTAGTGTTTTTGTTTCAAACGGAAGTGCATGGATTCAAGTCAGCTACTCCAAAACGGAAGTGGATACTTTGTTGGCTTCAAAACAAAGTTTAGACAGCACATTAACTGCATTGGCAGGGCTAGATATAAATGCAGGCTTTCTTGTTCAAACTGGCACAGATTTATTTACAAAAAGAACGATTTCAGGTTTAAATGGAATATCCGTTGCCAATGGAGATGGCGTTTCTGGTAATTTAACAATTTCGCCAGCTTACGGAATATCAGCCAATACAATTGCACAAGGAAACGATGCAAGGCTTGGCACAAAAGCCATTGACGAGACGAATATTGGCAATGGTAAATATCAAAAATACAATTCGGTAAGTGGTAAGTTGGAATATTTTGATGAGCAAGATTTAAGCGGATTCTTAACAAAAGCAGA
>SXGQ01608841.1_pt1 | contig 13072 bp, 13 predicted proteins | sample 3178371 | NCBI WGS metagenome assembly SXGQ01 (sample SAMN11356859, study PRJNA531348) | freshwater metagenome | isolation source: freshwater sample F1-20 | place: China: Fuxian Lake, Yuxi | collected 2017-12-25
CGGCCGGGCATGACCATGTAGATCGGTGGCTCGATCTCTTGCATGACCCGGATCTGAACCGGCGACGTGTGCGTCCGCAGAACCGTGCTTCCGGGCGCACCGTGATCGACGTAGAAGGTGTCGTGCATGCTGCGCGCCGGAGGGCTCGATCCCGAGGAGTGGAGCGGTTTCGCGTTCGGCTTCGGCATCGATCGCATGGCCAAGGAGCGCCATGGCGTGGGGGACGTGCGCGAGATGTACACCAACGACCTTCGATTCATCGAGCAGTTCTGAGGAAGCATGAAGGTCGTCCATTCCTGGTTGAAAGAACTCGTCGACATCCCCGACGACATCGAGGGCGTGGCCCATACGTTGTCCGACGTCGGACTCGCCGTCGAGTCGGTCGACAACGTTGGAGCCACCGTCGCCGGAGTGATCACTGCGCGCGTGATCAAGACCGAACGGCACCCCGATGCCGCCAAGGTGCACCGTGTGTTTCTCGAGATCGGTGACGGCCAGGAGCACCACGTGTGGTGCGGTGCATTCAACATGCAGCCGGGAGACGTGATTCCGTGGGCGACACCGGGCACCCAGATGCCCGATGGACGACTCATCGAAACCAAGCCGATCGTCGGTATCCCGAGTGAGGGCATGTGCTGTTCGGCGCGCGAACTCGGCCTGGGTGACGATCACAGCGGGATTCTCATCATGGATTCCGACACCCCGCTCGGCGTTCCGTACGGTCGGGCACTCGGGCTGGCCGAAGAGACCGTGTACGACCTCGATGTTCTGCGTAACCGCCCCGATGCCTACGGACACGTAGGCGTGGCCCGCGATCTCGCGGCCCGCTTCGGTGCCGCACTTCGAGCTCCGTCCGGTCGTCTCCAGCCGTCCGGTCCGACGACGAGTGCGACGGTCGACATCGTGGCCACCGATCGCTGCCCGCGCTTCACGAGCCTGATCATCAGCGGAGTTCGCGTCGCCGAATCCCCGGACTGGATGAAGAGTCGATTGTCGGCAGCGGGAATGCGTCCGATCAACAACGTGGTCGACGTGAGCAACTACGTGATGCTCGAGACCAACCAGCCGAACCATGCCTACGACTTCGCCACACTGGGCGGAGGCGGATTCCGAGTGCGGGTGGCCCGCGACGGCGAGTCGATGGTGACTCTCGACGGCGTCGAGCGGACCCTCACTCCCGGCGACCTCCTGATCTGTGATGCGGCCGACCGGCCCATCGGGATCGCCGGCATCATGGGTGGCCAGAACACCGAGATCAGCGCGACCACCACGACGGTCGCGCTCGAGGCCGCTTACTTCGAGCCGGTCGGGATCATGAAGTCGGTACAGCGTCTCGGTCTGCGAAGTGAGGCATCGGCGCGCAACGAGCGCGGGATCGATCCGCTCGGAATCGACGCGTCGGTCGCGCGCTTCGTGGAGTTGCTCCGAATCACGTGCCCCGATCTCGTCGTGCACGACGGCTTCGTCGACGCCCGCACCGAGTCGTTCCCCGTGGCACCGACGATTCCGGTACGGCCCGAGCGGGTGAGCGCACTGCTCGGCCGCACCTTCACCGCCGCCGAGATCGCGGACGCGATCGCTCCGATCGGCTTCACGACCGAAACGTCGGGAGCCGTGCTCTCGGTGTCGGTTCCGTCGTGGCGGCCCGATTGCACCCTCGAGATCGACATCGTCGAGGAAGTGGCCCGGCTCTTCGGATACGACAACCTCGGACGCACCGTGCCCAAGTCGACCCTTCCGGGAGGGTTGTCGCCGGTTCAACAACGCCGTCGTCGGGTGCGGGAGATTCTCCTCGGTCTTGGTCTCGACGAAGCCATGCCGCATCCGTTCCTGACCGACGGCGACCTCGAACGCGCCGGACTCGCGTCCGACGCGGTACGTCTCGTGAACCCGCTCGTGGTCGGCGACGATGTGCTGCGGACATCGCTACGCCCGGGTCTCTTGAAGGCGATCGCCTTCAACGAATCGCACCGCCGTTCCGACATCGGATTCTTCGAGATCGGTCATGTGTACCCGCCGAGTGGTGACGTTCTGCCGGCCGAATACGAAGCCTTGGGTGTGGTGATCTCGGGAGCGGAAGCGCCGGTGGCCGTGGGCATCTGGCGGGAGCTCGTGTCGTCGATGGGTTGGGGAGCGCGTCTCGACCAGTCGGTCGTTCCGGCCGGTCTGCATCCGACCCGTTCGGCCACCTTGTCGGCGGGCAAGGACCTGATCGGTGTGGTCGGAGAGATCCACCCCGACGTGCTCGATGCCTATGGCGTGACCGAACGCGTGGCCGTGTTGGAAGTGAACCTCTCGGTTCTGCTGGGTTCCGAACCCAAGGTGGCTCAGTGGAAGCCAACGTCCAAGTACCCGTCGTCGGACTTCGACCTCGCTTTCACCGTGCCGGCCGATGTGACGGCCGAGAAGATCGAGAAGGCACTACGACAAGCGGCCGGGTCGCTGCTGGTGTCGATCGAACTCTTCGATGTCTACCGGGCCGACGGGGGAGGCGACAGCCGGAGTCTGGCCTATCGGTTGCGTCTACAAGCAGCCGATCGGACGCTCACCGATGCCGATGTGGCCGGAGTGCGCGACAAGTGCATCGCCGCCGCCGCCAAACTCTCCGCCTCATTGCGCACCTGACCCGTTGTTCTGGTGATGATTTTTCACCGCATCGGTGAAGAAGTCGCGCCAGATTCGTAGCGACGAAGGTCAGTTGGAGAGAACGTCGACCGGACAATCGGCGAGCCAAGCCATGCGTCCGGGTTGGCGGCGTAGCACCGAGCGCCACAGATCATCGGGATCTGCGCAAAACGCGTCGTCGACCTCGAACGGAACGACGATCCACGCTCCCATCTCCAACTCACCGTCGAGTTGTTGCGCGCCCCATCCGGCGTATCCGATGAAGATCCGAATCGCCGACGGCATCGGGTCGAGCACGAGTGGATCGCCGTCGAGGTCGACCGGTTCGGCCGAAGGACGCCCCTGATCGTCGACGAATCGGCCGAGAGCAATCAAGGCGTTCGTCTCCACCGGTCCACCTGTGAAGAGTTCGGCCGGCGGGGCGATGAGATGCGACCACGAGTCGAACTCGATGTCGAGATCTTCGCTCCGGCGGTTCAGCACCACCCCGAGGGCTCCGCCTTCGTTGTGTTCGAGCACGTACACCACGGTCCGGTCGAAATTGCCGTCGGCCAGGGGAGGGGCAGCCACGAGAAGTCGGCCCTTGGTCGAGGGCAGCGGGAAGCCGGACGGTCGGTTCACCCGACCATGTTGGCAGGAGCATCCGAGCCGGGCGGGTCACGAGGAGGGTGTCGAAAGATGATTGTATTCCCATTCAGAAGTCCGTATGATCATGCGTCGTGTCCATCTCGTCCACGAAGAAGCGAGTCGCCGTCCTCGGAGCCTCCGGTTACACGGGGGCCGAGTTGTTGCGTCTCCTGGCCGGCCACCCTGACATCGAGGTCGTGTTGGCTAGCGGTGATTCGCAAGCCGGAACCCCCATTGCGTCTCTGTATCCGAGCCTGGCCGCGCGATACGGCGACCTTCGATTCGCCGACAACGATCCGACGGCATGCCACGGGCTCGACGCGGTGTTCCTCGGCTTGCCCCATGAGGCGAGTCTCGAACTGGTTCCCGCTCTCGTGGGCAATGTCGGATGCGTGGTCGATCTCTCGGCCGCTTACCGACTGAAGAATTCCGGCGCCTATCCGGAGTACTACGGGTTCGAACACACACAGCCGGCCTTGCTCGCCGATGCGGTGTATGGGCTGCCCGAGCGGCACCGGTCGGCACTGCCGGGCGCCGCGTTGATCGCCACTCCTGGCTGCTACGTGACTGCGGCGACGCTCGCGTTGGCACCTCTCGTCGATGGCGGGCTCATCGAGACATCGGGTGTGATCGTCGATGCAGCCAGCGGAGTGTCGGGCGCGGGTCGGGCACCGAAGCATTCCAACCTCTTCTGCACGGTCGACGAAGACATGAACGCCTACGGACTCGTGAACCACCGCCACACGCCCGAGATGGAAGAGCAGATCGGAGCAACAGTCCTTTTTACCCCTCATCTCGTTCCCATGAACCGGGGCATCCTCGCGACGTGTTACGCGCGTCCGGCCAAGAAAGTGTCCACCGAGTCTTTGCTCGACGCTCTGAAGGCGGCCTACTGCGACGAGCCGTTCGTCGTGGTGCGTGCCGACTCACCATCCACCAAGGCCACTCTCGGTTCCAATGCCGTGCACATCACCGCGCGTTTCGACGAACGCACCGGCTCGGTGATCGTGATCAGCGCGCTCGACAACCTCTGCAAGGGCGCCTCGGGCGGTGCGGTCCAAGCGTTGAACGTCGCCCTCGGTCTGTCGGAGACTTCGGGGCTTTCGTCGATCGGGGTGTATCCGTGATGGCCGATATCGATCCGTTGCTGCGCGCCGATGTGCTCATCGAGGCTCTGCCCTACATCCGGCGCTTCGCCGGCAAGGTCGTCGTCGTGAAGTACGGCGGAAATGCTCTGGCCGGGGCCACCGAAAGCGACGCCCTCGCACTCTTCGCGCAGGACATCGTCCTCATGCGGCTCGTCGGTTTGCGACCCGTCGTGGTGCATGGCGGCGGTCCGCAGATCAGTGATCTCATGAACCGACTCGGCAAGACCACGGAGTTCCGCAACGGTTTGCGGGTGACCGATGCCGAGACCGTCGACATCGCGCGCATGGTTCTGATCGGCCAGGTGAACCCACAAATCGTCGCCGCCATCAACGTGCACGGACGTTTCGCAGTGGGCGTGAGCGGTGAGGATGCTTCGCTCATCACGGCCGAGCCCCGCGACCCCGAGCTCGGATTCGTGGGTGACGTGAAGCGGATCAATCCGGGGATCCTCCAAGGTCTGCTCGACGACGAATTCGTGCCGGTGGTCGCCACGATCGGCACCGACGCCCAAGGACAGCCCTACAACATCAACGCCGACACCGTGGCCGGCGCGATCGCCGAGGCTCTCGGAGCCGAGAAGCTCGTGTACCTCACCGACATCGAGGGTCTGCGTCGCCAGGTCGACGATGCAGCGAGTCTGATTCGCCAGACCAATCCCGACGAACTCGATGCCCTCATGGCTGACGGCACCATCGCCGGCGGGATGATTCCCAAGGTCGAGAGTTGTGTGCACGCGGTTCGTAACGGAGTGAAGCGCGCGCACATCCTCGATGGACGGATTCCACACGTCCTGCTTCTCGAACTCTTCACCGACTCCGGGGTCGGAACCATGGTCGAGTCCACTTTCAAGCGTTCGGAGGGCAAGGCGTGAGCAGCCATCAGTTTCCGACCACCGGTCACGACCATTGTCCTTTCATGCCGGTCTTCGGCGCGCCGGCGGTGATGTTCGAACGTGGCCTCGGGACCGAACTCTGGGACGTGAACGGCAAGCGCTACCTCGATTTCCTGTCGGGCATCGCGGTGGTGTCTCTCGGACACAGCAATCCGGTCATCGCCGATGCCGTCACGAAACAGATCAACACGCTGTCGCACGTGAGCAATTTCTTCGCCAACCCGGCAGCCACCAAGGCGGCGGTCGACATCAACGAGCTGTTGTTCGAGGCAAGTGGCGAACGCGGACAAGTGTTCCTGTGCAACAGTGGCGCCGAGGCCAACGAGGTCGCCATCAAACTCGCGCGAAAGTTCGGCGGTCGGGGCCGCTTCGGTGTGGTGAGTGCACTCGGCAGTTTCCACGGTCGCACACTCGCGGCGCTCGCGGCCACCGGACAACCGACCAAACACGAACCCTTCCAGCCCATGCCGGAGGGCTTTCGTCACGTGCCCTTTGGTGACCTCGCGTCGCTCGAATCAGCCATCGACCCTTCGGTCGCCGCCGTTCTCATCGAGACCGTGCAAGGTGAAGGGGGAGTCATCCCAGCGGCGACGGAGTATCTGCGGGGCATACGTCGGATCTGCGACGAGCGCGGTCTCCTCATGATGATCGACGAAGTTCAGACCGGATTCGCGCGCACGGGTCAGTGGTTCGGATTTCAGCACGCCGGAATCGCGCCCGATGTGGTGACGATGGCCAAGGGCATCGGCAACGGTTTCCCGGTGGGTGCCGCATGGGCGCGCCGAGAGGTCGCCGCGGTGTTCCAGCCGGGTGATCACGGTTCCACGTACAGCGGTACCGCTCTGGCCGGAGCGGCGATCTCGGCCGTCATCGCCGAGATGCGGCGCATCGACGCCCCGAAACTCGCGCATGACAAGGGGGAGTACCTCGCCCGGAAGCTCACCGACGTCGACGGAGTCGTGACCGTTCGCGGTCAAGGTCTACTGCGGGCCGCCGAGCTCGGTCCGGGCCGAGATGCCAAAGCGGTGTTCACCGCATTGCTCGAACGCGGCCTGGTCACCAACGCGGTGAATGCCACGTCGCTTCGGCTGGCCCCGCCCATCACGACGTCCATCGAGCACATCGACGAAGCGGTGGCGATCATCGCGGGAGTGCTCGCCGAGGGGGTCGGCACATGAACCTTCTCGACATCACCGATCTCGGCGCCGACGGAGTCGCGTCGGTTCTCGATCTCGCCCGTCGTCCCGTTTCGTCACTGGGTCGTCCACTCGACGGACGAGGTGCCGCGCTCATCTTCGAGAAGCCATCCAACCGGACTCGGCACAGCATGGAGATCGCCGTGGTCGAATTGGGTGGTCATCCCGTGTACACGCGCGGTGAGGAAGTCGGCTTCGATACGCGCGAGCCCGTGGAAGACATCGGCCGGATCCTCGCCGGGTACCACGCAGTGGTCGCCGCTCGCGTGTTCTCGCATTCGGTGGTCGATCGGCTCGCCACAGTCTGCGACGTTCCGGTGGTCAACATGCTCTCCGACCACTCGCATCCGCTCCAGGGGTTGGCCGATGCGCTCACCATGATCGAGGAATTCGAAACCCTCGACGATCGGATCGTCGCCTGGGTGGGCGATTACAACAACGTGGCGCGCTCTCTGGGTGAGGTGTGTTCGATTCTCGGCGCTCATCTGCGTTTCGCCGGTCCGGCGGGATACCAAGTGACCGACGACGAACTCGCCCGGTTCACAGCATTGGGTGCTCGCTCGGTGTCCTCGTCGATCGACCCGCGCGAGGCCGTGCAGGGTGCGCATGCGGTGCACACCGATACGTGGGTGTCGATGGGCCAGGAGTCCGAGAAGGCCGAGCGCATTCGGATCTTCGGCCGTTACACCGTGACCACCGACCTCATGGCTCAAGCCGACGGCCATGCGATCTTCATGCATTGTCTGCCCGCGTACCGCGGCCTCGAGGTCGAGGCAGCGGTCATCGACGGTCCGAGTAGTCGAGTCATTCGGCAGGGTCACAACCGCCTGCATTCGGCGCGGGGAGCGCTTGCCTATCTGATGGGAGTTCGGTGATGGCCGTCAAGACTCAGCGTCAGCAGAAGATCGCCGAACTCATCGGCAAGCATTCGGTCACCAATCAGCCTCAACTCGTCAAGTTGTTGAGCAAGGCCGGCATCGTGGCTACGCAGGCGACGGTTTCGCGCGATCTCGAGGACCTCGGGGCCGTCAAGGTACGCGTGCCCGGCGGCGAGTCGGTGTACGCAATTCCCGAGTTCGCGCCGGCGCGCCTCGCACCCGAGGATCAACTTCGTCGGGTGATGGGCGAGTGGGTGGCCGAGGTCAAGAGCAGCGGTCCGATGGTCGTCGTGCGCACGCCCCCGGGTTGCGCGCACGTCGTTGCGTCGGCACTCGACCGCAGTGGTCTCAAGGGTCTCATCGGTACCGTGGCCGGCGACGACACGATCTTCTGCATTGCCGACGAGTCGGTGGGTGGAGGCAAACTCGCCGCTCACTTACGGGAGCTGTCAGGAATCGCAACGAACAAGGGTGGTGGACGGTGAGCGACGGCAAGACCCTGTGGCACGGGCGCTTCGCGTCCGGTCCGGCCGAAGAACTCATGGCCTACACGGCGAGTCTCCCTTTCGATCGTCGCTTGTGGCGCGAGGACATCGCGTGTTCGAAATCGCACGTGCGCGGGCTCGCCCGAGTTGGCATCATCTCGAACGCCGAGTGCGACACGATCCTGTCCGCCTTGGAGCAGGTGGAGAGCGAGATGGCGGCCGATGCTTTCGTCTTCGTCGACTCTGACGAAGACATCCACACCGCCGTGGAACGGCGCGTCACCGAGATCGCCGGACCGGCCGGCGCCAAACTGCACACGGGGCGGAGCCGCAACGACCAATCGGTCACCGGACTCCGCCTGTGGTGCAAGCGCGTCGTCCCCGAGATCATCGCTCGTGTTGTTTCGCTGCAGGAGGCGCTCATCACCCGCGCCAAGGAAGCCGGAGCGGGTGACGATGCCGTGTATCTCCCGGGTTACACGCACGTTCAGCGCGCGCAGCCGGTGTTGCTCGCTCATCATCTACTCGCCCATTGTTGGGCCTTCGGCCGCGACATCGAACGGCTGCGGGACGCCTCCCGTCGACTCGATGTGTCGCCCCTCGGTGCCGGGGCCCTGGCCGGATCCTCGTTGCCTCTCGACCCCGAGTTCACCGCGGCCGACCTCGGGTTCCAGAGAGTTTTCGACAATTCACTCGATGTCGTGAGTGATCGCGATTTCGTGGCCGAGATCCTGTTTGCCCTCTCGCTCGTAGCGGTTCATCTTTCCCGGATGGGTGAAGAGTGGGTCCTGTGGACGAGCGATGAGTTCGGGTTCGCGGTGCTCGATGATGCCTACGCGACCGGATCTTCGATGCTGCCTCAGAAGAAGAACGCCGACATCGCCGAACTCGCGCGCGGAAAAACGGGCCGGGTCGTGGGTTCACTCACGGGTCTGCTGGTCGTTCTGAAGGGCTTGCCCCTGTCGTACAACCGTGATCTTCAAGAGGACAAAGAGCCGTTGTTCGACGCGGTCGATCAGGTGTCGCTCGCGCTGTCGGCGCTGACCGGCATGATCGCCACCGCGCGTTTCGCTCCCGATCGCATGCGGGCGGCCGCCGATGCGCCCACGATGGCCGCGACGGATCTGGCCGAGTTCCTGGTGCAGAAGGGAACTCCATTCCGCGAGGCCCACGCCATCGTGGGTTCACTAGTACGGCGGTCGTTGGCGGGCGAAGGTTCGCTCGCCGAATTGGTGCGCGCCGAACCGGCGCTCGGTGAGGAAGCAACCGCCCTCGTCGCCCCCGGCGTCGGCGTGCGTCGCCGGACCACGCGCGGTGGTGCCGGTCCGCAGCCGGTGGCCGAACAGATGGCCCGATTGGAAGCGGCCATGAAGGTGTGGGCGCAGAAGTGAACATGCGTCTCTTCGGAGAGGTCGTGGTGACGATGCTCGTGATCCTCGATCCGCCGGGCAACACCCCGATCTTCCTCGCCGTTACCCGACGCCTCTCGAACAAGGAACGGCATCGCGCGGCCTATCTCGCCACGGCAACCGCATTCCTCGTGATCTCGATCTTCGCCCTGTTCGGGCAGACCGTGCTCGATTACCTCAAGGTGTCGGTTCCGGCCCTGCAGGTTTCCGGTGGACTCTTGTTGCTCCTCGTCGCTCTCCAGCTTCTTTACGGACGGGGCACGGGCGAGGACGGTTTCGCCGAGGCCACTCCGGAACAACGAACCTCGATCGCCATGGTCCCACTCGGTACGCCGCTCCTCGCCGGACCGGGTTCGATCGTCGCCACCATCGTCTTTTTCAGTCGCACCGAGGGCGCAGGTGAGTGGCTCACCGTGCTCGCTGGTATCGCGGTGGCCTTGCTTGTTTCTCTGGTTGCGCTGAGATTCAGCGGATTCCTGCAGCGGGTCTTGCGACCGACCGGGATCCTCCTCCTCGCGCGAGTGGCCGGAATGATCCTCGCCGCGGTGGCCGTTCAATCGATTGCCAACGGAGTCACCGAGTTCGTGACCAAGGCGATCGAGGCGAACTGATCGTGGCGTATCACCAGTCGATCCGCGTTCGCTACGGCGAATGCGACATGCAGCGGGTGGTGTTCAACGCCAACTACTTCGTGTACTGCGACGATGTCGTCGACTCGTGGACTCGGATCGCGCTCGCCGAAGAATTGCGCGCTGCCGGAACCTCGACCGATCTCCACGCGATCGGGTTCGACTTCATGTTGAAGAAGACCGAACTCACATGGACGAGTCCGGTGCGTTTCGGCGACACGATCGACGCCACGGCCGAGGTGGCCCGTTGGGGCAACACGAGCTTCGATGTCGCCATCGTCGGTTCCGTCGCCGGCGAGACCAAATTCGGAGCGCTCATCACCTACGTGAGCATCGATCCGATCTCCCAACGCCCGGCGCCGATCCCAGAACTCGTGAAGAACGCTCTCAGTCGCTGAGACGTCGATCCAGCCAGGTGAAGTCCTGGCCGTGATAACCGACATCGGCCAGGTGGAACTCCGTCCGGGTGCCGTTCGACCAGACGTCGGCTCGGAGATCGGCGGTCACTCCGGCCGGCTCCATGCGCGCCCACACAAGTGTTCTTCCGACTCGGCCAGCGCGAGCGATCGTCTCTCGGAACCTGGTCTGCACCTCGGGAGCCATGTACTGCCACACGATGGAGTGGAAGATCACCGCCGGTCGAGTGGACGGTTCGGCCAAGCGGGCGACGATCCAATCGTCCGCGCTCGCTTGATCGATGGGGTGCCGGAGAGGGCGGGTGATCGCGATGGCGGCGAGAAGACGCGCGCGTCTCGTGGTCTGATCGGGCCAGACGAATGACTCCAAGCGGATGGCATCTCGTTCCAGATCGATCGGATCAGGATCGCACCCACGACGCGACACGCAGCGTGCGGCGGTCCGAACGGATGGCGCGGCGACGAAAGTGGAAGTTGGAAACGTGAGTGATGATCCCTCGCGCCCCAGTACACCTTGGCCGGTGTCGGCCGCGTACTGATCGAACGACAGGTTGAGTCCGGCGCTGGCGCCGACTTCCCACCAGTCGAACTCGTCGACGCCGAGCGTCGGTAGCCAGTTGGCGATCGCCAGATGACACACCGCTCGGCCGACTTCGTTTGTCTGCACCCCGCGGCGCAGTCCGTCCTCGACGTCGTCGCGCAGACGGTCCACGACCCGATACACGAGGGCGAGGTCGATCGGCGCACCGTCACCTCCACACGACGGAAAGCGTGCGGCCAATTCGGGAGCGCGACCCAGAAGCGCGGCTCGGTGAAGTGATCCGAGGAGTCGCAAGGGGAGTGCATCGTGGAGAGGTCGATCGGAGCGGCCATCCAACAACTGGACGATCGGTCCTCCGCGTCGGTGATCCTCGAGGAAGGCATCGAGGAGATCCGCGTACTGGATCGATCCGAGATGTCGACACGCCGCCGCTTGGATCGCCAGAGTCTCGCCGACGTCCGCCACAGCGTCACCATAATCCCCCTGCCCAACGTGGTCGGGGTGAGAGAATGGGTGCATGTCGTTGCTCGCCGATCTCGACGCCCGGGGTCTCATCCATGATTCGACCGATCGTCGTGCCCTGGCCGACCGACTCGAGTCGGGTCCGATCAGTGTGTACGTGGGCTTCGATCCGACGGCCGATTCGCTGCACGCCGGCAACCTTCTCGGGCAGGTGATGTTGCGCCGATTCCAGTTGGCCGGACACGACCCCGTGGTCCTCGCGGGTGGGGCAACCGGCATGGTCGGAGATCCGGGTGGCCGTAGCGAGGAACGCAATCTGCTCGACCGCGAAACCCTCTCGCACAACGTGGCGTGTGTGAAGCGCCAGCTCGAGAAGATCCTCGATTTCGGCGGACCACACGCGGCACGTCTCGTCGACAATGCCGATTGGACGGCACCGATGAGCGCTCTCGACGTCCTGCGCGACGTCGGGAAGCACTTCACCGTCAACCAGATGGTGGCCAAGGAGTCGGTGCGGGCGCGGATGGAGAGCGAACACGGCATCTCGTACACCGAGTTCTCGTACATGCTTCTGCAGGCCAACGACTTCCGTTATCTCTGCGATGCACAGAACGTCGAGATGCAGATGGGTTGCTCCGATCAGTGGGGCAACATCACCGCGGGCATCGAACTGATTCGTCGTCGCCACGCGCGCCCTGCCTTCGGTCTCACCTGGCCACTTCTCACGCGCACCGACGGACAGAAGATGGGCAAGTCGGTGCACGGGGCGCTGTGGCTCGATCCGGACAAGACGAGCCCGTATCAATTCCGTCAATACTGGATTCAGTTGCCCGATGAAGACGTGGAACGTTTCCTGATGCAACTCACCCTGCGTCCGGTCGACGAGATCGAGTCGATCGTTGCCGAACACCGCGCTGCCCCCGAGAAGCGGATCGCGCAACGCGCATTGGCGCACGACGTCACGTCGCTCGTGCACGGAGAAGTCGCCGAAGCCGCGGCCGCCGAAGCCGCCGATGTTCTCTTCGGTGGCGATCCTTCGAAAGCATCGGCTTTCGCGCTCGACGCCGTGGCTCGTGAAGTGCCCAACTCGGAGTGTGCGGCGTCGTCACTCGATGACGTCATCGCTCTGCTCGTGTCGACGGGTCTCGCATCGTCGAACAGCGATGCCCGACGCACGCTTGGTCAGAAGGGTTTCCGCGTGAACGGCTCGGTCATCGACGAGACGACGTCACTCGCCGGGATCGCTCTCTTGCACGGCCGCTATCTTCTTCTCCGGCGCGGAAAGACCCAGCACCATCTGGTCCGAGTCGGGGCCTGATTCGGCCCGGTTCGGTCCGGGCCGGGGGCGGGAAAAGTCCTGAAAATTCCCGTCCTGGCAGGTTGACGCTCCCTGGGCCGGTCGCTAGATTTGCCCCTCGCCCCTGTAGGCCGTTCACGGTCGGAGGGCGGCGGCACCACCAGGTGATCCCTCGGGAGACCTGCGTGCCAGAGCTATCAGCTCCTTGAAAACGGAAGAGAAGACTGAACGCCAGTGCGGGCAGTCACGGTGGCCCCTCGCGGGGTTGCTGGAGGCTGTCTGTCAATTCATCGATGGCCGGGTTCGCCCGGTCGTCAAAACAAATCAATGGCCGGCATAGCCGGTCGAGCGGATCGGGACTCGGCAACACATGGGTATTCCCCCTTGTGGAGTCTCGCTCTCGCCACGGACGCTTCTCGGACCTTCGGGCCCGAGGCACGTTCTTGACGGAGAGTTTGATCCTGGC
>SXGQ01602125.1_pt1 | contig 13068 bp, 12 predicted proteins | sample 3178371 | NCBI WGS metagenome assembly SXGQ01 (sample SAMN11356859, study PRJNA531348) | freshwater metagenome | isolation source: freshwater sample F1-20 | place: China: Fuxian Lake, Yuxi | collected 2017-12-25
GATACGGCCCCGGTGCAGGATGATGCCGCCGATCAGCTGTACGTCGAAATGGCGCATGTTCAGCTTGCGGCGGGACATCTCACGGCAGACCGCGAAGGTCTCCGGGAGGATATCGTCCAGCGTTTCGCCGGCTGCAAGCCGTTGCTTGAACTCCTGGGTCTTGTTCGCGAGGGCCTGATCGGAGAGGGGAGTCAGGCTGGATTCCAGGCCGTTGATTCGCTCCACAATCGGGCGGATAGCCTTGATTTCACGGTCGTTTTTGCTGCCGAAGATCAGATTGAGTAATTGCGTAACCATAGTGTTCTCGTTTGGAACGGACGCCGGTGCTCTAGAAATGAATCCGCGCAGTATACAGGATTTTCCCCGTGAATCGCTATAATAAGCAACGGGCGCGCCGGGTCTGCGGCTTGACAGGCCCGAGGGCGGTCCATTAGCATTCGGCCGAATCCCAGTCAGCCGAATGCTCATGAACTACACCGCTCTCAAATTTGTCTCGATCCTTCTGGTGTGCTGCGTCCTGTCCGTCGGCGGATTGGCGCAGGCCCAGTCGGTCGAACATGCCGGGCACCATGCCCACCATCAGGCTGCGACGCATGGCACCGTGCTCTGCTCTTGGATGTGCGCCGCCGGGACGGTGTTCGACAGCGCGGTGGTCCCGTTTCAGGCAGAACTTAGCCTGATTTCGCTCGTTATGCTCCCCCATTTTGTGCCGCCCTCGATCGAGCCATGCCTCGCCTCTTCCAGCCGCGCTCCTCCTCCTTTCTCTTTGTAGTTTTCGTTGTCCATCGGTCCGCAGCAGGGCACATCCGTCTTCCGTGCGACCCATTGAGTGGGTTGTAGGGTAGGCGGATCGGGACGATTCTTAGAAAGTGGAATCAGACTGAGGAGAATTTATCGATGAGGCACAGTCAGCCTTCATGTATCGCTGCGGTGATCACGTGAGGTGTAGTTCTGACGGACAGTATCGCCTGCAAGGATGGGTGGTGTCCGCGCTCTTTCACGGCGTTGCCATGGCCATGGCCCTCGGGCTCATGGCACAGGCCAAACCCGTCGTGCCGAAAGAGGTGTTTCAGTGGGACGTCGCTTTGATCGAACCACAACTGATTCACGAAACGCGTCAGGCTGACATCAACCCGACTCAGGAGCCTGCGACGCCGACACCTCGTCCGGCAGCCCCGGCTCCCAGTCAGCCTCAGCCGATTACGCAGGACGTGCCGCCCCGTGAGGCCCCGCCGGTTGTGCCGCGTGAGGTCCGCCCGGTGGCTGAGACGAGCCAGCCGATTCAACAGACGGTGGCGGTGCAGGCGAGAACCGAGGCGGTCACGCAAGTCCGGGAACCGCAGCCAGTAGAGGCTCAGCCGATCAAACAGGCCGTAGCCGAGTCGGCTGCCCCTGCCGTTCAGCATGAAGCCGTGACTCAGCCCGTGACAACTGAAGCCCCCACTCATCCGGTCGGAACACGCACCATTGAGACGGCTTCCGTGCCGAGGGATTCCGGCCATCCGCCAGCCCACGCGCCGGCCGTTGCTGCCGCGAGCGATGCGAGTCCGGCTGAATCTGTCGCGCAGGAGTCTGCCCCGCAAGCGGCGATGGCCACCCGTTCGGCCCCCGCAGTCAAAGCCGACTATGGCTGGCTGGCCGAATCGTTGAGGCGGAGGCTGGCTGAAATTAAACGCTATCCCGGCGCCGCGCGGCTCAATGGCTGGGAGGGCAAGGTCGTGCTGCGGGCAGTCATTCGAGCCGATGGCCATCTCTCGGAGGTGAAGGTGCATCGAAGCTCCGGTCATGAGGCGCTCGACAACGCGGCCATCGAAGCCGTCCGGCTGATCTGTCCGCTGCATATGACGAATGCGATGGGTGCTGCCGAAGTCGCGATCTATGTGCCGATCGTCTATAGCCTGGGGGGTTAGTCGAGAGGACTCGTTCGAGTCGGTGCCCGGGGTGAGTGCCTGCCAAGGTGCATGCGCCGCGACGTGCATTTCTCCATTCGTGGATCGAAGTGAGGCTCGTTATGATCGAACGGATAGTTAGAACCATGAGACTGGCATGGATGGTCGGGATGGCGATCAGCGCCGTTTCGCTCGGGTCGATGGCGCTGGCCGAGCCAGAGCAACCGTTGCGGTTCGGTCCGAAACTGACGACCGATCGTCCGGTCAGGGCGGTGGTCGGTCCTTCCGTCCGGATTGACGACGAGGGCCGTATCTCGCTCGCCTGGGTGGAGGAGGAGAAGGATCTACGGAGGGTCCTCTATGCCAGAACGGAGAAGTCGGGAGGACCGATCGGGGCTCCGGTCACCGTGAACCAGCTGACCGAGGCGCCTTACATGCGACAGGAAGCGCCGGCGTTGGCTGTGGCCGGAGACGACGTGTTCCTGACCTGGGCCTTGACCCATCCGAAGTTGACAACGGACAAGCCGTTTTCGAACGAACTGAGGCTGAGCCGCTCTACGGACGGCGGCAAAACATTTCTGCCCTCCATTTTGGTAAATGACGACGAGCAGGTCATCGGCCACAGTTTCGATTCGATCTACGTCGCTCCCGATGGCGTGGTGCATATGGCTTGGATCGATGGGCGAGAGGGCAAAAAGGAATCCGGGACGTTTGTGACACGTTCGCTCGATCGCGGTCGTACCGTCGCGAAGAATCTCAAGGTGGATGAGAACACCTGTGTCTGTTGCCGGACGTCGCTCACGACCGGGCCGGACGGGACGCTCTATGTGGCCTGGCGCAAGATTCTTCCTGGCGATCTCCGTGAAACAGTGGTCGCTCGTTCCACGGACGGCGGGCAGACCTTCACGACTTCGGTGATCGTCGGACAGGATCGCTGGGTGTTCCCCGGTTGTCCGCATCGGCCCGCTTCGATCGGGACGGACCGGCTCGGGCGGCTCTATGTGGTCTGGTATACCGAGGGTGTCGATGAGACTCCGTCTGTGTTCCTGGCCTATTCGGACGACCGCGGGGATAGTTTCTCGCCCAAGCAGAAACTGAATGTCTCCAAGGGAACTTTTCCGGACCATCCGCAGCTGGCGGTCGATCCGGAGGGGCGTCTCGTCATCGTCTGGGAAGAGCAGTCGCCCGTCCGGCGTGAAGTTGTGATGAGCCTGTCCCTCGATCGTGGCCAGACCTTCAGCGCCCCGCAGAAATTGAATGAGAAGAAAGGTCAGACGCCGACCCTCTCGATGAATGCGAACGGACTTTCCGCCCTGGCTTGGATGGAGCATGCCATGCCCGTTCATCGGATGGTCGTCCAGACCATCCAGCTCCCGGCTGCGAAGGCCCTCGCGAGGCAGGAGCCATAACGTGCCTGTAGCATTGAAACGAGTTGCGATGGCCGTGCTGCTCTCTGTGCTGAGTGTCATCTCGGCTGGTCCTGCGTGTGCCAGCGATCCCTTTGGCTCCTTTAAGATGAGCCGGTTCCCGGCCGGGAGCATGGCGGCGCCCTTTGAACTCACGACGCTGGAGGGCAAGGTTGTGAAGTCGCGCGAGTTGGCAGGGAAGGTCGTGCTGGTGAATTTTTGGGCCACCTGGTGCGGGCCCTGCAAAGAGGAAATGCCCTCACTTGCCCGATTGCAGAAGCAGTTGGACCCGGCACAATTTGTTCTCCTGACCGTGACGACGGATCTGCAGCGCCAGGGCATCGCCCACTTTTTGTCTCAGATGGGAGTCGGTTTGCCGGTGCTGTTCGATGAAGATCAGGACATGTCCCGGTCCTTCATGGTGCGAGGCCTTCCGACTACGATCGTGATCGCGCGGGATGGCACGCTCGTCGGGCGGGCGGTCGGGCCTCGCGTCTGGGATAGTCCTGAGGCGGTGGCGGTGATGCGGCAGGTCATGGGGGGCGGAAAATGAGGAAGTGTTTCGTTCCGCTGGCCTTGGCCATTGCAACCCTGTACCTGACGCTCTCGGTCAGTGCCCTGGCCTGTCTCTTTGCGCATGAGAGCCAGCCAGGCCAGGCCCATCACCATACAGGCGGCGTGACGCATTCTTCTTTGTGTGCCTGGGCCTGCCACGCCAACTTGACCGCTGATGTGCCTCCCGCTATTCCATCGGCGCAGCCCCTTCACATTGTCGCAATGGGTGGGTCGGTCAATGTGGAACGTCCGGCGCATGACGTGTCAGACGGATTCTCATCCCGCGGTCCTCCCCTCCTCTGATCCAATTCTTCTTTTCGCCGGACTCCATTTATCAGGGAACGCCCCAGCACGAGTCGTGTCACGACGTGGCTGGAGGCCTTCGCCCGAAACCGTGCTCGCCGATTCATGACTTCATATTGATGAGAAAGGTGCGCGACGATGATGCCTAAAGGGATTGTGCTGGGCTGTGTGATGATTGTCGTTCTTGGAACGATCGAGGGAGGACAGGTCGAGGCCCAAACGCTAGACCAGCCAGGAGGTCAGGGAACTGCTGTGGGGGGGCAAATGACGGAACCCCTGCAGCCGGCAGGCGATTCGGCTGTGCCGGAGATCGATCTGGCCGATGTGAGCATTGTGAGCCAGCGCGTACAGAAACGACCGGAAGGGGTAACCCTGTCCACCGTGACCTCTCAGGAGATAGAGTTGCGTCCCGGTCGTCACATGAAAGAGTCCTTCGACTCGATGCCAGGGGTGATCTTGCGGCAAGCCAACGGCCCACGCGACTTCTCTCTCAGCGTTCGAGGGTCCGGGGTGAAGACCTCGTTCGCCATACGAGATTTCATGGTGTACGAAGATGGGTTCATGCAGACTCAATCCGATGGTTTGTCCCGCTTGGACATGCACGACCCCTGGTTCATGCGGAGCGTCGATGTCACACGCGGGGCCTCGTCGTCGTTGTACGGAAATTATGCCCTCGGCGGGATGGTGCAGTTTCGGACCCGCCGTGGAAGCGATATCAACGGCGTGGAAACGCTGCTGGCCGGAGGATCCTATGGGTACAACAAACAGGGCATAGCCTTCGGGCAGCACACGGACAAACTGGACCTTTCGTTCTTTGGCAGTAATGTCCGGGAAGATGGCTATGTCCGGCACAGTAACTATGAGACGCAAACGGTCAATTTTAACGCGCGGTACAGCATCGATGATCGCCAGACGCTCTATTTCAAGGCCATCAGCAACTGGCTGGACGCGAAAGTCCCCACCCGTCTCACCGAGTCGCAGTTCAATGCCAATGATCGCCAGGCGGGAGGCTCTCAAACTTCGTGCACAAGGAATACCTACAATGCGAATTGCGCGGACGCGAATATGCTGGGTCAGAAGCGGACCGATCGACGAACTAATGTCGGGGCCATCTATGAACGGGAGATCGACGCAAACACGGTCCTGACGATGCATGGGGCTTATGACGAAAAAGATATCAATCAGTACTTTTCCCAGGTCACGGACAACATCAATCAGAATTTTTATCACTACACCGATTTGCGGCACAATGGCCGCATCGGGGACCTGCCGCTCAAGAGCTATGCGGGAGTCTTTTTCAATCGCATGAAACAGGACGGAGAGACCTTCCAGAATATGGCCGATGGTATCGGCACCAAGGGGCTCAAGCTTCAGGATAGTCAAGGATGGATCCAAAACATGGGAATCCGTTTTCGTGAGGAGCTGGAGTTTGTGCCGAAGTGGACCTTGGCCGCAGGGCTGGGGTATGAACGGTCGCATCTGAATGTCCATGCCGTCGTACTCAATAGCGGCAGTAGTAACTCCAATCAAGCCGTGACGCGCGATTTTGACAATTGGGCGCCGGAGATGTCGCTGACCTGGAAGCCGGCGGAAGGCTATCGGCATTGGATTCGCGCCTCGACGGGCTACGCGATTCCACAGATCTCGCAACTCACGAGAAATCCCACCACGGGCCTTCCCGGGCAAAACTTTCAACTGAAGCCCCAAAAGAATTACAACATGGAAGTCGGGACCGCCTCGCAGTTGAGCAAAACGCTCTCCGTCGAATTGGTAGGGTTTTGGGTCTTCGTCCACAACGAGTTCATCAGCCAGTCGATTGGCACCACAAGCAATACGGCGACCGTCAATGCGGACCTGTCGCAATATCGAGGCGTGGAGCTGGCCTACGATTGGCGGCCCATCGAGGCCTGGCGGTTCGCGGGGGCCTATACCCATACCATTGCCAACTACGTCAATTTTCAGGATGTATCGGCCAGTATTCCCACGTCACGGGATGGCAAGAAGGTGCCGAATGTGCCAGTCGATTATCTGAACGCCAAAGTCGAATACGATCAAGTGGCCTATGGGCACAGGCTTGCCGGCTGGGGCGCGTGGATACAAGGGAGCTGGATGAACAGCTACCTCTTGAACAATGCCAACACGATCGGCATTCCGGCCTATCTCATCGGGAACGCGAATGTGCATTATGAGCAGCCTTTGGCCAATAATGCCTGGTTCCGCTTCGCGAAGATGTATGTCGAGGTGAATAACATTGCTGATACAAAATATGCCGCATCGGGTCAGGTGACGTCGGCAAATAGCATGGTTTCCAATTCGACGCAGTTGTACTTTGCCGGCTATGGGCGATCCGCCTATGCCGGGGTGACGCTAGGGTTCTAACGATCGTTCAGCGGGAGGGGGAGCCATGCTCCCTTCCCGTCGGAGGGGAGGCAACTAGGTGAAAGGCACTATTACGGATTTATGAGGCGGCGGACAAATTGACTGGCAGATGAAGGATTGACCTATGGATTTCCTGAAGGAACTCGTCGAGTACGGTGTTATCGGGCTCTTGCTGGGGCTGAGTGTTTGGGCTATCGGGGTGGCGGTGGAGCGCTGGCTGTTCTACCGAAGGGTGGACGTGAGGCAGTTTCCCACGCTGGATCTCTGCGAGATCGCGTTGACCAGGCGGCTGGTGGTGATCGGCACCGTGGCGGCCAATGCGCCCTATATTGGTTTGCTCGGGACGGTCTTCGGCATCATGCTCACATTTCACACCATGGGCACGTCCGGTGCGTTGGCGGTGACGTCGATCATGATCGGTCTGAGCCTCGCGCTCAAGGCTACAGCGGCGGGCTTGCTGGTCGCCATCCCTTGCGTGGTCATGAACAACGTTCTCCGGCGTCGCGTCAGCGAACTCCTTGCGCAGTACAAGGTGCAGCATGGATCGTGAGTTGAATCACATTAATGTTATTCCACTCGTGGACGTGATGCTCGTCCTTCTTGTCATCGTTTTGACGACAGCCACATTCATTACAGCCGGCCAGATTCCAGTCAGTCTGGCCAAAGTCGCCACGGCCGGCGACCGGCAGGATGCCCCGCTCATTATGACCGTTACGGCGGAGGGTGAATTGTTCATGAACGATCGCTCGGTCACCGACGAGCAACTCGACGCCACGCTTCTCACCCATCCCCGTGAGTCGCTGGTTCTGGTTCGTGCCGACAAAGCGATGCGACTTGAGCGGTTTGTTGCGATCGACGATCGCGTTCGTGGGCTCGGCTTCCGACAGGTCAGCCTGGAGGTCATTCGCATGTGACCCCGATTATGTTCGCCTGGAGACTCGACGGATTCGCGATCAAGATTTCCACCGACCTCGGAGATCGCGACAGCTCGTCCCATCGTGAGACGTGTCGCATTCGTGAGCAGGCGTCAATAGATAGGCTGCCGGGGTCGCGCATAGAAGTGACAACGTGGAGAGCTCGGAAACGCGTTCTCGTGCGGTTCCGCCGGCTGTTTTCGTTCTTGTCGAACGAGCGAGACGTTCGGTGTGACCAAGTTCTTCCAGCTTGGCGGGAAGGCCTGACGTCCGGTTCCTCTTATCGCAGTGACGGGACGGAGGCTCGGGTGACCTGGGCCTCCGTCCCGCTCGTTGATTTCGTTCTTGGTCCCCCGTATAGTTGCTGCATCGTCTTGTGTTGACCAGGAGCGCGAGGTTGATGTCTCTTGTCCGGTACCGCCTCCTCATCGTGCTGGGCCTATGCTGCTGGATGTATCCCGTCGCCGGGCTGGTTCACGCCTTCTCTATCAGCGATTCCCATAAACGTCCGGTCGAACGAGCCATGGAACTGTTCAAATCCGGCGATGCCGATGGCGCGATTGCCCTGTTGAATAAGGCCACGGAGCTCAATCCCTCCAATGCCGAGGCCTATCACCTCCTCGGGCGGGTGTATTTTCACGGCAAGAAAAAACCGCACGAGGCCACTGACGCGTTTTTGCATGCGCTCAAGCTGAGGCCTGCCTATTCCGATGCCTTGAATGATCTGGCGGAAGTGTATTTGGCGCAGGGGAAGTCTGCGGAGGCGGAACAGACGTTAAAGCGGGCCATCGAGGCCGATCCCAGGCACGACGATTCCTATGAGGATTTGGCGAAGCTCTATGAAAGCCGCCGTGATGTGGCGGCCGCGGCGAAAATCTATCAGAGCCTGTTGGCCTTTCGCCCCGCTCATCCCGACGCGCTTTTCGGACTGGCGATGTTGCAGGAAGGCCAGGGGGAGAACAAGTCGGCTCACGACCTGTTGATGCGGCTGACGAAGGCGAATCCCAAACATGCCGATGCTTGGTATCACATCGGGCGTTTAGCGGAGCGGGGGAACGATTTGCTGGAAGCGGCCTATGCCTATAAGCAAGCGGCCGCGGCCAAGCCGGATCTGGTCGATGCCCATTATAATTTGGGATTCATCCTGCGGAGCCAAGGCAAGCCGACCGATGCGGAGCGGGAATTTCTGGAGGTCCTGCGGTATCGTCCCGAATATGCCGAAGCCCACATGAATTTAGGCGTGATCTATACAGGGCTGAACCGGCTTGAAGAGGCGGAGCAGTCCTACGAGCGAGCCGTCGAGTTGAAGCCGGACTATGCGGAGGCCCATTACAACCTGGGGGTCTTCTACGAGTTGCATCGGAAAGATATGTCGAAAGCGCTGGCGCAATATCATAAGTACCGGAATCTCGGCGGGCGCGACGATCGTGTGGAGCGTATCGTCGGGCTGGGGAGCCGATGATCCGTTCGATGGTGTGACGGGCCGATGGTCGCAGTGATCATGGACGACAGCGTGATCGCCTCGGAGCCTGGCCGGTGCCCGAGGCGTTGTTGTTTCTGGCTGGCGCACCTCGATAGAGCAGAGAGTATTTTTTCGGCACATTGGCTATCATGAACGAGCCGGTTGATTCAGGAAAGGAGTCGCGTATGGTGAAGAGAGAGGGTGCGTGGGCCGCGGTATGGGCGATGGTCGGGGTCTTGGTTTTGTGGGGCTCAGCTGCCGCAGCCTCATCCCCCGAGTTGAAGGGCAAGTTCGAAATCCTTCAGGGCGAAGTGTCGACCCATACGCCCGGCAAGGTGAAGTTGACCGAGTTCGCCGATTTCTACTGTCCCCATTGCCACCGGTTCGACGGGGAAGGTTTGGCCCTGCTGGAGAAAGAGTTCGGGAACAAGCTGGAGGCGACGATGGTGGGGTTCCCGGTGATTCATGGGAAGTTGCCGACCCCCTTCGACATGTATGAGCAGGCGAAGATGATGGGCAAGGGGAAGGAAATGAAAGCGGTCCTCTTCCGCACCATTCACAAAGACAAGATCACCGGCGTGCTGGACCGCTCGTTGCGGGAAGTTTTGATCAAGGAAGTCGGGCTCGACCCGAAAGCCTTTGAAGAGGGGATGGCCAGCGGAAAGCCGGCGAAGCTATTCGAGGACGGCCGCAAGTGGGGCGAGCGCATCAAGGTGCAGCAGACCCCGACCGTGCTCCTCGACGGCAATATCAAGACGGAGACGATCGATCCGGAGAATATCAGGCTGATCATCCAGAGCATTCTGGATGGCGATAAGAAGAAGTGATCGGTGATGAGTGAGCAGTGATGTATAGGGAGTAAGGAGTGACTGTCTAGGCTTCTTCACGGATCACCCATCACCCATCACATATTACTTCCACGGGGTGGTCATGGCGCTTGATCCAATTTGCGGGATGACGGTCGATCCGGCTACGGCAGCCGGCCAGCACGATTATCGAGGCCAGCGCTATTATTTCTGCGGCCGGTCCTGCCTGGAACGATTCAAAGCTGATCCGGAACGGGCGTTGTCGCCGCAGCCGGCCAGTTCGCCTAAGCCGACCACTAGAAAACCCCTTCCGATGATGCAGCCGGCTCCGGCCCTGACAGGAGCCATCGATCCTGTTTGCGGGATGACGGTGCAGCCAGCCACGGCTGCCGGTTCCTTTGAGTATCAGGGGAAGACTTACTACTTCTGCGCCACGAGTTGCCTTGCCAAGTTTCGGGCCGACCCGATCTATTACCTGACCCCTTTAGCGCAGCGCGTGCCTCGTGCGACGCCGGTCCCGACCGGTGGAACGGTCGAGTACATCTGCCCCATGGACCCGGAAGTGCTTGAGGCCAAACCGGGGGCTTGCCGGATTTGCGGGATGGCGCTGGAGCCCAAAGTCGTCTCGCTCGAAGAAGAGCGGAACCCCGAGCTTGAAGAGATGAGCCGGCGGTTCTGGCTCTGTCTCGGGCCTGCCCTCGCAGTTATGTTCTTAGCCATGGTCGAGATGATTCCCGGCCTGTCTCTGCCCCAGGCTGTCACCGGTCCGGCGAAGAATTGGGTGCAAGGGCTGCTGGCGACGCCGGTGGTGCTCTGGGGGGGCTGGCCGTTTTTTCAGCGAGGCTGGATCTCGGTGGTAAACCGGGCTCCCAACATGTTCACGCTCATTGCCATTGGAACGGGCGCGGCCTACGGCTACAGCATGGTGGCCACGGTGGCGCCGGCGCTGCTTCCCGTTTCCTTCCGGCTGCATGACGGGTCGATCGCGGTCTATTTCGAGGCGGCGGCCATTATCACCGTGCTGGTCCTGCTCGGCCAGGTGCTTGAGCTGAAAGCCAGGAGCCAGACGAGTTCCGCGATTCGCGCTTTGCTCCGGCTTGCGCCGAAGAGCGCCAGGCTCATTAAACCGGACGGGCAGGAAGAAGACGTGCCGCTCGAACAGATTCAGGTGGGCTATCGACTGCGCGTCAGGCCGGGAGAACGAGTGCCGGTCGACGGGATGGTCCAGGAAGGTTCGACGTCCGTGGATGAATCCATGATCACGGGGGAATCGATTCCGGTCGAGAAAACTATTGGAGATCCTGTGACCGGCGGGACCATCAACGGCACAGGCGGGATCGTGATGGTGGCGGAACGGGTCGGGCGAGACACGATGCTTGCCAGGATCGTGCAGATGGTGAGCGAGGCGCAGAGGAGCTGGGCGCCGATCCAGCGTATTGCGGATGTAACCGCGGCCTATTTTGTTCCCCTGGTGGTGGCGGCCTCGTTGATGACGGCAGTGGCCTGGGCGATTTGGGGGCCTGAGCCGAAGCTGGCCTATGCGCTGGTCAATGCCGTAGCGGTGTTGATCATTGCCTGTCCCTGCGCGTTGGGGTTGGCGACCCCGATGTCGATCATGGTGGGGACCGGCCGCGGGGCGACGGCCGGCGTCTTGGTGAAGAAGGCGGAGGCGCTGGAGATATTCGGCAAGGTGGACACGCTCGTCATCGATAAGACCGGGACTCTCACGGAGGGCAAACCGAAATTGCTGTCGGTGCATGTGGTGGCGCCCTGGTCCGAGGCCGAGCTGTTGCGGCTTGCCGCGAGTCTTGAACGGAGCAGCGAACATCCTCTGGCAGCATCGGTGGTGGCGGGAGCGGAAGAGCGGGGGATCGCCGTTGTCCCGGTCGAGGCCTTTCGGTCGCTGACAGGAAAGGGCGTGACTGGGACGGTGGCAGGCCGTCGCGTGGCCATCGGGACGGTCGTATTTTTACGCGATGACATCGGCCTATCCGGTCAGAGCCTCACGCAGTTGGATGGTGATGCGGCTGCGCTTCGGCATGAAGGGCAGACGGTCTTGTTTGTGGCAGTCGCTGGGCAGGCTGCCGGCCTTCTGGGCGTGGCAGATCCAATTAAAGATTCCTCTCGCGCTGCAGTACAGGAGCTCAAGGCCGAGGGCATTCGCATCGTGATGTTGACGGGCGACCATCACGATACGGCTGAGGCAGTGGCCAGGCAGCTTGGTATCGACGAGGTGCTGGCGGATGTCCTGCCGGACCAGAAGGGGCAGATTATCGCCCGACTCAAGTCGCAGGGCCGTGTGGTGGCGATGGCGGGAGACGGCGTCAACGATGCGCTGGCCCTGGCCTTGGCCGATGTCGGGATTGCGATGGGAACCGGGGCGGACACGGCCATCGAGAGCGCGGGGATGACGCTGGTGAAGGGGGATCTGCGCGGACTGCTCCGCGCGCGGAGGTTGAGCCAGGCCACGATGCGGAATATCCGGCAAAATCTCCTCTTCGCATTTCTCTATAACGTGATCGGGGTGCCGGTTGCGGCCGGCGTCCTCTATCCGGCCTGGGGCATCCTCTTGAGCCCCATGATCGCCAGTGCCGCCATGACGTTCAGTTCCGTGTCCGTGATTTCCAACGCCCTTCGCTTGCGCCATGTGGAATTGTAAGTGCGACTTCGACTGATGCATGCTAGGCTATGTTTGTTTGTCGGCGATCGAGCGGAGATGGATTGCATGAAGGATCGTGGCATGCTTCGACTAAATTTTCTGTTGCGCCTCGTGATCGGACTCTGCGTGGGGAGTTCCGTCGTGACCGGAACTGTTTTGGCCGGCACCCGTACGATCCCTGTGGCGAGTGGAGGCGACCTCCAGGCGCAGGTGAAGGCGACCGCCACCAAAGTGACTCCCGCTGTTGTCAGCATCGGGTCAACGGTGATGGTGCGGGATCAAGCCTTCAGCGACGAAGGGCTCCCGTTCGGCCTCTTCAAGGACGCCCCGCCCCGCCGTCAATATGGCCAGGGCTCCGGCGTGATTGTGTCGCCGGACGGATATATCCTGACGAATAACCATGTCATCGCCGCTGCGGTCGATGTGGAAGTGATCCTTGCAGACAGGCGGCAATATAAAGGACGAGTGGTGGCCACCGATCCCAAGACCGATGTGGCCGTCGTAAAAATTCAGGCGACGAACCTCCCGACCGTAACCTGGGGGGATTCCAGCACCCTTGCCGTCGGAGAATTTGTGCTCGCGATCGGCAATCCATTGGGGTTGAGCCGCAGTGTGACGTTCGGCATCGTCAGCGCCGTCGGCCGGGCCGATGTTGGGGTCGCCGATTTCGAAGACTTCATTCAGACCGATGCACC
>SXGQ01766662.1_pt1 | contig 13067 bp, 10 predicted proteins | sample 3178371 | NCBI WGS metagenome assembly SXGQ01 (sample SAMN11356859, study PRJNA531348) | freshwater metagenome | isolation source: freshwater sample F1-20 | place: China: Fuxian Lake, Yuxi | collected 2017-12-25
TAGACTTGCTGTATTTGTATTTGCCACAACCGTTGGCGTTGTGTTTACCGCCCAGGCTGCTGAACGGGAAAATGGACTGCTTAAGAAGTTGTTCAATCGCCGTAATGTCTCAAATGTAAAAACCGCGGCTCCCACCAAGGAACCCCCGATGGCTGCCCCGGTGAATCCCGAGCCCGCCAACAAGGGTGCCAAGAGGCTGCCTGTGGGGCAACTGACTTCGTTAAAGGAAGATGCGAAAATCAACACCCTTTCCAGCGAGGAAAAATCCCTTGGCTTTGAATTGATCTTCAACGGGAAAGATTTCAAGGGTTGGGATAACAAAGGTAATTGGGTGGTCGAGGAAGGTGCGATTGCCCGCAAGGACAAGGGTGGTGGTATCACCTATAATGTGAGGAAGGTGCCCGATAATTTTGAATTGAGGTTTGAATGGAAGGTTGCCAAGGGTAGCAATAGTGGAATCTATTATCGACCCGGGCAATATGAATACCAGATCCTTGACAACAAGGTTCATAACGATGGAAAAAACCCACGCACCAGCGCGGCTTCACTTTATTACTGCATGCCCCCCTCAAAGGATGCGACCAATCCCGTGGGCGAATGGAACACAGGACGGATTGTTTGCAAAGGCACTGTGATCCAGCATTGGCTCAACGATGTCAAGGTGATCGATTTCGATTACAAGGACCCCAAGTTTGCCTGGGAAGTGGAACTGTTGAAGGTTAGGGGTGCAAACCTTGACGCCCGTGGCGCGAACTTCCACATCCAGGACCATGGTGATCCCGTTTGGTTCAGGAGTCTCAGGCTTCGTGAATTGAAGGATTCCGACCAGCTTGATAAATCTCCGGTCACACCGGCCAAGATCGCGGAGGATATCGTGAAGCGTGAGCAGGCTTACATTGATAATTCCAAGAAAAAGAAATAAGTCCTGTTGAAGAGTTTAGAACAAAAAGCCCGGGGAGAATAGATTCTTCCCGGGTTTTCTTATTTGACTTTAGGCAACTTGTTAATTTATAGTAGAAAGTAGAGAAATTAATATGAGGAGTTTCATTATCCGACGACTTCTTTTATTCGTCACCTGTTTTGCAATAGGATGCTCAGGGGTTTCGGTTACTAAACATCCCCAATCCGATTTAAATATCCATGCTGTTTGCATGGCTTATATGGATTCCATACAGCCTAACGGTAAAGGCCCGCTTGACATCGAGCCCATTAAAAAGGCCCTGCGTGATGCTGGGAAAAATCCGGAAGAAACACTAATTTCTCCTAATGATGGGCTTGCCTATGGAATTGTATGGGGGCTTAATCCCCAGAGAGATAATTCAAAGATCATGGTTTTTGAAAAAAAAGGGAAAGATGGTAAGAGACAGGTTGTAGACATGCGCAGGAATCCATTTTATCTAACAGAAGAAGAGTTTAAAAAAGCACCTTTCCCTAACGGGTTTGACCCAGAGAAATAATCATGGCTCAAAAGCACCTTTATCTTCGCAGAGCCTTTACACTGATAGAACTCTTAGTTGTAATTGCGATCATTGCAATATTAATCGGATTGCTGCTTCCTGCAGTTCAAAAAGTTCGTGAAGCAGCCTCGAGAACGCAGTGTGTGAATAATCTAAAGCAGATAGGAATTGCTTTCCATTCAACCCACGACGCCATTGGGATTTTTCCTGATGGTGGTACGGTTTATTCTTATTCCACCCGCAATACTGCAGCGCCTCCTGGTTTTAATCCGGTAGCAGGCCAAGATCCCGCCCGTACTGCACCAACCCAGCATTTCAGCTGGCTTTATCAAATCCTTCCCTACATTGAACAAAATGCTGTTTTTCAAAACCCCACAGATGCAATTGTGCGCGCTGCAATCATTAAGGTTTATTCTTGCCCAAGTAAAAGGCAGCCAACTATTTGGCTTGGTGCAATGTTATCTGATTATGCAGGGAATGGTGGATCTACTACCGAAGGCAGTAATAATCATAATGGTATGTTGGTTAGAAATAGTATTTACAAGGCAAACAATGCAGGATACCAGTCTTTTTCAGTAAAGATGAACTCTGTAAAAGATGGGACCTCCAACACGATCATGGTTGGGGAAAAATTTTCATCTAATACTATTTTGCAAGGTGGGCAATATGGTGATAATACGGGCTGGTATTCCGGTTGGGGTTGGGATACAATCCGGTTTGGCAGACTTCAGTGCAAGCAAAATGATAATTCTCCTGCAGCAGGCACCTTTGACTTTTTCGGCTCATCACATATCGGGGGTTTTAACGCAGTCATGGGTGATGCTTCCGTAAGAGTTATTCAGTATGCAATTAACAATGCAATTTTGCAAAATCTTGCCAACAGAGAAGATGGCAATGTAATAACAGAGTAAGCCTCAAGGTAATCGATGTAAACAAAGCCCGGGGAGAATCACTTTTTCCCGGGCTTTCTTATTGGTTTTGTATCAGTATCTAGGGTTTGGGTTTCTCTTCTTTTGATTCCTGTTCAGGCAGGGGTAATTCCACATACTTCATAGCTTCATCCGGTAATTCATAGGAACTATGGATCATTTCAAGCTCATCATTGACAAGGTCCGGACTGATGATGCCGTGGAGAATCTGGACCGCGAAGATTTCCTGAAGCGCATCCTCAAACTTCACAAAAGCTATTACTTGTCCTGTTTGGATATTCACAACCCAAACCCCGCTGTTTCGTTCAATGTTTTGTTCGGTGATGGGAATGCCGCTGAACACCGCGGTTTCCCTGACTTGGGATAACCCGATGAATGCCAGGGGTCCAAAAAAGTCGAGTCCCCTAGTGAAGCCTGGCATGATGGCGATGGCCTCGTGTTTGCCTGTTTTTGGATCGACGATTGAGAGTGTGCCTTTGCCGGATTCAAGCACCCAGAGTTGCCCGTTGTGCCAGCGGGGCGAGTGGGGCATGGAAAGGTTTCGGGTGATGATTTCCCCCGAGGGGACATCCATCAGGATGCCGCCATCTTTTTTGTTGGCACGCCACCCCGTGGGTTTGTTTGTCTCGCCCAGGGCGGTCACATATTTTGGCTTGCCTTCAACCATTCCCAAGCCATTGAGATGACAGCGGTCATTTGGTGAATATCCGGTGATGAAGGGAGGTTTCCAGCGTGGAACAAAGCTGTTGACATTGTCCAGGGTGCATAAGCATGAAAAACGGGTGTTAACAACCCATAGTTCATTATTATTGCCATAAGCCATTTCATGGACAAGGATGTCGCCGGTGGTGTGGGAATCGCGGGGCATGAAGCAGGCGTCGACCTTGCCAATGGGTTCGCGTTTTTGGGCGACCGCGGGCATGTTTCGGAAGTGGGAAATATGTCCGGATGTGCCGATGGAGAGAATCTGCTGGTTTGCCGCCAGGCCCATGGGAGATTCAAAAGCCCGGAAGTGAGTGTTGAGCTTTCCGTCCTGGGGCCTGAGAAATACCAGCTTCCCGGCTTGATAAGTGGTGACCGCAAGGGAGGACCGCATCTCGCTTAATATCAGCGGGAAACTTTCAGTATGAACACTTCGAAGGGGCGGCAGCGTGTTTGCATCGATTTTTGAAGGGGAATCTGTTTGATTTTCCCCTTGTTGTTTGGTGGTCAAGCGTGTTCCTTTGCAAATGGATTCGAGGAAAATTTTTACTACCAACTATCACATGAACGATGATAGGAAAATTATGACAATCAGGGAAATGATCAAGGGCCTTTCTTGTTCGTTGCCTTGCCCGCTTTGTTTCCCTTGGTTTCATTTCCATCAGTGAATGGAGGGTGTTCAAAAGGCACTGGTTTCGAGGTGACTCTTGGGTCTTTGGCGTCGGTGAGTTGTTTCATCAGTTGCGCGGAAAGCCTGGATTTGGTTTCAGAATAACGCGCATCAAGCGCGACATTATTGACCTGGTCTGGATCGTTCGCGATGTCGTAAAGCTCTTCCGCAGGCCGTTTCCCAAAGGTGAATTCATAGAGCCATTTCCATTTTGGATCATTGCGATGGTGGATTAACCATGCCTTGGTGGGGCTAGCGTCCATGTCGGCAAAAGCGGTGTAGGTCACATTCTGAAGGCTGTTAAAATCCGGGGTCTCTGTTTCAGTGACGCCTTTGGCAGAGCCAAGGGGCATGCGGTCAGGTTCAAAATTACGGATATAGACGAATTCCGGTGTTCGCAGCGCCCGCATTGGATAAGGTAGATTCCCTTCCCTTGCGGCGCCCACATGTCTTTCACGACCGGTTATCACCCAGTTTCTTGCCGGATCAATCTGGCCCTCTTTTTCTGAGACAAGAAGAGGCAGCAGGGATTTCCCATAGAGCCCTTCCGGGGGTTTCACTCCCGCGATTTCCATGAATGTGGGAGCGAGGTCGGGCAGTCTAACAAAGTCATTGATGATCCTGCCACCCTTCCCTCCGGGCACCCTTGCAACCATCGCAACCCCGACTCCATGATCATAAAGGTTGCATTTTCCTGAAGGCACTCCGGGCATGCCATGGTCGCCACTGATGACGATGAGGGTGCGATCAAGTTGTTTCTTTTCCTCAAGTTGTTTGAGAAGAACGCCCACATAGGCATCGACCGCCTGGCATTCACCCAGATAATCCGCTACATCTTCGCGCACTTCGGGAACATCGGGGAGAAACTTGGGAAGTTTTCCCTGGAGGGAATCGGGCTCGATATTCCAGAGTTTTTTCCCAGAACCCTTGACCCAGGTGCGGTGCGTGGTGGTCACACCAAGGAAGTAATGCCAGGGTTTGCCCTGTTGGTTTGCGGCAAAGAAGTCCTCGAAGTTTTTGTTTACCTGTGAAAGGATTTCCTGGCGCGCCTGTTCGAGGGAAATCCCCTTTTGAAGGCGGGCGGTCATCTCCTCGGAGAAATTGTTTGGTGCCCTGCCAGCTTTCTCATAGGCGTATTGCTGACCGCCGAAGGGTGCATCAGCAGGGGTTCCCGGGCTCCAAACCTTGTATGACTTGCCAATGTGATAACCACTATCGCGTACCATCAGTGGATAGGTTGGAATGGAGGAATCCCAGATTGCACCGTTAAGAATCGCGCCCCGCCCGGTGTTGAAAAAGTATCTTCCTGAAAGCAGGGAGCTTCTGCAAGGGGTGCAGGAGGGGGAGTTCACGAAGGCGTTTTTGAACAAAGCCCCTTCCCTTGCAACCCGATCAATATTAGGGGTTTTGACCATATCATTGATGGTGGGCCTGCCATCGATTCCTTTGTAGCAACCCGCGTAACGACCATAATCATCTGAAAAAATGAAAAGGATGTTCCATCGTGGCGCGGCTTCCGCGGCCATGATTTCTGAACTTAAAACCACGGATGTGAAAACGAAAAGCAGGATTTTTACGCAAGGTTTCATAGTGATGCCTGATGAGACAATTGGTGAAAAATGCACTAGGGAAGTTTAACCTTTGGCGTTTGCTAAGTCTAGCTTTGAACAAGGTCGCAACCATTAACTTGGTGAGATTGGTTTTAAAAGATGTTACAATCCTGCTTTGTAAATTAACATTACCTCGAAATTTGGAAATGAACATGAAGAAAATGATTCCATTGATGGTTGTGATGCTGGTTGTAATTCCGCTGGTTCTTGTGCAGGCGCAGGAAACAAGCGCTCCTTTCAAATACAAGGATCCTTCCCCCAAGAAGCATGAGATCAAGGCCCGTGCCAGCCAGATTGATCCGCGGGCCAAAGCCCATCCCGAGATAAATTTCGTCTTTGAAAAAGATGGCAAGGTTGCAGATTACGAAAACGCTTGCGTTGACACCCGGGTTCCTCCCCAGGGAAAATTGGTGATCTGGTTGATGGGTCATAGCTCCCAGCTTTTTGACCGGGTATCCAGCTATGGGCTTCATGCGATCCAGGTTCATTATGCAAATGGCTGGTTCGGTGAGTTTGGCAAGGAACCCGCCCCAGCGGATGATAAGTTCCTGGGGAAGATTCGTTTGGAGGCGGCAACAGGCGACGACTTCAGCCCGGTCGTCAATATCCCCAAGCCCGATGGAATGATGGAACGCGCCTACCAGTTTGTGAAGTACCTTGAAAAGAAAAACCCCGAGGGCAACTGGGGATACTTTATTTCCGAGGATGGCAAGGGCCTTCGTTGGGACAGGGTTATTATTTCTGGCAGCTCGCATGGTTCGACCACCGCGGCGCGTTTCGCTAAACACCAGAAGGTTGACAGGGTGGTCATGTTCTGTGGCCCACGCGATCAATATGAAACCTGGCAGGCGCTTGACTCCGCCACGCCTGAAAACAGATATTTTGGGTTCAGCCATGTGTTGGATGGCGGCTGGAAGGGGGATCATTATTGCAGGTCATGGGAATTGCTCGGGCTCAACAAGTTTGGCCCGATTGTGAATGTGGACAAGGTCGCGGCACCATTTGGTAACAGCAGAAGGCTTGTGACCGATGCGGATGTGAAAAATGACGAAAAAAGGGCACATAGCTCGGTGACACCGGGGGGTGCGGCGGTAAAGGATGCATCTGGCAAGTTCATTCATGAATCAGTTTGGAAATATCTCTTTACACATCCTGTTGAAAAAGTGGGTGAGGCGGTTGAGGCCGATCCCAATTGCAAGAAAGATTTACGCACCCCCAAGAAGAAATAATGACGGGAGTTTTCATCATGTCTTTGAGCAGGTTTTCAATTTGCCTTGGTGTTTATCTAGCACTGGGTTTCGTGCAGGTGTTTGCAGCGGAACCCCTGACGATGAAGTTATGGCCGGAGGGCCCACCCTCCAAGATGATTCCAAAATCCCAAGCCACCATCAAATTGATCGAGTCCTATGGCAAGCCAGGCCCTAACCGCGTGTCTGATGTGCTTGAACCAACCATTACTGTTTACAAACCTGAAAAACCCAACGGTACCTCGGTGATTGTGGCACCAGGTGGTGGTTACATGTTCCTTTCCTGGGCGCATGAAGGCACGCAGGTTTGCGAATGGTTTAATACACTTGGTGTCACTGCCATATTGCTGAAATATCGAACCCCCACCCGTGATGAAAAGGAGATGTTCAGCATTCCCGTGGAAGATGCGCAGCGCGCCATCGGGTTGGTCAGGAACCATGCCAGGGAATGGAACTTGGATCCAAAGAGGGTTGGTATTCTGGGTTTCTCCGCGGGAGGTAATCTAGCTGGGCATGTTTGCTGGGACCGCAGTGAAAGAACCTATGTTCAAAAACCCGGGGTTGATGACCCCCGCTGCCCGGATTTTTTGGTTTTCATTTATGGTGGAGGGTTTCTTCATAAGGATGACAAGACCAGGTTCCGTGATGGGTTCAAAGTCCCGGCGGATGCTCCCCCAGCCTTTTTTCTGGTTGCCCATGATGACAAGCTCAACCCGGTTGAAGCCGCAATGCTTTATCTGGAATACAAGAAGCAGAATCTTAGCGCGGAGTTGCATGTTTGCGCAAAAGGTGGCCATGGTTTTGGAATGAGAAAAGATGTTCACCCCATCAATGATTGGCCCCAGCGATGCGCGGAATGGATGAAGAGCATGGGTTATCTGCCTTCCAAAAAGCCTGATTGAAATTACTATTTCTTTATTATCAGCAATAAGTTACGATTTTACATCAGTTAACAGATGTAAACTATTTCGTTTTGGAGAAGATGATGGCCACGGCTTATGATGAAATCCAATATGTCAGCTTTCCCTATCAGCAGTCCCATCCCGACAAGTTGGCGGCGGTGGCAAAATTACTCGGGTTGAACCCCCCGAAAATTGAAACCGCAAGGGTGCTTGAACTGGGTTGCGCCTCGGGTAACAACCTGATTCCCATCGCTGAAAACCTTCCCAATGCAAAGTTCTTAGGCATTGATTATTCCGAACCACAAGTGGCTGCGGGCAAGAAGACAATTGAAGAACTGGGATTGAAAAACATTGAGCTTCGCCAGGCCAATATCATGGATATCGGCCCCAAGGAGGGGTTGTTTGATTACATCATCGTGCATGGTATTTTCTCATGGGTTCCCAAGGAGGTTCAGGAAAAAATCCTTGAGATCTGCAAGAAAAACCTCACCCCGGATGGTGTGGCATATGTCAGCTACAATGTGCTTCCAGGCTGGCGTATGCGGGGCATGATCCGCGACATGATGCTTTATCACATCAAGCGTTTTGCAACACCCCAGCAAAAATTGCAGCAAGCCCGGGGCTTGTTGGAATTCCTCGTCAAGTCCGTTCCCACAGATAACAACCCCTACGGATTGTTTCTTAAGAGCGAGCTGGAATTATTACGCCAGCAATCCGACAACTATCTTTTCCACGATCATCTCGAGGAAAACAACAGCCCCTGTTATTTCCATGAGTTCATAGAGCGTGCCTCTGCACATGGCCTCAGTTACCTTGGCGATGCCGATATGCGTACCATGGCCACCCATGATCTCCATGAGGATGCCAAGAAGTTGCTCACCACCGCTCCGAATCAGATTGAATCCGAGCAGTACATGGATTTCCTCAGAAATCGAATGTTCCGCATGACTCTCCTTGTGCATTCAGGCAAGCAGACCGTGCTGCAGGTGAACACCAGGCAGATCAGGGATTTCATGATTGCGGGAACCCTGCGTGTGAAGGAAAACGGCCCTGCTCTTCACAGCAATGAGCCGGAAACTTACATTGTGCCCACAGGTGGTGAAGCCACCGCCCGTGACCCGCTTGTCAAGGCTGCGGTTCGCGTGCTCAATGAATCATGGCCGGAGAGGATTTCGTTTGACAAGCTTGTGGAACTTTCCTCGCAGAAACTTGGCCTTCAAGTGCCAACTGACCAGGCTGGAATTGACCGGGTTGTTGATCAAATCGGCTCTGCAATCCTGTTGTTCTACACCGGGCTTCCCATGGGTGCCATCGAGCTTTCGCTTCGGCCCCTTGGTGCAACCCGTGAATTTCTCCAGAAGCCCAAGGTTCCCGCGCTTGTGCGCAAGCAGGCTGGTATTGACGGCGTGCTTACCAACCTGCGGCACCAGACTATTCGCGTTGGAGATTTTGAAAAATTTGTCCTTCCACTTCTGGATGGAACCCGTGACAAAAAAGGTATCCTCACAAGTCTCCAGGAATTGGTGCAAAAGCAACAGCTTCAAATTCGTGAGAACAACATCCTCATAGTTGATCCTGAAAAGGTGCTTTCGATTCTTGAGAAGCAGCTTGACCAGGTGATCCTCATCCTGGGTCTTAACAGCTTGTTGCTTTCAGGCAAGTGAACGGGTGATGAAACTTGATGGTAATCGAAGGCCCCATGATTTTTCATGGGGCTTTTTTCATCCAAGCAGCCTTGAAATGAAGGAGCGAAGTCGTTGGTTTTCCGGGTTCTCCAAAACTTTTTCAGGTGGGCCATCCTCAACCACTTTTCCCTCCGCGATGAACACCACCCTGTCCGCCGCCTTTTTTGCAAAGCCAATCTCATGCGTGACCATCAGCAGGGTCATCCCATCGCTTTTGAGTTTTTCCAGCACATCAAGCACCTCATGCTTGAGTTCCGGGTCAAGCGAGCTGGTCACCTCATCACATAGTAAGACTTTTGGCTTCATTGCAAGGGCCCTGGCAATCGCAACCCTTTGTTTCTGCCCTCCGGAAAGTTGTGAGGGATAATGATTGGCATGGTTTTCAAGCCCAACTTTTTTAAGCAATTCCAACGAAAGTTGCCTGGCTTCATTTCGTGGAAGTTTATCCACCATCGCAGGTGCCTCGGATACATTTCCCAGCACGCTCATGTGGGGGAAAAGGTTGAAATCCTGGAACACCATGCCCTGCATTTTTCTCAGTTTGGGTGAGAAGGGAGTGAAACTTTCGGAAGTTGCGGGCTCAAGCCTGTGTTCACCTATCTCTATGCTGCCCGAGTCGATGGATTGAAGGCCATTCAGGCAGCGGAGGAATGTTGACTTTCCCGAGCCGCTTGGCCCGATCACAACAACTGTTTCCCCGGATGCGACCTCCAGGTTGAATCCATCCAGGATCATGCGGTTTCCGAAGGTCTTTTTTATTTCTTTCGCCTTGATGTGCATTCCTAGCGTTTCTCCGGTGTGAGTTTTTTTTCCATCACCCTCGCCAACCTGCCCAAGGGCACGGACAAGGCAAGGTATAGTGCCGCGGTTATCAACCCAAGCTCGACGAATTTAAGACTAGATTTTGCAAGTATCTGATATTGCTTGTTAAGCTCTACCAGGGCGACGACGCTTGCGATGCTTGTATCCTTGAAAAGTGCGACCAGGTCGTTGGTGGTGGTTGGCAATGCTATCCGTAAGGCCTGCGGTAGTATGATTCGCCTGAACGCCAGGGTTTTTCCCATCCCCAGGGAGGCTGCGGCTTCCCATTGCCCCTGCGGGACCGATTGAATAGCAGCCCGGAATGTTTCAGCCTCATAGGCGGCGTAGTTCAACCCCAATCCCAGCGTCGCCGCAGTGAACGGGCTTAATGCGAGTGATATACTCATGCCCGAGGATTCCGCTATGGCAGGCAGACCAAAGTAAAGGAAGAAAAGTAGCAGCAGCACGGGTATGCCGCGAAAAAACTCCACATACATTAGCGCCAGGCTTTGCAACCAGCGGGAACCGTAAAGCCTGGCCAGGGATAAAGGCAATCCAAGTGTCACTGCCAATGCAAAACTACAAAGGGTTAGTTGGATGGTCACCAAGGTACCCTGAAGAAGCAAGGGTAGGTATCGGTCGATGGTCCAGGCATGGTTATCCTCCAATATGGAATTCATGCTTGCGCCGGGGTACCCCTCTTCCTCGAACAAGAATCCCGGGCTGAGTTCCTCCTGGCATTCATCCCACAAGTTCCATTTCACCAATATTGATCTAAGTATTCCTTTTTGCTTCAGTGCATCCATTGCAGCATCAACTTCCTTTGCCAGCGTTTCATTCTTCGGATGAAAACCAATCGCATAGAATCCCCGGGCAGTTGGTTTTCCCGCAAACTTCAAAGCCTTGTTCGGCAGCGCGTAGGAAATCGCCATGGGCAGGTCCAAAAACACCGCATCGATTCGGCCACCCGAGACAAGGTCGGAATAGGCCTCGGTGGAGGAAGAATAGTTGCGAATGGGGATTTTAGCCTGGTTCAAGAGGCGTTCGGCCTGGGTGCCATCCATGGTTCCCACAATCGCACCCGGGGTGTTCCTGCATCCCAGCAGCGTGTTGAATCTTTTTTCATCAGCCCGGGTCACCAACTGCTGGCGGTAAATGTAATAGGGCTTTGAAAACCGTATTTTCTGCTGTCGCTCCTCGTTGATTTCGAGGCCGTTCATCGCGAAATCGAAATCTCCCTTGAGCAATCCGGGGACCAGGCTGTCGAACGCGTATTGTTTGAACTCGATGGGCCTTTTTAATTCATCTGCCAGGGCCTTGATGATGTCGAGTTCAAATCCCACCTGTTCGAGTTTTCCGTCCCGGAAAACATAAGGCGCACCGCCCTCCTCATCTGCCGCCCATATCAGGGGTGCGGGGTTTTGACACAAGGCTAAAAATATCAATAAGGGTGTTTGTAATATCATTGTCGTGGCCTGGTCTTTGTTTCAACAATCGGGGTCCCGGGATTGATTTTGCCTTCCTGCGGTCCTTGCGAATTCCTGCCTTACCAGGGGATTGAACAGGACCATAAGGCACCATGCTGCGATTAACTGGCCCACGCCAAAAGTGCCAGCGCAACTGATGCAGGGCATCGCGCAATAAAGGATTCCCATGACCGCCATGCCCATTGACCTGAATTGGCGCATATGCCAACCGCCCATGATCATCAGGAAGGACCCTCCAAGGAGCAGGCAGGAGTATCCAGCGTTGATCCAAATGGTTTTCTTTTGGATTTCATGGATGTTGAGGCCTTGGTTATCAAGGTTAATCGCGGCTTCGGGCATCATTTTTCTCGTGATATTCTTGGCCTCCTCGTAATCACGCTCAAAATCCTCGATTGGTATGTTTGAAATTTGGATGCTGCGGACCATGATGATCGATCCCATGATCAAATTGATCACTCCGAGTCCGATGAGGAAAAGAGCTGGTATCTCGACTTTTTGCCTGGCCATGGATTGCATCCACGCGACTTGCGGGTGGATTTGCTCGGGAGATATAGGGTTTTGCCCCGTTGCGGATGGTTCCCAGGTCTCCACATTTGCGAACTCAGGAAGATTCCGCATAATCAGGATTATGATCACCGCGATGATAAGTATGATCAGGATGAATTGAAAACCGGGCCCCATTTTTTTTCCTGGTACGAACAAACGGATCAAGTCTAATAAAAGGATTGTAACAGAGGTTCCTTTGGGAAACATCCAAGGAAATTCAGCAGGATGGGTACTATGTGGCTATAATGCTTTATGGGGGAATTTTATGGAGGGCCTTTTTAAGGTCTTTGATTTTTCTCTTGTTCCTTGGAATCCTTTGTGCAACATCAAAATACCTGGATACCTCCGGAAAAAAACCTTCTCGGGCCTCTGGACCTTCATCTCTTTAATGAGGGAAACCACAGCAGGCTTTATGAAAAGCTCGGGGCGCACCCCTTCAAATTTGACAACCATCATGGATTTCACTTTTCGGTTTGGGCGCCTTCCGCACAGTCAGTCAGCGTGGTCGGGGACTTCAATGGTTGGGAACCGGGCAGGCACCTTCTTCATTTTGTTGGTAACTCCGGCATTTGGGCTGGTTTCATCCCAAATTTAAAGGCAGGGGACCTCTATAAGTTTCATATTGTCTCCAATCATGGTGGCTACCAGGTCGCTAAATCTGATCCATTCGCATTCGCCATGGAACTTGCCCCACGAACCGCCTCGGCGCTTTGTGATCTTTCCTATCATTGGAATGATTCCAACTGGATGCGCGAGCGTAGAAATAAAATCGCCCATAACGCCCCAGTCTCTATCTATGAACTTCATCTTGGTTCCTGGAAAAGGGTGCCTGAAGAGGGCAATCGCTGGCTCACCTATCGCGAGCTTGCCCCTCGACTTGTTGAGCATATGCTGAAACTTGGCTTTTCCCACCTCGAGATACTGCCGATCACCGAGCACCCCTTCTATGGCTCGTGGGGATACCAGACCAGCAATTACTTCGCACCCACAAGCAGATATGGTTCTCCCCAGGATTTCATGTACCTTGTTGA
>SXGQ01069823.1_pt1 | contig 13064 bp, 27 predicted proteins | sample 3178371 | NCBI WGS metagenome assembly SXGQ01 (sample SAMN11356859, study PRJNA531348) | freshwater metagenome | isolation source: freshwater sample F1-20 | place: China: Fuxian Lake, Yuxi | collected 2017-12-25
AAATTATTAGCCGATAAGCAAGATGTAATACAAAATCAAATTGCTAAGGGTAAACGATATCTTGGTATTTGCATGGGTGCTTATTGGGCCGGACCTCATTACTTCAATATACTAGAAGATGTAAATCCTGTACAATATATTAAAAGACCCAATGCTGAGACAAATAGAAGTTATGGCACAGTTGTAAATGTTACTTGGAACGGACATGATGAAGAAATGTTTTTCTATGATGGTTGTAGTCTATTAGGTGATTCTAATAACTTTGAAACCATTGCTACTTATAGTAATGGTGATCCTGCAGCAATCATACAAAAGAATATTGGAGTCATTGGTCCTCATCCAGAGAGTGATATTTACTGGTATAAGAAAAAATTCTTAAAACCATATTGGCATGAGTATAGACATCATACATTATTACTTAAATTTGTTAAACGATTAATGAGATAAGCCGCTCTCGTATTAAACTCGGATTGGTGAAATGGTATCATTCGTGCTTTGGGAGCATGAGGCGCAAGTTCGATTCTTGCATCCGAGACCAAAATATAGGATAAAAATGGATAAAAATTTACAATCATATATTAAATTTTTTCATAATGCTATGGATTCAAATTTATTATCTAGAACACTAACTGAGTTATCTGTTGTAAAGTATATAACTCATAGCTATTACGATCATAATACAGGAAAATCTAATTCATATGAGGATGATTTAGACATTTATTCTAATGTTCCTGCCATAGATTCTACGGATGAGATAATGAAAATTATATGGAATTGTTATCGCGAATATATTAATAATTTAAATTTTATATGGTTTGATTCTTGGAAGGCATATAGTCTTGTTCGTTTTAATAAATATTCGGTTGGCACTAATATGAAATTACATTGTGATCATATTCATTCTTTATTTGATGGTCCACAAAAAGGCGTACCTATATTAACTGCTCTTGGTGCATTAAACGATGATTATGAGGGTGGTGAATTAACAATATTTGATGATTATAAAGTAGATCTAAAAGGAGGGGATATAGTAATTTTTCCTTCTAATTTTTTGTTTCCCCATAAAGTTTCAACTATAACTAAAGGAACCCGGCATTCCTTAGTTTCTTGGGCATGGTAAACGAGGTAAGAATATTTTGTTAAATTTTTATTACTGTTAATTCGAGATATTTTCTCTAATTAAAAAATGAAATACGAAATAGCCAAATCAAAATCTTTTTTCTCTAATAACTTTGATACAATAAATTCTTTGAATACCGGGTATATTGTAATAGATAATATCCTAGATGATCCTTACTTCTTCATAGAATCAGCTAAAAAAATAGAATTTAATTTAAGTCATTTAACCACAATACATAATAATGTTTCTCCTGCACTAGAAGGAATTAATCTAAAAAAAGATTTATTATATGCAAATTGGGTCGGTTACAGATCAGATTGTTACAGTTCTATAGATTATAATATTTATCTAAATACCTACAATGAAATTTTCAATAAATTAGAACTTAAGATAAAGTATTTCAATGGAGCAATGTTTTTACATTTTGCTCCCGAATTTATAAATGAAATCAAAGAAAACTGGTGGCACTCTGATGGTCCAATTCTCGCAGGAGTAATATATCTTAATGTTAATCCCAAACTAAATTCTGGTACTTTAATAAGATTAGATGATAGAATAGTTATAGTAGAAAATATTTTTAATAGATTGCTATTATATAGATCAGAATTACAACACTCCCCTCAAGGATTTTTCGGTACAAATATAAATAATGCTAGATTGACTCTAACATTTTTTATTAATAGTTTTAACTTTTAATTTATGAAAAAACTTGTAGTAATAGGTAGAGGAACAGCAGGTTCCCAAGCTATCGCCCATTTTACTAGATGGATGCCATTTTCTGAAATAGAATGGCATTATGATCCAAATATTAAACCACAAGCAGTAGGTGAAGGATCACAACTGGGATTTCCCATCAATATGTATCAGACTTTATCATTTAGTTATGAAGATCTCAAAAAATTAGATGGTAATTTTAAAACAGGCGTAGCCAAAGAAGGTTGGGGAAAATCTGGAAAATATTTCTTTCATGATTTCATGCCGCCATCTGTAGGATATCATTTTAATGCAGTAAAATGTCAAGATTATATCTTTGAAAAATTAAAAAATAAAGTTAAACTGTTCGAACATAATATTGATCCTGAGAATATAGATGCAGATTATATTATGGATTGTCGAGGCAGACCTAAATCATCAAATGACAAACATAAATTTCAAGAATCTAAATTTATGTGTGTAAATGCTGTCCATGTAGTGATGTGCTTTTGGGATCAACCTAAATTTGATTATACTTTAGCCATAGCTAGACCATATGGCTGGGTGTTTGGTGTGCCCCTACATAATCGGTGTGCAATAGGTTATTTGTACAATAAAGACATTAATACCATTGATGAAATTAAGCAAGATATTATTAATGTGATAGAAAAATACAATTTAACCCCTAGTGATACTACAAATTCAATTCTGTTCAGTACATATAAAAGAATAAACAATTATGAGGATGATAAAAGAATAGTTTACAATGGTAATGCCTCATTCTTTTTTGACCCGTTAGAAGCTACTGCTTTAACAGTAATGGACACAATTACAAGAAACGCATATGACTTATGGCATAATAACTTAGAATTAGACTATGTACGCAATAAGTACCATACATTGCTTGATGAAATAGAAATAATGATAATGATGCATTATTTTTCTGGATCAATGTATGATACAAAGTTTTGGAAGTTTGCTCAAGAAAGGGGCACCCAGTGCATAGAGCAATTGAAATCAAATAGTGATTTCAAAAACATTTACAAATTAATAAAGATTGCTAAAGATATTAATTTTTTTTACAATCTAAGTGTTGATAGTAATTATTTAGGATTATCTTTTGGAACTTGGCCTCCTCTGTCATATTTTCAAAATGTTAAGGGATTAGAGATAGAATCTAAATTAGATAAAATAATATTAGGAAATAATTAAATGGAAATAGTAATTCTTGGAGCGGGTACAGCAGGGTTGATCGCAGCGTTAATTATTAGAGAAAAATATCCTCACCACAAAATTACTATTGTCAAATCCTCGGAAATAGGTATCATTGGTGTAGGAGAAGGATCTACAGAACACTGGAATACATTTATGAAATTTGTAGGTATAAGTAACATCGATCTTATAAAAAACACCAGTGCCACAGTTAAAATAGGTATTCTTTTTAAAAACTGGAATTTAAATTCTGAATATGTGCACAGTGTTTGTTGTAATAGTCTTTCGCCTTTATCTAGACCGGACAAATATATTCAAATGATGAAGGCCGACATTAAATTTCCTTTATCCCCAGCTTTTGATAAGTATTTTTATAATAATTTAGTACCTTTAAACGAATCACTACAAGTTTCTAATCAATACCATTTTGATACATTTAAACTAAATAATTATTTAACTAACATATGCAAAAATAGAAAAATAGATTTTTTGGATATGATTATTGACACGGTTTCGTTTGACGAAAATGGTAATGTAAAATCTATTTCTAATAGCGAGATGGCAATAGAGGCTGATTTTTTTATTGATTGTTCTGGATTCAAAAGAATAATAACTAATAAAATGGGATTAGAATGGAAGTCTATGTCTAAATATTTACCAATGAATCATGCTATAGCATTTCCTACAGAGTTTGAAGATTATAATCAGATCGAACCTTATACATTATCAGAAGCCTATGATTGTGGTTGGACTTGGAAAATACCCACTCAAGAAAGATATGGGAATGGATATGTATTTTGTGATAATTATATTGATCCAGATAATGCTTTACACGAAATTAATGAGAAAAGAAAAAAAGATAATAAAACACCTGTAGATAAATTTGCCCGTGATATAAAATTTGAAGCAGGAAAGTTAGAAAAATTTTGGCATAAAAATGTTTTAAGCATTGGATTAGCAAGTAGCTTCGCCGAACCATTGGAAGCACAAAGTATTGGTTTTAGTATTATGCAAGCTTTTATATTCATTGAACATTTAGATAGATGGGAATATAATAAAAATGTTTCAAATTCTTATAATGAAATTTTAGATAAAATCTTTTTTAATATCATAGATTACTTACAATTGCATTATTTTACAAACAGAAATGATACTCCTTTTTGGATTGACAAACCATTTGAACATACTGATTTTTTTAAAGAGAATATGGAATCAATAAAAAATGGTATCATTGATCCCTCTATGTTTGCAGGGAGTGTTAAAATGTTTAATTTAGATAACTTTATGCAGGTTTTACATGGTTTAGGATTTTTTACTGATGAAATTAGAGCAAAGTTAGTATTAAGAAATACTGAGTATTTCAATGATAAAATAGCTAATGATGCGAAAGCTGAGTTTAATCTGCATAGAATACAACCTTTTATTTCACATAGAGATTTTTTAAATTTAGTTTGTCAAAATAATTAATGTATGAAAACAATACCTATAGTATTAGAAAACAGGAAGTGTGACGGATGCACAAAATGTTGTGAAGGTTGGTTATCTGGTATTTCATATGGTTATGAATTTTTCAGAGGTAGAAAGTGTTTTTTCTTAGCAGAGAAAAGTTGTTCTATTTATTTAGATAGGCCTGAAGATCCTTGTAAAAAATTTAATTGTGCATGGTTAATTGACAACAGAATTCCTTTTTGGATGAAACCGAATAAAATAAATGCTATTGTAAAGATTATTAAACTTTTAGATATTGAATATATTGAATTGATAGAAGCGGGAGATAAATTAGATGTTGAAGTGTTATCTTGGTTTGTGCAAGAATATGCAAATGGAAAATGGAACACTATAGTATATACAATAGAAAATGAAACAAATTTCATTACTAAAAACAATGAATGGGAAAGAATTAAAAGCTACCAATCTCATTTAAACACAAACATGAGGAAAAATGTATGAATAGTGATGAAATTTCAAAACTAGCTGCAGAGGATGTTAATGAATTTATTCAAAAAGCATTATATCAGTATGAACCAATGTTACTTGCTTCCTTTCTCGTTATCCAGGGATTGGGAATATTTAAAAGTTCTTTGACTCCTGAAGAGTATGATGAATTCTGTCAAAAAGTTTATAATGATAGATTTAGAATAAAAGAATATTTTTTTTAGGAGAAAAATATGTTTGAACAAGCTTTACGATCACCTGCATTTTATCCTACAGCGGATCAAATTAATACTAAAATGGCAGGTGTGTATAAACACATGGGATTGGCTGTACTAGTTAGTATGTTGGTTGCTTTTAGTGTTTCCTCAGTTCCAGCAGTAATGGCTTTCTTTTTTACCGGCTGGATGAAATATGTTACAATCTTTTTACCTTTGATTGCAGTTATTGGATTTAGTATCGCTCTTAATGCCGATCCCCCTAAAGAATTAGCACAACTAATGCTATTAGGTTTCTCAGCTATTATGGGATTGAGTTTTGCTACAATATTTGCAGTATATAGCATGGGTTCAATTGTATCTGCATTTTTTAGTGCATCTATATTATTTTTTACTATGAGTGCGTATGGATATTTTACGAAAAAATCGCTTGATTCAATGGGTAAGTTTTTATTTGTGGGACTTATTGCTATTGTTATTGCTAGCATTGTCAATATCTTTATTGGTAGTACAGTTACTCAAATGGTTATCAGTGCTTTAGCAGTAATCATTTTTACAGGATTAACTGCTTACGATACTCAGAAGATTCGTGAGATGATTATGGAAGGGCTAGATGACAACGTAGAGGTAAAAGGGGCATTAACCCTGTATTTAGATTTTATCAATATCTTCTTGAGTCTACTGCAGTTATTTGGTGGTAAGAAAGAATGAAAATTACACCTTTGTATCAAGTTTTTCCAAGTACTGTTCATAGGTATCCATATCAAAATTATAGTCAAGATATTCTGGTAAACAGTATTAGTGGAAGTTCTTTAAATAAATCATACAGAGATGTGAATAATCCTATTCATGTAGAACCTGCAGCAAAACTCTTTTTGAGTCCAGATGCTTTAAAAATCTTAACTAAAATATACTAATATGTACGAAATTAAATCGAATATCCTACCTATTTTATATTCACCTCTGGGAATTTATAATTATCCGTTGACTTTAAACGAGACAGCTTTTAATTATATTAATAGTCTAGAAAAAAATGTGAATCTAAATAATAAATCTTCTAAACAATCTAGAGTATTAGAAAATGAATCTCTAAGTAATTTAAAAAGTTTTATAAATTTTTGCATAAAAGATTTTTTAATAAAAACGTACAATCCTGCTCATGAATTAGAAATATATCTGACTGATTCATGGATAAATTATAATGAAAAGGGCGATTCACATCATCTGCATAATCATCCTAATAGTTTAATTTCAGGAGTATTTTATATTAACACTACTGATGAGGATAATATAATTTTTTTTAGAACAGAAACAACTAATCCATTTAATATTCAGGCAAAAGGCCCTACGTTATTTAATGGTGATTCCTACAAAGTGCCTGTTTTGAAAAATTCTCTAATTTTGTTTCCTTCTCTCATATATCATTACACATCAAAACATTTATCTGATTCAACTAGAATAAGTTTATCATTTAATACATTTGTTTCAGGTGTTATAAATGACAGTAAAACTTTACAAAATTTGAGTTTATCTAAATATGTATAAATTACCTAGAATATACTACGACCTAAAATGGAAAAGAAAAAATTTATCGAAGGTGTTGACCAAGGACCCTGGAATGTCCAAATCGACAGAAATGGAAACATCTTTGTTATCTCCGATGATTTCACCCACGACGTCACCATTGATATCCGAGGAGATTTCGACAGCCATCTCACCAAACTTAGATACGCCCATTTCATCTGCGACACCCTCAACGAAAAAGCAAAAGAAATCAAAAAAGGCTTGACAAGTTAAACTATTAACTATAAAATATAATTTTAATATAATGGAGTTCTATAATGCCCAATTGGTGCCGTAACAATCTAGTTGTGAATTCTGATGAACCACATCTGATTTCTCGTTTTACCAAGGCGTTAGATACAAATGGATTATTTCAAGCACTCTCACCTAATCCTACAAATATTTGGGATTACTCTTGGAGTGTAGAAAATTGGGGTACTAAATGGGATGTATCAGGTAATGATATCCAAATTGTACAAATCGATGAGGACAGAATTATAATTGAATTTGATACAGCTTGGGGCCCACCGATTGCTTTTTACAAGACCCTTGAAAATCTTGGATTTGAAGTGACAGCAATGTACCATGAAGAAGGAATGGCCTTTTGTGGTATATACACTGACGGTGAGGACGATTTTTACGAATACGGGGAAATGACCCATGAAGAAATTAGGGCTGTTCTACCTGATGAACTGGATGAGTGTTTTGCTATTTCAGAAATGGTAGAGGAAAGAATGCAAGATGAAGAATAAGGAAAGAACTTGACATTCAATACTTTCTTCTATATAATAATGATATAGTGACAAAGGAGATATATTATGGGTTTAGATATGTACTTAAAGGGCAAAGTGTATTTAGATTACAATTGCCCAGAACGTGAAGAAATTGCTGAGATGTTAGATATCAAAGGCTATGATGTCAGCAGTGTAACTGTAGAGCTAGGTTACTGGCGTAAGGCGAATCACATTCACAAATGGTTTGTCGACAATGTACAAAATGGTGTCGATAACTGCAGTGAATACCATGTCAGAAAAGAAGATTTAGAAACTCTATTACTTATCTGTAAACAGGTGATGGAAGATAAATCTAAGTCAGAATCATTACTGCCGACTCAACAAGGATTCTTTTTTGGATCTCAACAGTATGATGCATGGTATTATGATGATTTAGAATCAACTGTAGAAATACTTGAAAATGCTTTGAAGTTTTATAACGAAAAAATTGTAGACGTTTATTATGATTCGAGTTGGTAATATTTGTAAATAACCTATGTGGAGCAAATATGGAGGTACATTGGCAAACAAATAATTTAGACATTGTTAATATTTTTCCAACACCAATAGGCGTGTCAAATCTAGGTAGAAACTTTACTGATTCAGAAATGAATTTTTTTAACAACTTGGAATATAAACCTAATTCAGGAAATAAAACTAGCGTAGAACATTTTATTCTAGATATGCCAGAAATGAAGAACATAAGAGATTTTTGTCGATCTCGATTAAACGAATACTTCAAAAAAATTTACGAACCTGAAGATTCAGAATTAAGTATCATACTTACTCAGAGTTGGGTCAACTATAGTGAAGCGGGCATGCATCACCATATACATAGTCATCCAAACAGTTTTTTATCAGGAGTATTTTATATTAAAACAAATCCAACGGATGTTATAAATTTTGTAAGATCTTCGTCGAATCCTGGGGGTTTGGCAAATACTATAAATTACGAGATCATGCAAAAATCAAACGATTATAATTGTTCTACCTATTATTTTAACGCCAGAGAAGGAATGCTATTATTATTTCCAAGCACTTTGACTCACCTAGTTCCAACTTTACCAGAAAATTCAAAACCAAGAATTAGTTTAAGTTTTAACACATATTTTAAAGGACGTCTTGGATCTTTAGAACGAATGACTGCATTGTATTTATAGTTTTAAAAAGACAAGAAATTTTAACATTTTTATTTTAGATGATAATGGCACATATAATTCGTGATGGTGAAATCGTTCCTATCGCTATTCCGTTAGGTAAACGAGTAAAAATCGGTTCAGCATATATAGCTCCTTTGGAGAATCATATTGCTAATGATCAACTGTGGATACAAGATGTATTCACATTCAACAATATCCCATGGTATGCGATTAAAAACAGACTAGAGCGATACTTAGTTATGTGGACACTATGGGGTGCAGCATTTTACATTCTTACTTTTATTGGTAGATATTTAGGCGCAAAGCCGGGGTGGTTCTAATGAAATTTAATCGTTTTGATTTTGAGCAGCAATTACTAGAATGCTGGAATGTTACCAAAGACATTAAGACCGTCTACGAGGGCGTTTGCGATTCTAGTCCTCCGATGACTGAAGATCAAATTGCTAATGCTTTGCTTGGACTGGAAACTTTATATGAATTAAAATTTAATAAACTGTGGTATATGTTTGAACAAGGCGTTCATCAGAAATCATTTGACAATGCAATGAACGAACATGTATAAGTGGCAAGACACAAATGCAATGAGTTACTACTACAGAGAATCTGATGGTAGGATCATGGGTGCTGCCTGGCATGCTGCTTTGAATTCGCATTTTTATAGTTCTAAGATTTATACAGAGACTTTTCCATTCACCAACGAATCTGAGAAATATTTAGGTCATTATATTAATGAAGGTGCAGCTAAGAAATCTGTAGAAAAATATTGGCTACAACAATCTAACACTTTAGAATACGATGAAAATAGTAATCAATAGATGTTTTGGTGGATTTGGTCTGTCGACAGAAGCTCATGCACTAATTGCTAAACGAAAAGGTTGGCAGCATGCTTGTGATGATTGGGATAATGATTACTGGTACAGTGAACCTGGTAAGACAGTTTATTCGTCTGATTTACTACGCTATGATCCTGATCTTGTAGCTGCTGTAGAAGAACTCGGAGAAAATGCCAATGGTAGTCATTCTGAACTAAAGATTGTAAATGTACCTGATGAAGTAGACTGGTTTATCGACGAATACGATGGTATTGAGGAAGTACACGAACATCATAGGAAATGGGTATGAATAAAAAATCTATTGAACTTGCGAAACAAGCGGGATTTGTATTTTGGGAGGACGAGTCTTGGCGTCCTGAATCACAATACATAGACTGGGCTACGGACTATGATAAAGAGTTAGAAAAGCTAATTGAACTCATTATTAATGAATGTGCCAGCCATGTAAAACATATCAAAATTTTTGATACAGATTTGGGTGAGGTTATCAAACAGAAATATTATGATGCTTAATTCTATTACAAATTTAAATAATATTCTATATTCTTTACTAGGTAGTAGAGAATTAGTTATCAAATGGTGGGATTCACCGAATAAACGATGGGATTTTAAAACACCCAATGAAGTCTACAAATACGATCCTGAGAGTGTATCTAGTTATATTTTAGGTCAGTTAAATGGAGATTATAGTTAATAAAAATGATTGAATTTATTTGGGCACTGCTAGCAATTGTACTAATAGATGTTGTTCTTGGTGGAGAGAATGCCATAGTTATTGCTCTGGCGTCTCGCAATCTTGAACCTAGTTTAAGAAAGAAGGCATTACTGTACGGCACATTAGGTGCTGTAGGTGTCAGATTCTTATGTGTTGCCATTCTTACTTATCTGTTAATGATTCCTGGTCTAAGATTAATTGGTGGAATGGCACTTGTCTATATTGCTTGGCAACTAGTTAAAACTAATACACACGATGACAATGATGTAAAGGCAGCAAATACATTCTGGGGAGCAATGGCTACTATTGTTTGGGCAGATGCTGTTATGGGTTTGGATAATGCCTTAGCTATTGCTGGTGCTGCAGGTGGTAATTGGTATCTAATTATATTTGGATTACTATTAAGTGTGCCAATCATCTTGTTCGGGAGTACAATAGTTGTTAAAATAATAGAAAGATATCCGAATAGCATCTATGTAGGATCTTTTGTTCTTTTTGTAGTGGCATTCAAAATGATTGTATCTGAAACATTTATAGATCAGCATATTGACCCATTACATGATTGGGCAGAGAAAGGTGTGCCTTGGATACTCGCAATAATTTTATTATTTAAACAATACTATCGAAACGAAATTAGAGTGAAAAAATGAAACTAGCAATCTGCTCCGATCTTCATCTTGAGTTTGGAGATATTACCCTCAAGAATGAGGGAGCCGACGTTTTAATTCTTGGCGGTGATATTATGACCGCACAGGAGTTACATGATTTCAAAGCAGATGATACTAAATTTGCCGATGAGCTAACTCGTCGTGCTACTGCAGAACGATACAGAGAATTTCTTGCTAGATGCAGTGCAGAATTTCCTCATGTAATCTATATCGCCGGTAATCATGAGTTCTATCATGGTAAGTATCCTGATGCTTATAATTACTTAGAAGAGGAATGCCAAGCCTTTAACAATGTATATTTCTTAGAGCAAGGGAAAAAAGAAATTGCCGATGTAACCTTTATCGGTGCTACTCTGTGGACTGATATGAATGATGGTGATAGAACTACTCTATTAATGGTAAAAGAAATGATGAATGATTATAGAGTCATTCGTCATAGTAATCGTAACTATGCAAGACTTACTCCCTCAGATACTGTAGTTAGACATAAGAATACTCTTAAGTATATAGAATCTGTAATTAAGTCTGATCCAAATAAAAAGTATGTGGTAGTAGGTCATCATGCACCTAGTAAACAAAGTGTGAAACCAAGATACGCTGAAGATATAGAAATGAATGGTGCCTACAGTAGTGATCTAGGATATTTTATAACCAACCATCCTCAAATTGTTCTTTGGACTCATGGTCATACGCATGATCAGTTCGATTATTATGTAGGCGATACCAGGGTCGTCTGTAATCCCCGAGGCTATGACGGCTGGGAGGCTTGTGCAGACAATTTTCAACTCAAGTATGTGGACATATAATGGGTGCAGGTTTTAACTTTAAACGAAGGCAAAATGCCATGAAAGCTACTGTTGATATTCAATATGATGAATACACTGGAGACTATTTTATTGAATTACCTCCAGACATTCTTGCTGCGGCCAACTTAGCTGTAGGCGATACCATTATCTGGGAAAAAACAGATGAGGACACATGGACTATTAGGAAAAAATAATGTTAGTATTAGAATGGATTATTATCGGTTTCTTTTCAGCGGTAGGATGGAAAGGAGCCGATCTTGTTTTTGAAAGAATGGGATGGGAACCAACCAGCGTCACTCAGGTAGTAAAGAAAGATGAACTAATATGTAGGTATCCTGATACAGAAAAATAAATAGTCTAAAAGGAAGACAATGCTTACTTTTAGAGATTTCTTAGAAGAAAAAATTAAAGGATCTCATGGCAAACCTTGCTGGAAAGGTTATCGCCGTAAGGGTGTAGATGATTGTGTAAAAGTATCTGAAAACTTTGCTGATGGACGTAACCCAAAAGACAAAGGCGATATGGCTAGGCATGGTCTTAAAGGTAAGACACTAGCACAATTAAGAGCAATAAGATCATCAGACACAGCTAGTCCTAGACAAAAACAACTTGCCCATTGGTATATTAACATGCATTCTAAGTGAGATTATATGGATATTGAATTAATGTTTAGACGAATTTATGAAGGCGGCGTATCTTTGAAAGAATTTAAACGTTGGATGAATAACCAATTAAATGAAGCATATAATAAAGGTGTACAAGATACTTTAGACGAACCTACCTATGATGATGTAAGTAAATCACAATATGATTAACTTTGTTATGTCTATCTTTGGTGCTATTATTCTTATAGCAATGGGTGTAGTAATAGGTTTTTGGTTAAACGTAGCATTAGAACCTTCTTTGCCCAATGGTTTCGTAGAGTGTGAGAAACCCTGTGGAGCAAGTTTTGCTGATCTCGAGCGTTGGGTCAGGGGCAAAAAGTAACCCTTTGGCTTGCTCGGCTTCTTGACACACCATACTGTAGGTGTTAAAATTATGGTATAGTGAAAGGAAAAGACATGATTACTATCCATGGTTTAACACCCGCACAGCTTGCAATCGCAGACAAACTCTGGACCGCAGAGTCACCTGATGCTATCACTGCACTGATGCTAGTATTCGGCAAAGCGGAGGTAAAAGTCGTTATGGAAATGATGACACTTGCTGCTTTAGATCAGATTGAACCTGACCTTAGTGATGTTGCTAATTACTTAAAAAAATTTAAATGAAATTCAAATACATTTTTAAGAAACCTGATCGTGATCGTCTATGGGGAATGTCTCCAAGTCAGTTTAAGACTTTACTCAAGCGTAAAGGGTTCAAAGTTGA
>SXGQ01613316.1_pt1 | contig 13061 bp, 15 predicted proteins | sample 3178371 | NCBI WGS metagenome assembly SXGQ01 (sample SAMN11356859, study PRJNA531348) | freshwater metagenome | isolation source: freshwater sample F1-20 | place: China: Fuxian Lake, Yuxi | collected 2017-12-25
CATTGCGCCGCACTGCCTGGAGAGCGTTCGACCGGAGTTCGCTGGCAGCGTGCAACGCGGCGATGTGATCGTCGCTGGGCCCAACTTCGGTATCGGCTCCTCGCGCGAACAGGCCGCCGCCGCCCTGGTGCACCTGGGTGTTGCGGCGGTGATTGCCCCCTCTTACAACGGGCTGTACTTCCGTAACGCCTTCAATGTGGGGCTGCTGCTGCTCACCTGCGCGCAAGCTGAGTTGCTACAAGAAAATGATCGCATCGTGCTCGAGCCACTAGGGCCTTGCATTGTTTCCGCCCTCAGTGGACGGCTCGCTTACGAGCCGGTGCCCGACTTCCTGATGGCCATGGTGCGGGCCGGCGGCCTGTTCAACCAGCTCAAACAACGCCTGGCGGCCCAAGCTGCCACGGCACCCGCTACCGTCCCAGCCGACCCACCCGTCAAACCCTCGTCCAGGTAAGCCCCATGTTCACTGCCCCCGCCATCCAACCGGGCACGCCGCCCGCCGACGCGCCCCATGTCACGGTGGCGATCGTCGGCGCCGGTGCCTGCGGTCTGGTCACCGCGCTGAACCTGCGCGATGCCGGCGTGGACTGCCTGTTGCTGGAGCGCGATGCCAGCCCCAGCGGCTCCACTGCACTCTCGTCGGGCTTTATCCCGGCCCCAGCCACCCGTATGCAGCGCGAGGCTGGCATCAGCGGCGACAGCCCGGCGCTGTTTGCCAAGGACATCCAGGCCAAGGCGCACGGCACGGCCGCAGCCCACTTAGTCGAAGCCTACGCCCGGGCCATCGGCCCAGCGCTAGACCAGTTGGCCGGGCGGCACGGCATCGCGCTGCAGGTGTTGGACGGTTTTCTGTACCCCGGCCACAGCCTGCGGCGCATGCACGCCGTGCCTGAGAAAACCGGTGCAGCGCTGGTGGCCCAGCTCGAACAGGCGGCACGGGTAGCCGGCGCCGACCTGCTGACCGAAGCCACGGTGCGCACCCTTTGGGTGGATCAGCAACAACACGTTACCGGCCTGAGCTTTGAGCGACCCGACGGTAAGCTGGAGCACCTGCGCTGCGAGTTGCTGGTGCTGGCCTGCAACGGCTTTGGCGGCAATCCAGCCATGGTGCGGGACCTGCTGCCCGAGATGCGCGAGGCCCCCTTTGCCGGCCACACCGGCAACGACGGCAGCGCCATAGGCTGGGGCCGCGCCTTGGGCGCCCGGCTGGCCGACCTGGGCGGATACCAAGGTCACGGCGCCTGGGCCACGCCGCATGGCGTGCTGGTGAGCTGGGCCCTGATGATGGAGGGCGGCATACAGCTCAATGCAAACGGGGAGCGCTTTCATGATGAGACCGGCGGCTATTCGGAGGCGGCGGTGCAGGTGCTGGCCCAGCCCGACGGCGTGGCATGGAATGTGTTTGATGAGCCGATCCTGGCGCTGGCACGCGGCTTTCCGGATTTTGTGGCAGCCGAGGCGGCTGGCGCAGTCAAACCCTGCGCTGATGCTGAGGCACTGGCAGCCCTGATCGGTGCTGACGCCGCAACCGTGCTGGCAGCCTGCAAAAGCCCCAGCAGGGCCGGCTACACCGGCGTGGCCCGCGGTACGGCGCCAGCCGAAGCCCGACCCAAACGGCCATTGCAAGCGCCGTATTACGCGGTCAAAGTGACCGGCGCGCTGTTTCACACCCAGGGCGGGCTCGACATCGACGCCCACTGCCGAGTGCTGCGCGAAGACGGCAGCCCGCTGCCCAACCTGCTGGCTGCTGGTGGCGCGGCGCGTGGCGTTTCGGGCAATGCGGTCTGGGGCTATTTGTCAGGCAACGGCCTGCTCAGCGCGGTGGCCGGCGGCTCGATTGCCGCGCAAACTGCGGTGACACAATGCCGGCCATGAGCACACTGAAATCGAGGCTGGGTCAGCCCCAAGCCTTGTTGGCGCCCGGCATCTTTGACGCCCTGAGCGCGCTGGTGGCCGAGCAGGCCGGCTTTGAGGCACTGTACCTGTCGGGTGCCTCGATTGCCTACACCCGGCTGGCCCGCTCCGACATCGGCCTGACCACCTTCAGCGAGGTGGCAGACACGCTCGCCCGCATCACCGAGCGGGTGCACACCCCGGTCATCGTCGACGGCGACACCGGCTTTGGCAATGCGCTGAATGTGCAGCGCACGGTACGCGGCTTTGAGCGCGCCGGGGCCGCCATGGTGCAACTCGAAGACCAGGGCTTCCCCAAGCGCTGCGGCCACCTGGACGGTAAGTCAGTGGTCAGCACCAGCGAGATGTGCGGCAAGCTGCACGCCGCACTCGACGCCCGTCACAGCGAGCAGACGCTGATCCTGGCTCGCACCGACGCGCTGGCCATCGAGGGCCTGGATGCCGCGCTGGACCGGGCGGATGCCTACCTGGCATGCGGTGTAGACGCCCTCTTTATTGAAGCCCTGCGCACGCCAGAGCAGATGGACATTGCCTGCCAGCGCTTCGCGCAGCGGGTGCCGCTGCTGGCCAATATGGTCGAAGGCGGCAAGACGCCGGTGCAAAGCGCCCATGAGCTGGGGCAGCGCGGCTTTCGGATCGTGATCTTTCCTGGCGGCACGGCACGCGCAGTGGCGCACACCCTGCAGCGCTACTACGCTTCACTGCACAGCCACCAGACCACCGCGCCGATGGGCCATGCCATGCTTGATTTTGAGCAACTCAACGCACTCATAGGCACGCCCGAGTTGCTGGCGCTGGGACAGCGCTATGCCCGGCCCTGATGGGCCAGGGGATGGCCAGACGCATTACTCGCGTACCTGAGCACCTGGTTTCAAGGCGCTGGCCGACCGGTCATGGGGCTTGCCTGTTGACACTCACGGGGGATGGTGCCGCGTCGGCCATGGCCTCACCGAGCCGGATCGGCCGGCCCGGCGCCCAGGCCGGGTTAAAGCACAGCTGCCCCCGGGGGACCAGCAGCACCACGGTGGAGCCCAACAGAAAGCGCCCCATTTCCTGGCCCTGGCGCAGTGACACCGGCGAGTGTTCGTAGCGCCACTCGCGCAAACGGCCCGAGCGGGGCGGGTTGACCAGACCGTGCCAGACCGTGGCCATGCTGCCAACAATGGTGGCCCCCACCAACACGAGGGCCAAGGGGCCCAGGGCGGTCTCAAACACACAAACCAGGCGCTCGTTGCGGGCAAACAAGCCAGGTACGCCGCGCGCGGTGCTCGGATTGACCGAAAACAATTCTCCCGGTACGTGCAACATGCGGGTCAGGCGGCCGTCGCAGGGCATGTGGATCCGGTGGTAGTCGCGCGGGCTAAGGTAGAGCGTGGCAAACAGGCCATCGTCAAACACAGCAGCAAGCCGGTTGTCGCCGCCCAGCAGCGCCGTGCAGCTGTAGTCATGCCCCTTGGCTTGAAAAATCCGGCCAGCGTTCACCGCACCGAGCTGGCTGATGGCGCCGTCTACCGGGCTGAGCAATTCAGCCCGGGCCAGCGGCCTGGCATCCGGCTTGAGGGCGCGGGTGAAGAAATCATTAAAACAAGCGTAGCTGGCCGGGTCCGGATTAGCTGCCTCGGCCATGTTGACCTGGTAGCGCTGCACAAACCAGCGGATCAAGGCAGTGCTCCAGGCACCGGCACGGGCGCCGGCGATTTTGCCCGCCAGCAGGGTCAGGGCCTGCTTGGGCAGCAGGTATTGCGGCAGCACAGCGAGACGATCTGACATGAAGGCCACCAGAGTAGAGAACGGCGGCTGATTCTAGCCAGCAGGTACTTTGCAGCGAAATGGCAAAATGAATCATGCCAGCGACGCGCATTCCACCGATTCAGTGCCTGTTAACCTTTGAAGCTTTGGCCCGCTTGCGCAGCGTGACGCAGGCCAGCGAAGAATTGTTTGTCACACCCAGCGCAGTCAGCCACCGGGTCAAGCAACTCGAGCAAATCATCGGAACCCGGCTTTTTGGCCGGGCTGATTTTTCCCTGACCTCCGAGGGCAGCGAGTACCTCGCCCATGTGCGCGAGGGGCTCGCCACACTGCAAAAATTTCCCAGCTCCGCTGCAGTGCCGGGCAAGCGCAAGCTGCGCCTGGCGGTCACACCCACCTTTGCCCGTTCTATTTTGATCCCGCGCCTGGCCGAGTTCGCCAAGGCCTATCCCGAGATCGACCTGACGCTGCAAATCTCCATCCCGCTGCTCGATGTGGTGGCGGAGGATGCCGACCTGATGGTCCGATTTGGCACCGGGCGCTACGCCGACGTGGAGCACCAGATACTGTTCAAGGACGAGGTCACGCCGCTTGCCTCACCCGCGTATGTGCGTGAACACGGCCCCTTTGCAGTCGCCCAGGACCTGGAGCGCGCCAGCCTGTTGCGCAGCCCGCTGGAGCCCTGGCGCACCTGGTTTGCCGCGCAACACCTGGACTGGCCGGAGCCGGCCGAGGGCTCGCAGTTCAACGACATCGGCCTGATGTGCGACGCTGCCGCCGCCGGCCTGGGCGTGGCGCTGGTGCGCCTGCGCCTGGGCGCGCCCTGGTTGGAGCGCGGGGCCCTGGTGCGCCTGGGCAGCAGCCCGGTCTACAAAGCCCAACTGCCCAGCCCCCATGCCCACTACCTGTGCTGGCGCACCGGCATCATGGACCGCTGGGAATGCGCGGCATTTGCAGAGTGGCTGAAGAAAAGTGTGGCTTGAAACGCTGATCCGGAGTGCGGCTTTCAATTTGCCGGGGCATGGTTTTCACGGGCTACTGAAAAATTTCTCACACCTCGGCCCCAATCTTTGCACTACAGTGGCGACCAAACCCGATCGTAGCGGCAAGGAAATTCATGAATTCAGCTCTCAAACCAGACCAGCAAGCACTGTTTAGCAGAGCAGAGCGCCAGGCCCAAGTGGTGCAAGCGCTGCAGGCCCATTTGAACGCGCATCAATTGCTTTGGCACCAGGAAGACACCTCACCCTATGAGTGTGATGGCCTGACCGCCTACCGCGAGCGGCCTTTGGTGGTGGCCTTGCCGCAAACCGAGCAACAGGTGCAGGCCGTGCTGCGTACCTGCCGTGCATTGGACGTGCCGGTGGTTGCGCGGGGTGCTGGCACTGGCTTGTCGGGCGGTGCCATGCCGCACCGTGCGGGCGTGACCCTGTCGCTGGCCAAGTTCAACCGCATTGTGTCGATCGACCCGCACAGCCGCACTGCCCGGGTGGAGTGCGGTGTGCGCAACCTCGCCATCAGCGAGGCGGCAGCAGCCCACCAACTGTATTACGCGCCCGACCCGTCAAGCCAGATTGCCTGCACCATTGGCGGCAATGTGGCAGAAAACTCGGGCGGCGTGCACTGCCTGAAATATGGCCTCACGCTGCACAACGTGCTCAAGGTACGCGGCTTCACCATTGAGGGTGAGCCCATCGAGTTTGGCTCGGACGCGCTCGACAGCCCGGGGCTTGACACCCTGAGCATTGTGTTGGGTTCCGAGGGCATGCTGGCCATCACGACTGAGGTCACCGTCAAGCTGGTGCCCAAGCCGCAGCTCGCGCGCTGCATCATGGCCAGCTTTGACGACATCCGCCGCGCCGGTGATGCGGTGGCGGCAGTGATCGCTGCGGGCATCATCCCGGCGGGCCTGGAGATGATGGACAAACCGATGACCGCCGCTGTTGAAGACTATGTGCACGCCGGCTACGACCTCACAGCCGAGGCCATTTTGCTGTGTGAGAGCGACGGCACTCCGGAGGAGGTGGCTGAAGAAATTGACCGCATGATTGCCGTGCTCAAACAGTGCGGGGCCACCGCTGTTGCCATCAGCCGCGACGAGGCTGAGCGCCTGAAGTTCTGGAGCGGCCGCAAAAATGCTTTTCCGGCGCTGGGTCGCATCAGCTCAGATTACATGTGCATGGATTCCACCATACCGCGCAAACGTTTGGCCGATATCCTGCTCGCGATCGCGCAGATGGAGCAAAAATACCAGCTGCGTGGCGCCAATGTGTTCCACGCCGGCGACGGCAACCTGCATCCACTGATCATGTTTGATGCCAACGACCCCGATGAGTTGCGCCGCTGCGAGTTGTTTGGCGCCGACATCCTTGAAACCAGCGTGGCCATGGGGGGAACAGTCACCGGGGAGCACGGCGTGGGGGTAGAAAAACTCAACTCGATGTGTGTGCAGTTTTCAGCCGCAGAGAACGAGCAAATGTTCGGCGTCAAGCGAGCCTTTGACTCCAAGGGACTGCTCAACCCTGGCAAGGTCATACCCACTCTGCAGCGCTGCGCCGAATACGGCCGCATGCTGGTGCGCGCCGGGCAGATCAAGCACCCGGATCTGCCGCGTTTCTAGTCTGGGTTCTGGTTTCGGCCCAGACGGTAACCGGGCTCATCGTCGGCCAGCACCTGCTGGGCCCAGGGCTGCAACTTAGCGCTATCGGCACGCAATATTTCCTGCTTGACCGACAGGATTTGGGCCGGATGCATTGAAAAACTACGCAGTCCCAGGCCCAGTAGCAAGCGAGTCAGGCTGGTGTCCCCGGCCATTTCACCGCACAGGCTCACCGGCTTGCCCTGCGCCAGGCCTTCGGCAATGGTGCCGGCGACCAGGCGCAGCACCGCCGGGTGCATCGGGTCATAAAGGTGGGCCACCGACTCATCAGCGCGGTCAATGGCCAGAGTGTACTGGATCAGGTCATTGGTGCCGATGGAAAGAAAATCAAAATACTTCAGGAACACCTTGAGCGTCAGCGCAGCAGCGGGAATCTCGATCATGGCGCCCACCTGCACCGGACCATAAGCCACGCCCCGGTTGTCGAGTTCAGCCCGGGCATGGTCGATCAGCGCGAAAGTCTGGCGGATCTCGCTGGCATGCACCAGCATCGGGATCAACACATTGGCCCGGCCATGAGCGGCCGCGCGCAGGATGGCGCGCAACTGGGTCAGAAACATGGCCGGATCAGCCAGGCTCCAGCGGATGGCGCGCAGACCCAGCGCCGGGTTCAAATGGGCCTCGTCCTTGAGTGAGTTGTCCAGCGGCTTGTCGGCGCCCACATCCACGGTGCGGATGGTGACCGGCAGGCCCTGCATGCCTTCAATGGCACGACGATAGGCCTGGTACTGCTCGTCCTCGTCGGGCAAACTGCCCTGGCGGCCCATGAACAAAAATTCGCTGCGAAACAGACCAACACCCACCGCGCCGGCCTTGACTGCGCCAGGGGCGTCTTCGGGCATTTCGATATTGGCCAGCAGCTCGATTTTCTGGCCGTCCAGGGTCACCGCCGGGGTATGCAGCAGGCGCAACAGCCGGCCACGTTCGAGCTCGCCCTGGCGCTGCTTGAAGCCGTATTCAGCCAAGATGATGGGTGACGGGTCCACCACCACCACGCCAGCGTCGCCATCAATGATGAGCCAGTCGTCCTGGCGCACCAACTGGCTTGACAAGCGGGCGCCCACCACCGCCGGAATATCCAGACTGCGTGCCACGATGGCAGTATGCGAAGTTTTACCACCGACATCGGTGATGAAGCCAGCAAACACACCCTGCTTGAACTGCAGCAGATCGGACGGCGAGAGGTCATGGGCCACCAGAATCAGCGGCACATCCACGGTGTCGCCGAGCAGCAGGTCTTGTTGAGAGCGTTGTCGGTTACTGCGCGCCGGTGGCGGCGCCACAGCCGTGCGTGTGCCCTTCATGGCGCGCAGCACTTTCTCGGTGATCTGTTCGAGATCGGCCTTGCGTTCGCGCAGGTAGGCGTCCTGCATTTCGTCAAATTGGCGCGAGATGATGTCGAGTTGCGAGGTCAGCGCCCATTCGGCGTTGTAAAAACGCTCGGTAATCCAGCGTTTGACGCCAGCGACGAGTTCGTCATCATTGAGCAGCAGCAGATGCACATCCAGCAGGGCTGTGAGCTCTTGGGGCGCCTCCTTGGGTCCCATCTGGGCAATGGTGAGCTGCAGCCGCTGGATTTCCTCAACCACGGCATTGCGGCCGATGCGAACCCGATCAATCTCAGCGTCGACCTGCGCGGGTGCCACAAAGTAGTGCGCGACATCCACCCGGCTTGAGGCGACCAGCACCGCCCGCCCAATGGCGATGCCCCGGGCCACCGGCAGGCCATGGATGGAGAAAGTCACTCACCCTCCCCGAATTTGTCGTCGATCAAGGCCACCAGCGCATTGAGCGCGTCCTGCTCACCCTGGCCCGAGGTTTCGATCTCGATGGTGCTGCCAATCCCTGCGGCCAGCATCATCACCCCCATGATGCTCTTGGCATTTACCCGCCGCTCGCCGCGGGTCAGCCAGACCTCACAGGGGTAGCTGCCGGCCAGTTTGGTCAGCTTGGCCGAGGCGCGTGCATGCAGCCCGAGCTTATTGCTGATGGTCGCTGTGGTTTTGATCATGTTTTTTTCTGCTCTGGTTTTGAGGGGCACTTACCGCCACCTGCATCACGCCTTGCGTGCCGCCAGCCAGCGCTCGCGCCACAAGCGCCTCGAGCTGCTCGTGGCGGTAGGTCACTGCGCGCAACAGCATGGGTAGGTTCACACCCGCCAGCAGCTTGGTGTTCGGTGCGTCGGCTGCGCCAACCAGCCGTTGCGCAGCATTGCACGGGGTGGCTCCAAACATGTCGGTGAGCACCAGCGTCTGGTCGGCCCCAAGCAGCCCGAGCGCTTGCGCCGCGCCTGCCACGGTTTCCTCAATCGGCACGTTGGCCTGCACATCAAAGGCGGCCAAGGCCGGCGCGGCATCGGGGAAAACATGCAGCACGCACTGCCGCAAGGCACTCGCCAAGGGGGCATGGGCAATGATGAGGATGCCGCTTTTCATGAATTGACCTGAGCTGGATTATCGCGTTTGGCCAAAACAAAATAGATGTAGGCACCCACGCAGCAGAGCAGAAACAGCGCCATCGTGGCACGAAAGGCTTCGGGCTTGCTCAGCCCCAGAGCGACTAGCCTGTCAACACCCAGGCCAATGCCCCATTGCACCAAAAAAACGCCAGAAAAAATAACCAGGTTGAAGGCTGACAAAGCGCGCCCGGCCAAAGCAGGCGCAAACGCCATTCCCACCGCCGGCTGGGTTAGAGATACCACGGTGCAGCAGACACAGTAAAGGGCCCAGCAGGCGCCAGTCCAGTCCGACAGGGTGTTGCCAAAACCAATCAGCACAGCCAACACCAAAAAACTCGCCGGCAGCCCCAGCTCCACCAAACGCTCGGCGCGCAAACCATGCCGGGCGAGCCAGGGGTTGGCCATGCCCCACACCCAAAAGGTGCACAGCATCGCCACATTGATCCAAAATAAAGCGGTTGCGGCCTGCAGTGCGCTATAGCCGGCCACCTCGGTCATCCAGGGGGCAGCCCAGAGGTTTTGCACCGCCAGTAGACCGCCGTAGCTGAAAAAGGCCAGTGGCAGCAGGCTGCGGAAAAAAGGATCGCGCCAAACCATGGCATAGCTTGGCGGCAAGGGGTCAGGCTGACTCTGGCTCGCAGCAGGCGTCTGCCAAACGGGCACCCAAGCGGCCATCAGCAACATGGCAATCATCAGGCCCGCAGCCAAACCCCAAAACAAAGGCCTCCAGCCCAGCACCGGCAGCAGCCACTGCACCGGCAGGGTAGAGGCCATCATGCCGAGCGAGCCCGTCATCAGCATCCAGGAGTTAGCGCGCAACTGGCTTGCAGGGTCAAACCAGCGCCGGTAACCGGTCAGCGGCGCCATCAGGCAGGCGCTCAAGCCCACACCACACAAAAAGCGGGCCCCCAGCAGCGCACCGAAACCCTCAGCCGAAGAAAAAGCCAGGCAAGCCAGCACCGCCACAGCCAAAAATCTGAGGATGACTTTTTTAGGGCCCAGTCGGTCAAGCCAGCTGCCCAAGGGTAACTGGGTGATGGCAAAGCCAAAAAAATAAGCGCCGGCCAACAGACCGAGATCGCCCGAGCTCAGGCCGAATTCTTGCGTCAAATTTGGCGACAAGGTGGCGGTGATGGCGCGTATCAGGGCCGAGAGGAAATAGGTCACGGCAAAAGCCAAAAACGCCGGGATCGCGGCGCGGCGGTTCAGCCTGTGCGCCGAAATCAAGGCGGCTTCAAACCAGCAAAAAAGGTGTCTGCAAGCGCGGTGTCTGCCTTGTCAGCCATCACGCTGGCCTGAAACACCCAGGTCCCGGCTGAAAACCAAAGTGCCTGCGCTGCCACAGCGCTGCCATCGGGCCGTTTCCCCCTTGCGCTGACCCGAATCCCGGGCCCCACGCCAGCAAGCAAAAAAGAACTCTCCTGCTGTGGCTCTGCTGCCATATTACCCAGCGTGAGGGTACGCCAGCGCAAGAGTATCTCGGCTGCTGGCGCGCGCTCTTGCAGGTCGGCATAGGCCAGGGCAAAACTCGCACCGCCAGCCTGACAACCCAGCATCGTCATGCTCAGCGAATGACCGGCCAGGTTCACCTGGCGCACCATGGGCTCGGGCTTGCAGGGAAACAGTGCAGCCAGGCTAGCCGGCGCAAGGTTAAGCTCGCGCCAATTGAAAGTCGGGCTGCAGCCCGACAGAGCGGCGATGCTCAACAACAGGGTGAGGCTCATAGGGTGACGCATAGCTTAATTATCCTTGCAGCAAGCAGAAGCCTTAAACTCCGCGCCTGTGTTTGCCCCAGCCCTCCGTCCACTCAAAGCACGCGCCTACTTGCTGGCGCTCGCCTTAGCCGGTGTTGTGCTGACCACAGCTGTGCTCTGGTCAGGCGATGGGATTTTAGAAAAAAGCGCGCCAAACAGCGTGTTTGTGTTGCTGGACGGCTCAAGACGCAGCAGCGCGGATTTCAAAGGGCGAGTCACCTTGGTTAATTTCTGGGCCACCAGCTGCGGCAGTTGTGTGGCTGAAATGCCCAAAATAACCGCCACCTACAAGGCCTTTCATGCCAGGGGTTTTGACACCATTGCGGTCGCCATGCACTACGACCCTCCGAGTGCAGTGGTGCACTTCACACAAACTCGTGGCCTGCCTTTTCAGGTAGCGATTGACAATACCGGGCAGGTAGCACGGCAGTGGGGTGATATCGCTATCACACCTACCAGCTTTCTTGTGGACCAGCGGGGGCTCATCATCAAGCGCTATGTGGGCGAGCCCGATTTCGCCGAACTCAACCAACTCATCGAGCGGCTGCTGCCAGGGGCTTGACAAGCCGAGCGCTTGCTCCTCGGGGCGACTCAGGCCTTGGCTTGCCCGAGTATCGTAGCTGCGTCGCTGACTTCAAACTTGCCCGGGGCCTCAATGTTGAGCGTCGCAACCCGGCCATCCTTGACCAGCATGGAATAGCGGTTGCTGCGCAGGCCCAAGCCCTTTCCGGTCAGGTCCAGCGTCAAGCCCGTAGCCTTGGTGAAGCTTGCATCGCCGTCGGCGAGCATGCGCACTTTTCCGACCGACTTTTGCTCTCGCGCCCATGCGCCCATGACAAAGGCATCGTTGACGCTGATACACCAGATTTCATCCACGCCGCTGGCTTTGAGCGCGCCGAATGTCTCTAAGTAGCCGGGCACGTGCTTAGCCGAGCAGGTGGGGGTAAATGCGCCCGGCAGCGCAAACAAGGCTATGGTCTTTCCAGCGCTGGCTTTGGTCACATCAACCGGATTGGGACCCAGACTGCAACCCTCGCTCTCCACATCGACAAATTCCATCAGTGTGGTGGCCGGTAGTGTGTCGCCTACTTTGATCATGTGCTTCTCCAACAGGGGGTTAAATCTAAGGTTTAGACCAGAACTGCCTTTTGCACCAAGCGGGTTGCCACCCAGTTCTTGGTTTTGGACAGCGGACGACTCTCGGTGATCTCGATCAGGTCGCCCTGCTTGTAATGGCCATTTTCGTCATGCGCGTGGTACTTGCTTGACTTACCGACGATCTTGCCATAGAGCTCGTGCTTGACGCGCCGCTCTATGAGCACGGTCACAGTTTTTGCACGCTTGTCGCTGACCACCTTGCCAACCAAGGTGCGCTTGAGGGATTTTGTTGCTTCCGTCATGTATCGCCCCTTATTTGGCGGTTTGTCCAGCGCTTTGCTTTTCGACAAGAATCGTCTTGGCGCGAGCAATCTCGCGGCGCGTGGAGCGCAGCGTAGCGGTGTTGTTAAGTTGCTGCGTGGCTTTTTGCATGCGCAGACCGAAATGGGCTTTTTGCAGAGCCTTGACCTCGCTTTGAAGGCCAGCGATGTCTTTTTGACGTAGTTCAGAAGTGTTCATGGTCGGTGTTCGCGTTTACTGGCCAATCATGCGGGCTACGAACGTGGTCCGTAGGGGCAACTTGGCGGCCGCTAAGCGGAAGGCCTCGCGCGCCAACTCTTCGGTGACGCCTACAATTTCAAAGACGATTTTTCCGGGCTGGATCTCGGCCACGTAATACTCGGGATTGCCCTTGCCATTGCCCATACGCACTTCCGCCGGCTTTTGAGAAATTGGCTTGTCAGGGAAGACACGGATCCAAATTCGCCCACCGCGTTTGACATGGCGCGAAATGGCACGCCGAGCGGCCTCGATCTGACGGGCAGTCAAACGGCCACGGTCGGTGCATTTCAGGCCGAAATCACCAAAGGCAACAGAGCTGCCCCGAGTGGCGATGCCCGTGTTGCGGCCTTTTTGCTCTTTGCGGTACTTGCGCCGCGCGGGTTGCAACATGATTACTCTCCTTTTCCGTCGGCCGCTGCAGCGGCTGGTCCAGCAACCTTGCGCACGCGTTTGGCGGCGGGTTTGGTGGCATCGGCCCCGATGGCCTCTGGCGGCTTGTCACTGCCATCCGCCGGGGCTACATTGCCAGACAGCGGCCGCCGCGCAACCCGAGCGGGCGCTGGGCGGTCGGTCGCCGGGCGGGAATCACCCGGACGGGCATCACGGCGGGGGCCACGCGGGCGGCGGTCGTCTTCAGAACGGGTGTCAGGGGCAGCGGGGAGGTCGTTGCGGCCCAGGGTGTCACCCTTGTAAACCCAGACCTTCACACCAATGATGCCGTAGGTTGTCTTGGCCTCCGAGGTGCCGTAGTCGATGTCTGCCCGCAGTGTATGCAGCGGCACACGGCCTTCCCGGTACCACTCGCAGCGCGCAATCTCAATGCCATTAAGCCGACCCGAGGACATGATCTTGATACCCAATGCGCCCA
>SXGQ01727640.1_pt1 | contig 13060 bp, 15 predicted proteins | sample 3178371 | NCBI WGS metagenome assembly SXGQ01 (sample SAMN11356859, study PRJNA531348) | freshwater metagenome | isolation source: freshwater sample F1-20 | place: China: Fuxian Lake, Yuxi | collected 2017-12-25
GCCGGGGTCCCGGGATTTTCGCCGGCTGGCCCCGGCGCCTCGTCGTCGTGTGCCGGATTCTGCTGCTGAGGCGTCAGTGCCGCTGCGGGGCGAATTTGAGCCGACGATGCACCGGGGCGCGATTGATGAAGTGTCGGGGGAACGGGGGCGAGGTGGGATAGAGCCGTCGCCGCAGTGGGCCGGTTTTCCGGGGCAAAAACGTCTGTTTTGATGCCTTGTGCCAGCGGTGGTGTGAATTTCCGTGCGATTGTCGGCCAGAATCCCGCGCATGCACTCTGTCTTAGTCTCGCGCAGCCCGATATACTGGGACCTTCTGCGAGTTTGCGCAGCGTTTTGCTGCCAAATCGGATGTTTTCCGGGCGTGTTTCTGACAGCGGTGGTTCGGCGACTGATATGGCTCGAATAGCGATTCTGGGTGCGACCGGTTATACGGCGCTGGAGTTGTTTCGGATACTGGCGCGTCATCCGACGGCCAGGGTTGTTGCGGCAACGACTCGTCAGACCGACAGTCCGACGATTGCATCGATTCATCCGTCTCTGACGGGTCTGTTTGATCTGCATTGTGAGAATCTGTCACCGGAGGACGTGGGCCGTCGCTGTGACATTGCCTTTTGCTGTCTGCCGCACACTGCCAGTATGGAGGCGGTACCGAAGCTGCTTGAGGCTGGGTGTCGTGTGGTGGATCTCAGTGCGGACTATCGTTTGCGTGATCCTGGTGTGTATCAGCAGTGGTACGGTCATGTGCACTCGGATGCGGGGCGTCTGCCGCAGGCGGTGTACGGGTTGCCTGAGATCTTCGGGGCATTGATTCCGCCGGCTCGGCTGGTGGCCAATCCGGGCTGTTACACAAGTACCTCGATTCTGGCACTGGCACCGCTGATTGCGGAGGGATTGATTGAGCCAGCGGGAATTGTGATTGACGCGAAGAGTGGCATCAGTGGTGCCGGCAGGACTCCCAAGCTGTCCAACCTTTATTCAGAGTGTAACGAGAGTGTGACGGCCTACAGCATTGGCAATCATCGTCATACTCCTGAGATTGAGCAGGTTCTGACTGACGTGGGCGGGCGTGAGGTGCAGGTGGCGTTCAATCCGCATCTGATGCCGATGGATCGGGGTATTTTCTGCACGATTTATCCGCGTCTGCAGCAGTCGCGAACGCAGGCAGAACTGCTGTCGGTTTACCGACGATACTATCAGGGGCAGCCATTTGTTCGGGTGGTGGATCACATTCCGTCAACGAAGGACGTAGCGTACTCGAATTTCTGTGACATTACTGTGCGATTCAATCGGGATCAGCTGGTGATTCTGGCGGCGATTGACAATCTGGTGAAGGGTGCCAGTGGTGTGGCGATTCAGAACATGAATTTGCTGCTGGGGCTCGATCAGCGGACTGGTCTGCTGGGTAGTTGACTGTTTCCAGGGCGACTCGCACAGTCAGGAAGAAGCGATGATTTGTATCAGTCTGGGGCGAACTCGGCATTCGTCCATGATGGAAGAGCACCGGGCCCTGGCAGAAAAGGGTGCTGAGCTGGTGGAGTTGCGGGTGGACTTTATGCGGAAGCGTCCGGACATCGGGCGTCTGCTGAAGGATCGTCCGACTCCGGTGGTTGTGACCTGCCGTCGCAAGGCGGATCGAGGGCGCTGGTTTGGCACGGAAGACCAGCGTCTGGCGATTCTGCGGGAGGCGATCATTGGGGGTGCCGAGTATGTGGATCTGGAAGTGGATGTGGCGGGTTCGATTCGTCGCTATGGAAAGACGAAGCGGATCGTCAGCTATCACAACTTCGATGAGACTCCGCTGGAGCTGTTTGATATCTACCAGCGAATGGCGAAGCTGGATCCGGATGTGATCAAGATTGTGACTATGGCGAATTCGCCTGGTGACAATGTGAGGATGCTGGAGATGGTGGGTGCGGCGGACGTGCCGACAGTTGGTTTTTGTATGGGCGAGATGGGGACAATCAGTCGAGTTTTGTGTGGCCGTTATGGGTCGCCGTTCACCTATGCCAGTTTCAGTCGCGAACGTGAGATGGCTCCGGGGCAGTTGAGTTGGGCTGAGGTGCGGAATCTGTTTCGGTTTGACCATATCAGCGAGCGGACAGCGGTTTTTGCGGTGATCGGGGATCCGATTGCCCAGAGCAAAAGTCCGCTGATTCACAATGCGGCTTATCGCAAGCTGGGGTTGAATGCTGTCTACGTGCCGATTCGTGTACCGCCGGACCGTCTGCAGGAGTCACTGAAGGAGCTTGAGCGACTGCAGGTGGCCGGTTACAGCGTCACGATACCTCACAAGGAGGGCGTATTGCAGTATGCGGAGCAGATGGATGAGGCTACGGACCTGATGGGGGCCGCCAATACTTTGTTTCGTCGCGGCGGGCAGTGGTGTGCCACCAACACCGACGCTCCTGCGGCAATTTCCGCAATCCAGGAGGGTTTGCGGAAGGCGGGCAGCATTCCCGATCTGGCGGCTCGGAAGGTACTGATTCTTGGTGCTGGCGGGGCTGCTCGAGCTGTCGGTCATGGATTGTTGCAGCAGGGTGCTGTGGTGACATTAACGAACCGATCGCGGGATCGTGGCAAGTCGCTGGCGGCGGAGCTGGGATGTCAGTTTACGTCCTGGGAGAATCGTGGTTCTGAAACCAGTGATGTGCTTGTGAACTGCACTGCAGTGGGAATGCATCCGAACGTGGATGAGACGCCATTTGAACAGCACTGGCTCAGAGACAGCACTCTGGTGTTTGACACAGTTTACAATCCGGAGCAGACGCTGCTGCTGAAGGAGGCTCGAAACCGGGGCTGCCCTGTCGTCAGCGGTGTGGAGATGTTTATACGGCAGGCGGCACTGCAGTTTGCGTTGTTCACCGGCTATGAGGCTCCAGTGGATTACATGGCTGATACTTTGCGGCGTTCAAATGCGGCAGCGCGAACGATAGTCAGTCCGGACCAAAGTGGTGGTGAGTCCTGATGGTGATCAGTCTGATTGGATATCGTGCTTGTGGAAAATCCAGCGTCGCACCTCGGCTGGCCGGCCGGCTGGGGTGGTCGTGGGTGGATTGTGATCGGGCGATCGAGCAGCGGGCCGGGGTGACAGTTCGTCAGATTTTTGAGTCATCGGGTGAGGCTGAGTTTCGGCGGCTGGAATCGGAAGTGCTGGCAGAGCTGCTGCGGGGATCAGAGACGGTGATAGCCACTGGCGGGGGGGCTGTTTTGTTGCCGGAGAACCGTGAACGTCTGCGTGCAGCCGGACCTGTGGTATGGCTGCATGCTTCTGCTGCGACGCTCACGAAACGGCTCAGTCGCGAGCATGCGGCTGCCGGCCGTCCCAGTCTGACGGGGCGTCCGGTGCACGTGGAGGTTGCTGAGGTGTTGGCGGTACGGGAACCGTTGTATCGTCAGACTGCGACGTTGACAGTGCATTCTGACGGCGAGTCTGCCGATCAGGTGGCGCGTCGGATCTTTCGTCATCTGTCTGACGAGCTGCCCAGGGACCGGAGTCATTGAAATGTCGGACCTGCCTCGCGAGTTTGTGTTATTTTTTTTGTTTGTGCTGGGTTTGTGCATAGGCAGTTTTCTGAATGTCTGCATTCATCGTTTCCCGGTGAAGCGTCGTTTGCGGGATCAGTTATGGTCATTGAACAGTCATTCGTCTGGTTGTCCGCGGTGTTCATCGGCGATTCGCTGGCATGACAATGTTCCGCTGCTGGGCTGGCTGATTCTGCGTGGTCGATGTCGCAGTTGTCGGCTGCCGATATCCGTGCGTTATCCGCTGGTGGAGCTGCTGACGGCGGTGTTGTTTGTGGTGTTGTACCAGTGTGAGATGCCGGTGAACTTCTGGGGAGGCGTTGGGACGGCTGGTTTGCAGACCGCCGACGGACCCTGGGCGGTTTTTCCGCAGTCATCAGCGGTTGTTTGGCTGCATGTGCGTTATGGACTGCATGTGGCGATGGTTTGCTGCCTGATAGTGGCGACGTTTATAGATGTTGAGCTGTGGATCATTCCGGACGGCAGTACAGTTCCGCTGATGCTGTTTTCGATCCTGGTGCATACAGTGAGCGGTCAGTGCTGGATAGTTCCAGTGTGGTTTCAGGATTCGAGTGTGGCAGCGACGTTGCGGACGGTGCTTCCGGATTCGCTGAGCTGGCTGATGTTTTCGTGGGATGCGATGCCGTTTGCAGCGGGTTATCCGCATTTGCATGGTTTTTTTGTGAGTGTTGCAGGTCTGGTCGCGGGCGGTGGTATTGTGTGGCTGGTGCGATTGATTGGCGGCTGTGTGCTGCGTCGTGAGGCGATGGGATTTGGTGACGTGGTGCTGATGGCGATGATTGGCAGCGTGATTGGCTGGCAGCCGGTACTGGTGGTGTTCTTTACTGCTCCGATTCTGGCGATCGGAGTGGCGCTGCTTTCGCTGGTACTGCGACGTCGGGACGAGATTCCTTATGGACCGTGGCTGAGTCTGGCAGCATTGCTGTTGCTGCTGCTGTGGAACAGTCTCTGGCCGATGGCTGAGCGGATTTTTGATATGGGTCCGTTTCTGCTGCTGATGGGTCTGGTGATGACAGTGATCTTGTACGCGACGCTGCACCTGATGCAATTGGTGCGGCGGGCGCTGGGGATGAGGGTGATTTCTGAGACCAGTGTGCCGGAGGATGACGGGATCCCGATGATCTATCCGGGCGAGCGGAGTGATCCGACGGCGGGGTTATGGGATCGTTCAATGTGGTCCGGTGTGCGATCCGGGCAGGGGCTGTCGGCTGTCTATCGCTGGAAGCATGGCGGTCGGGACTAGGGGGGGGCTTGGTATGAAGAAGGAACAGGCAAGGCGGTGGCTGCGGGAGTGGCTGCAGCATCAGCGGCAGGTGACGAAGTTTTCCTTTCTTGGTCTGGCTGGTCTGGCTTTGGTTGCGTGGCCGATGGAACTGGGGCTGGTGACCATGATTCTTTGGCTGGGATTTACCGGCAGTTGGCTTTCGGCGTTTGTCCTGGCGGGTGCGGTACTGGGATTGATCCAGTGGCTGACTCTGCGACGGCTGTCTGAGAATCTTGGGGATCGTGTGGTATCGGTTGCGGATTCGAATTCAGCGGAGGTGCAGTACCGACTGGCACAGGGTTTGCCTGCGGTCTGGACGTATGCGTTTGGGAATATGGATACGGATCTTTCATGGCAGGAGAAGCTTGTCGCGGTGCTTTGTATGCCGCAGCGTCTGGCTGCTGCGGCCGTGTTTGCGAATCGGCGACAGCAGGAATTGCAGGGTGTCGACGTGGACCAGTGTGCTGCAGTGCTAAGGCATCTTTATCGCGAGGCGGAGCGTGTGGAGATTTCGAAGCTGTCTGAAGAACTTCAGTTGAGAAGTCCGGTGACCGTCATTCGTGAAGTTTCACTGATAGACGGAGTCCTGTTGTTGACTCGCCGTACTGCTGGACTTAGTCTGGCTGGCCGCCTGGCGGAGAGCATGGCAGAGTGGCTGCAGCAGGACAGTGCAGTGGGCGTTGCTGACAGGAATTGAGCGAAGCATGGACGAGGATGGTTTGCAATCGGATCGACGGACTGTTGCTGAAGTTCCGTGGAATACGACTCGACCGCAGAAATTCCTGCAGGGGCCTCAGTCACGCTGGCGTGAACTGGTGATGTTGGTGCGAGCATTCACAGAGATGCTGCGCGGTTTTCGGCATCTGCACTTTGTGGGGCCGTGCATCACGGTGTTTGGTTCGGCCAGGTTTCCTGAGGGTCATCGTTATTACCAGCTGGCACGCCGGATTGGTGCTGCGATTGTGGCAGAGGGATTTACTGTGATGACGGGTGGTGGTCCGGGGAGTATGGAGGCGGCGAATCGGGGGGCGCGTGAGGCTGGCGGTCGCAGTGTCGGATGCAACATTCGTCTGCCGTTTGAGCAGCACCCGAATCGCTGGCTGGATGTGTTCGTTGATTTTCGATACTTCTTCATTCGCAAGCTGATGCTGGCGAAGTATTCGTACGGATTTGTGGCACTGCCGGGTGGATTTGGAACGATTGACGAGCTGTTTGAGATTCTGACTCTGGTCCAGACTCGCAAGATCGAGGAATTTCCGATTGTGCTGGCCGGGTCGGAGTATTGGAATCCGCTGCTGGCGTACCTGCGTGATGTGATGGTGTCTGAGGGGACAATTTCGGCGGCGGATCTGGGGTTATTTCAGGTCAGTGATGATCCGGTTGAGATTGCGGCGATTCTTAGTCGAACAGCGAAGGCTCAGTTTGGGCTTCGTGAGCGTGTCTCGGGGGCTCGCTGGTGGCTCTTCGAGCATGCTCTGTCGGCTGATTCCGGGCGGGGAGCGAATGAGGGTGGCTGATTTCAGGGTTTTCGGGCTGGATTCGTTCAGATTCCCGCGAACTCGCGGTTTGCAGTCCGTGTCGTATTGAAAACGCAGTCCTGCCCTGCGAGGATGTCTTTGGCAGCAGAAACTGCGAGAGTGGCGAAATTGGCAGACGCGCTGGATTTAGGATCCTGTGCCTTCGGGCGTGGGGGTTCAACTCCCCCCTCTCGCATTTTTTTCCTGCCGCCCGTGTTTATCGATGAATTCGATGATCGGTGTGCTGTCATCCAGTCCATGCACATGAGCGATTCCGGGTTTGACGATCACGTCCATGGTGCCCCCCAGTGCTCGATAGCGCTGTTGCAGCAGCAGGGTATTTTCCTGAATGGGAACAATGTCGTCAGCATCTCCGCTGATGTGCAGAAGCGGGATTGATGCTGCTGCCAGTGGCTGCAGATGGTCGACGGGGCTGAGGGCTTTGTCTGCCAGTATTTTTTCGTCGGTGATGTTGTAGACGGTCTGCAGTTTGCGGACTTCGGCATCGCTGCGTTTGCCTGTTCCGCGTCCCATGGGCCAACTGCGGATGTCGCAGACCGGAGCATCACCGAAGATGCAGGAGACTTTTGTGGGATTGGCCGCGGCCCAGTTGTAGCAGTAGAGGCCTCCGCGACTGGTACCGACGAGTGCGGGACGAGGTCCGAAGCCGTGATTGCTGGTCAGTGTCTGGTAGACCTGATTCCAGTGGCTGACCGCTGCTGGGGCTCCGAACAGATCACTGCAGCGTGTGTAGACGATATGAAAGCCTCGTCCCAGAAGAGCGACGTCAGGGATGGGCCGGTGTCCGAAAAATTCACCATGCCAGACCCATGGCCGACCGTCAGCCGGCTGTCGTGGGATGATCACGGTGACGGGGTGACCATTGAGTTCAAAATCGGTGCGGGTGAAGCCGTTCCATGTGCTGCGATTCCCGGGCAGTTCAGCAGTTTGAGCCGTGGTGTTTCCGGTGATTGTCAGCAGGATGAGGAGCAGGAGTGTGTAAGGGGGCAGGGTGCGCATGGGCGAGTTCCGGTGAGTGGTTGAATAGGCGGGCTGATCCGGAGTATTGCTCAGGCGTTGGTGAAATGCGAATGAATCTCGGGGTGGTGCTTTTCTGTGGCCAGCCGGTGCGGTACAACGGGGCTTTTGCGTGTCGGGGAAATTCGAGCAGTTTCAGAGCGATTTATGGCTGGATTTTTTGCTGGATACGGTGCTTTCTTTCGTCAGTTTCGAGAGCAGTTTGAAACGACGGGTGCGATTGCTCCAAGCAGCCGATTTCTGGCTGCTGCGATGACTCGTTTTCTGGCCTCGCGTGCGGCGGGTGCAGCACCGGTGAGGGTACTGGAAATCGGGCCGGGGACTGGCCCGGTGACGGATTGCATTGTGCGACAGCTGCGTCCAGGCGACGTGTTCGATCTGGTGGAACTAAATGGTGAGTTTGTGCAAATTCTGCAGCATCGGTTTGAGGCAGAGCCGGCGTGGTCTGCGGTGCATTCGCAGTGTCGTATTGTGCAGATGCCGATTCAGCAGTTTGTGGCTGACTCGCCGTATGATTTTGTCATCTCGGGGCTGCCGCTGAACAATTTTCCAGCGGCTTTGGTGCGGGAGATTGCGGACGCGTATTTTCGGCTGCTGAGGGCGGGCGGTGTTCTGAGTTACTTTGAGTACATGTATGTGCGTCCGGTGCGAAAGCTGCTGACATTGGGTGCGGAACGGCGCCGAATTGTTGAGATTGATGACATTATGGCCGGTCACTGCCGGCGCAGTCGGATCAGTCGGGACAGCATCTGGATCAATTTGCCTCCGGCGTGGGTGCAGCATCTGCGAAAAAATGATTGACTGTGGCAGCCTGATCCATCAGCGGTGCTGGTCGAGAACGTTCTGGTAGACTTCGCGAATGCGAGCGGTCATGTATTCATGGCGAAACTGCTGTGTGAACATCTCGCGACCGCGGTTGCCGAGTGTGGTTCGCAGAGCGGAATCCTGTGCCAGTTGAATCATGGCGCTGGCAAGCCGCTCGATATTGCGGTGTGGAACGAGGCACCCGGTGACGCCTTCGATGCAGACTTCCGGAGTGCCGTCGATGTCGAAGGCGACAACGGGTTTTGCTGCAAGCAGACCCTGAGGGACAACTCGCGGCAGTCCTTCCCAGTCACTGGTGTGCACGACCACATCCATGGCGTGGATGAAATCCGGCACCTGATCGGGAGAAACGAGTCCGGTGAACCGGAACCGGTCTGTCAGTCCGAGCTGCTGGATTCGCTGCTGGTAGATTTGTCGGAGGGTGCCGTCACCAACCAGCAGAAACTTCGCGTTGGGAATGCGACTGGCGACAGTGGCGGCTGCTTCGATCAGGTAGTTGTGTCCTTTGAGGTTGAACAGTCGACCAACTTTGCCAAAGACGATGTCTTTTTCTGACAGATTGAGTTGGGTGCGGATATCGGCAGGGGGGACAGCGGGATTCAGAAATCGTTCGACATCCATACCGCTGTAAATGGTGGTGAATTTGTCGACGGGTGCGATTCCAGCCAGCACGTATTGTCTGGTCATGGCATCGCAGACTGAGATGAAATGCCGGCACCAGCGGGCGGCCAGTTTTTCGGCCTGGCGATATGCGAAGTGGAGTGGGGCTGGTTGGCCGTAGTGAAAGGAGGCTCCGTGGATGGTGTGGACAGCGGGCAGTTTCAGTTGGTGGGCGGCGAGTCGTCCGAGGATTCCGGCTTTGGAACTGTGTGTATGGACAATTTGGGGGCGGAAGTGTCTGAGTGTCTGGCGGATGGCTTTGAGGGCGCGCAGGTCCTGGAGTGGGTTGAGGCTGCGGATGAGTTCGGGCAGCACGATGAGGTTGAGTCCGCGATTGCGTGCCTGCTGTTCGAGAGAGCCTTCGGGGCCGGCTCCGGGGCCGGTGATCAGGCAGACATCGTCGCCGAACAGGTGGTGCTGGTCATCGACATTGAAGAGGGTGTTTTCCTGAGCGCCGCCGATGATCAGCCTGGTGATGACATGAGCGGTGCGCATGGGAGTGTTTGCCGACGGACAGGGAGCAATACCGGCTGGTGGCAGCCGACGATTGGCAGAATAGCGGTCCGGCACAGGTCTGCTGTGTCGGGAACGCTCGCTTTTCGCACAGTTTCCCGATTTTTCTTCGAGAAAATTGCGGAATTGAGGAGGTGATGGGGGGGCGGGAGGCAGTCCGATCTTGACCGAATTTCGCAAAACGAACAGAGTCAGGGGACTGATTATGAGATTGCAGTCGTGAGAGTTTTGGCCATGGAAGGCAGGTGTGTCATGAGGCTTCGGCGATGGGGTGCGGGACTGCTGATGGGCGGTTATCTGCTGCTTTTGAGCTGGGGAATTGTCGGGCATGCCCTGAAGATCCCTGCAGCGGGCAACACGCTGGGATATTTTGTGGTGTGGGACATGTTCTGCGGCTGGCAGGCTTTTGATAATCGCACGCATTTCATAGCTGAGGATTCGGCCGGGAACTATTATCGGGTTCAGGAGCCGTGGGGAGCGTTTCAGCCATTCGGGCATGTGGACCGAGTGAACTATGATGTCAGCAACCAGTTGGCTCCGCGGCATATTCGCAACGTGCTGGCGCACACGGATCACCCGCCGATTGATCGGGTGTATGTGGTTCAGGAGGTATGGCCGAAGCAGTTCAATGTGCCGGATCGGCTGTGGTCCAACTACTTTCATGAACCGAAAGATCAGCAGTCGTATTTCAATTTGCGAGCGATCTGTGCGGCTGACGGGTCCCTGATAGAGTCGAATCCGGACTGGTATGTTGCTCAGGGGCTGAAGTCGATTGCTGACAATCCTCGCCTGCGAACTCAGGCTCAGGGTGCATCGCCATTCTACAACACATTTTTCAATCCGCGAATGTCGTCTGAATCCAATTCGTCGTTTTCGACTGCGGATGGTGGACTGACCAATTGATTGCATTTGGGTGAGTTGGTTTGGTGATCAGGTGCGGGAGATTGGCATGTCGGTGAAGAAGGGTGTGAAGTCACTGTTTACCGGTCTGGAGCAGTTCTTTTTTGCAGAGGAGGCTCCTTATGGGCTGGCACTGGTGCGGATGTGTCTTCCGACGGTTGCACTGATCCCGATGTTTCGTCGTTTTTTTCGGGTTCGTGAGTTGTATTCAGCGGACGGTTGTCCGCAGCAGCTGGCGGAACTGTTTGGGAATGGTCGTCTGCTGCCTGAGTTGCCTGCGGAGTTTGCTGCTGCTCTGTATGGCGTGATGCTGTTTGCTTTGATTTGCGGTGTCTTTGGTTTTCGAACTCGCCTGTCGTTTCTGATTGGAGCACCGCTTTACATCTATTTCAATATGCTGGACGCGATTGGGACGATGACCAAGTATTCGGTCATTGCAGCCCATGTTTTGCTGATACTGTCGATATCCGACTGCGGTGCTGTGTGGTCAGTGGATGCGGTGCTGAAGCGTCGTGCTGGTGGCGGTGGTTTGTCAGTTCTGCCTGTTCGCGTTCCTGTCTGGCCGGCGAGGCTTATTCAGATTCTGTTTGCCGCGATTTACTTCGGTGCTGCGATTACCAAGGTGCAGACTCCGGCGTTTTTCAGTGGTGAACAGATGCGTTACTGGCTGGTGAGCAACTGGAACTGGCCGAATCCGATAGGCGAACTGATGGCGCTTTCCCCGGCGATGCTGATGGTCAGCGGATATATTACGGTGGTGTGGGAGGTGACATTTCCGTTCCTCGCATGGCGTCCACTGGGCAGGTTTGCTGCATTGGGGATGGGTGTTGCATTTCATGTGATGACGATTTTCGCACTGGGACTGTGGATTTTCCCGTTCATTTGCACGACCTGTTATCTGGCGTTTTTGCAGGAGAGCGACATTGCAGCGATCAGGGCGATGGTGGCGAAGCTGCGAATTCGCTGGGAGTGGCTGGGCAGGCCGCGAGTGATGGCGGCGATGCTGCTGGAGCGGCGTCCGGTGATGGTTCCGCTGGCTGGTATCTGGCTGGCGGCTGGACTGGTGGTGGCAGTGGGGTCTGTGGAGGCGGACTATCGACTGGATGTGTATGGTATTCGCAGTAACGGCGCACCTTTGGCCTTGCCTGCGATGGATTCGGCGACAGTCCGACAGATGATCAATTCGCAGGAGCCGCTGCGGGAAAAGGACAAGTTCTTTTCGTTTGACATCGGCAGTATGGTGATGGCAGGGCAGCTGGCGAACCGGCGATCGCAGTTTGCTGCGGGCGAGGCGATTATCGCCCAGTGCAACCTGAATCCTCCGCACGAGGATCTGTGGGTGGAGTGTGTGATTCAGGATGCGGAGGACAGGGTGATTGATGTGGCCGGTCAGTTTGTGACGCGTGATCAGTTGTATGCGAAGTTTAATTATCTGACGGCCGAAAAACTGGTTCCGGGACAGTACTGGGTGGTGCTGAAGAGTTCGGGGCAGGAAGTTTCGCGTCGTCCGTTTGAGCTGACGGGTGATGCCGTTGGGGAGCGTGGGTCCGAGGGACTGCTGGCGAACTGACGGTTTTGTGGGTTCGAGCGATCGGTAATTTCTCAGTATCGCAGGCTGTCGTGCTGAAAAAACGAGCCTGAGCCGTTATGCTGGGGAGCCGTCGGCGTGGTGGTTTCGGGGCTTGTCCGTCTGACAGAGAAGATTCATGTCTTCTGCAAACTCTTCGGCCTGTTATGTGGGCAGTTTTGACCCCATGACTCTTGGTCATTTGGATATCATCAGGCGTGCCGCGCGGATATTTGGTCAGGTGACAGTCGGTATCGGGATCAATCCGGACAAGAATGCTTTGTTTTCTCCGGGTGAGCGTCTCGAGTTATGTCGTGCGGCGGTGAGTGGTTTTCCGAATGTGGAGGTGCGTGGGTTTGATGGTCTGGCGGTGGAATTTGTCCGCAGTTGTGGAAGTCGAATTCTGCTGCGTGGCGTGCGGACTCTGTCAGACATTGAGGCGGAATTCTCGATGACACTGACGAATCGTGTGCTGGACGACGAGATCGAGTCTGTATTTTTGATGTCGGATGAGCGATTCGCACACATCTCAAGTTCTTTGATTCGGCAGATTGCGAAAATGACGCGGGAACGGGTGCGGGATCGATTGAAGGATTTCGTTCCGGAACCGATTATCGGTCCATTGATCCGGCGAATTCAGGAACTGGAAGCTGCCGGCTGAGCTGAATCTCTTCGGGAATTGACAGTCATGGTGAAGACCGCATCCACAATGCTGCCTCTGGGGACTCAGGCGCCGGATTTTTCGCTGCCGGGCACTGACGGTCAGATGATCAGTCGGGCGCAGTTTGCCGGCCAGCCATTGTGTGTTGTGTTTATGTGCAATCATTGTCCGTTTGTGGTGCACATTCGGGCGGCTCTGGCTCAATTTGCCTCCGAGTATGCAGCTCGTGGGGTTGCTGTCGTGGGGATCAGCAGCAATTTTGTGGGATCTCATCCGCAGGATGGTCCTGAGCAAATGCGGCTGGAGTCTGTTTCTGCGGGGTACAGTTTTCCGTATTTGTACGATGAGACGCAGGCGGTGGCGATGTCGTATCGTGCTGCCTGTACTCCGGATTTCTTCCTGTTTGACCGTGACCATGCTCTGGTGTATCGGGGGCAGTTTGATGGCAGTCGGCCTGGCAACGGGGTGCCGGTGACGGGTGCGGATCTGCGAGCTGCGTGTGATGCGGTGCTGGCGGGGCTTGAGGTTTCGGGTGAGCAGCGTGCAAGTATTGGCTGCAACATCAAGTGGAA
>SXGQ01376024.1_pt1 | contig 13058 bp, 12 predicted proteins | sample 3178371 | NCBI WGS metagenome assembly SXGQ01 (sample SAMN11356859, study PRJNA531348) | freshwater metagenome | isolation source: freshwater sample F1-20 | place: China: Fuxian Lake, Yuxi | collected 2017-12-25
ATCGATGTATGGTCGCGAGTACATGGGCATCGAACGATCTGCTTTTCTAATTGATAAGGGCGTGATCACTCACGCTTGGTACAAGATTTCCCCGAAAGACACGCCATTGCGTTTACTAGAGGCGTTAGGCAAGTGAGCGCCTTTCCGGATCCTTCCTCGCTGCTTGCACATCGTTCGCCGTTTTTATTCGTCGATGAAATTACGGAACTTACGCCTGGTAAATCCGCGAGTGCAATCTGGCGTCTGACGGGAGAGGAATGGTTTTTTGCTGGTCATTTTCCTGGTCGACCCACGCTGCCCGGGGTATTGATGTGTGAGGCAATCGCACAAACCGGCGCATTAGCAATAGTGAGCGACCCGCAGTTCGCAGGTAAGTTGCCGCTATTCGGCGGCTTGGATGCCGCGCGTTTCCGTCGGCAAGTTTTACCTGGAGACACGCTCGAACTCTCGGCATCGATTGGAAGAATGTCTGCAAGGGCCGGCAAAGGTATGGGAAGAGCAATGGTCAACGGCGAGTTGGCTTGCGAATGCGAGTTGTTGTTCGTTGTAGTCGACGCGTAGGTCTAATGCTTGTACGGAGCGAAAATCACCGATCCGTTATGCCCACCGAATCCAAAGTTGTTCGAGATCGTTGGCCCCGGCGTCCATGTGCGCGGCTCACCTATCACTACATCGATATTCATCGCTGGGTCGATCACTGTTGTTCCGGCAGTTGGGGGAATAAGACTCTTCTCAATGCTGAGCAAAACAGCTGCGGCTTCGAGCGCGCCTGCGGCGCCAAGCGGGTGGCCTGTAACTCCCTTAATCGAAACAACAGGCACTGATCGATCTCCAAAAACTGCGGCAATAGCTTGTGCCTCGGCAGAGTCGTTCAGTGGAGTGCTGGTTCCGTGAGCGTTGATTTGTTTAATTTCTGACGGTTGGAGGCCAGCATCTTCTAGTGCAAGTTGCATACAGTGCGTGGCTCCTACACCGCCGGGCGATGGTGCGGTGATGTGGTGCGCATCTGCATTGCTTGCTGCTCCAACAATCTCGGCCACGATATGTGCTCCGCGAGCAACGGCCATGTCGAGTCGTTCAAGAACGAAAACTGCAGCACCTTCGCCCATGATGAAACCGTCACGTGTGGCATCAAATGGTTTACTCACAAGCGTGGATGAAAGAGCGGTCATGTTGGCAAAGCCGGCAAGCGCGGTGATGGTCGCGGCGGATTCGCTTCCACCAGTAACCACTGCGTCGCAACGGCCCCATGCAATGAGACGTGCTGCGTTGCCAATGGCATGAGTGGATGCGGCGCATGCCGTACACACCGTTTCAGCCGGGCCTTGGAAGCCGTAGCGCATAGAGATTGCCGCACCCGACGCATTGGACATCATCATTGGTACGAGAAAAGGAGAGACCCGACGTTCACCTTTTTCGACGCGGACAATCACTTGTTCTTCGAGCGTACGGAGCCCACCGATTCCAGTTCCGAATATCGTGCCGATGCGAGATGAGTCGTAGGGCAAAGAACCCGATTGGGTGATTGCTTCGCCTGTGGCGGCTAGAGCGAACTGTTCACACCTGTCAGAGCGCCTGACGTCCTTCGGAGAATCAAAATACGGAAGTGGATCCCAATCTTGCAGTTCGATCGAACGCGAACCGGTGAAACCTGGACCGAGTAGGCCCTTCCAAAATGCTTCCTTGCCCACACCGCATGGCGCTACTACGCCGTATCCGGTTATGGCAACGCGATGTCCGGCACCCTGCATGTCGAAACTGGCCGATTTGAGTGGCTATTTAACTTTTGATGTGACGAGGGCGAACGCCTTACCAACCGTGTCGACGCCTTCGAGGTCGGACTCTGGAACTTCGATACCGAACTCTTCTTCGAGTGCCATGACCAATTCGACCAAGTCGAGGCTGTCTGCGTCAAGATCGTCTCCGAACGACGCTTCTGCCGTGATCTTGCTTGCATCTACCGAAAGAACGTCAACGGCGCACTTTACAAAACGATCGAACAGTTCCTGACTCACGTTGGTCTCCTCTTATGTCTGTGTGTAGCCGCAATTTCTGCAGCAGGAGTACTTTACTCTATGCACCTAATAAATTGCTGTTAGTGGCCCATTCCAAGGCCACCATCCACGGGAATAACTGCACCTGTGATGTACGCCGCAGCCGGGCTTGCAAGAAAAGTTACAACTCCTGCTATTTCATCTACCGATGCGGTGCGTCCAAGGGGAACGGCAGCGGCCAGATCGGCAAGCCGTTCTGCACTGAGGGCGGCAGTCATGTCGGTATCGACTGGGCCGGGAGCAACAACGTTCACTGTGATATTGCGTGAACCAAGTTCTCGGGCAAGTGAACGAGCGAGGCCTATCAGGCCCGATTTGGATGCCGCATAATTAGCCTGTCCTGCCGAGCCAAGCATTGCTACAACTGACGACATCAGAATAATTCTGCCACTTTTTGCGCGGAGCATCCCCTGGGTTGCTCGCTTGCACACGCGGTAGGCGGCAGTGAGGTTGGCGTTGACAACGTCGGTGAAATCTGACTCGCTCATTCGTAAAAGCAACGTGTCTTTAGTGACGCCCGCATTCGAGATGAGTACCTGAACTGGACCAAAGTGTGCTTCCACGGCTGTAAATGCTGCATCCACTTGTGCGGAGTCAGTCACGTCGCACTTGACGCCAAAAAACTCTGATGGAGGAGGTGAAGAGTTGTAAGTGACTGCGACCTTGTCGCCAAGATCAGCAAAATGTCGTGCGCATGCCAAACCAATACCTCGTGAACCACCCGTGATCAGTACAACGCGCGGAGTATGTTGCGAATTTGTCATTGAAGTCCTTTCCCATTCCAGCGAATGATTGAACTTGCAGCAGTCATGCCTGCTCCGAAACCAACCATCATCACTAAGTCTCCGCGTTGCAAGCGCCCTGCGTCCGCAGCATCAAACAAGGCCAGTGGGATTGATGCGGATGAAGTATTGCCAGTACGGTGTAAGACAATTGCTGTTTTTTCAAGTGGGATGCCAAGTCGTTCGCATGCGGCTTTAATGATCCGGGTGTTTGCTTGATGAGGCACGATGAGCGCAATATCGTCAATGTTCAAACCTGCATTGCTCAGAGATTTTTGTGCGGAGTCGACCATGATCCGCACAGCACGTCGAAATACTTCTTTGCCATCCATGTGCAAAAACCCACCAATCTCTGCATACAGCAACGGCTCAAGGCTGCCGTCTGCGGCAATGTCCCACGCAAGCATTTCTCCTTGGCCCTCAACTGCTTCAATTACGGCAGCTCCACTTCCATCGGCAAAAAGAATCGCGGTGTTGCGATCGGTCCAGTCGGTGATTCGCGAAAGTGTGTCGGTGCCGATGAGCAAGACCTTGTTGGCGCCCATGGCGATTAATCCGTGAGCAGTTGCCAAGCCATAAACAAATCCGGAACAGGCAGCATTGATATCGAAGGCTCCACAAGACAGACCCAGTTCGTGTTGTACGCGGGCGGAAGTAGCGGGCACCGCTCGGTCGGGGGTGGTCGTTGACAACACGAGCGCATCGATACTGAACGGGTCGATACCAGCCATTTCGATAGCGCATCTTCCGCTTTCAACCGAAAGACTGGCGGTAGTCCCACCGACGTGGCGCTGGAGAATGCCGGTTCGCTCGCGGATCCACTCATCGCTGGTGTCCATCATTTGGGAGAGATCGTCGTTGGTGAGGATCTTTTCAGGCAACGCGGTTCCCCAACCAGTGATAACACCGCCACGAAGAGTAGTAGGGATGATCGGCATTGCTCTTACCTTACTTGGGAGGCAACTCTGAAATGTTTAATGCGATCTGAGCCATGCAATCGGCTGATGAGCGGTGACTCGTTCGCCATCAACCGCGATGTAGCTCTGAAGAATACCAGCAAATGGCGATCTCACTTCGACATCGCCAACATGTCCGATGATGTGTCCAACATCGATCGAAGACTTATTGGTTATGGCTACAACTTTTGTGAACACACCTGCGCTGGGAGATACAACCATGCGCTCGACAGCAAAGAGATGCTCACCCTCGTGCTGAACTTTGGGGATTTCGGCGGTGGCTGGAACAAAATTGCCGAACCACTCAATCAACTTGTCTAAATCATCGGGTGTTGCAACACTGATTTGGCTTGCGTTTTCAACAGTTCGCTTTACCATTCCCGTAAGAACACCACCAGGACCTAACTCGATAAAACCTCGCACTCCGAGTTCGGAAAGTGCCAACAGGCAGTGTTTCCAGCGAACTGGGGACGACAGCTGTGCCGAGAGAAGTGAAGACCATTCGCTGCCACTGTTGTGAGAACGTGCATCAACATTCGATATCACGGGCACTTCCGTATCTCTCGGGTTCGCGGTGGCGATTGCATCGCGAAGCCGATCACGCGCCGTAGTCATGAATGGCGTGTGAAATGCACCAGAGACTGGCAGAGCCATCACCTTTTTTGCACCAAGAGCTTTCGCGTGCTCTGTCGCTGCTGCAACACCGGAGATAGAACCCGCAATAACCACTTGGCCGGGCGCGTTGTAGTTGGCAACCCATACATCACTGTCTGCTCTTCGACATGCAATTTCAACGTCTTCGTCGTCGAGGCCAAGCACTGCGGACATCGTTCCTGGCGATTCGTTTCCTGCTTCATGCATTGCAGCAGCACGTTCAATAACCAAGCGAACTCCATCATCAAAACCAAGTGCACCTGTGGCTGCAAGGGCGGTGTATTCGCCGAGGCTGTGTCCAGCACAAAAGCTGGGTTCGATACCTAAGCGCTCTACTGCGTCAAGAACCATCAATGACGAAACGAATGTGGTGAGTTGCGCGTTGCGCGTATCTTTTAGAGCATCGGCATCGGCGTCAAGCAATAACGCTGCAATATCTCGTTCGGCGATCTCGGACGCTTCGCCCACAAGGTCCCAGCTCTCATGGTCTACCCAGGGCCTGCCCATGCCTGGGCGCTGAGATCCCTGTCCGGGAAAGGTAAATGCAAGCATGCGAACCCACAGCGTAGAACTTGTCGGCGGTCGGTACCATATTCCCCCGCGGTACTACTGCTGCAGTGCAAAGCAACTCAAGCCCGAGTGGCGGAATGGCAGACGCGACGGACTCAAAATCCGTTGTCCGAAAGGGCGTGTGGGTTCGACTCCCACCTCGGGCACTCAAATGGACACCAATACACTCAAAGAGATGGGATCAAATTCGTTTGGCAACAGGCTGACCGAACGTAAATTGCAACGGGGAGTTCTTAGTGTTGCCCGTCTCAAAAAAGAGCTTCAAGTCGTCCAGGACCAACTCGATGCAATGACTGACGAAACACAAGATTTAGAAATTCGTTCGCTGGTTGCAGAAACGCCACTTTCGGTTCATGAGTTGAGAGATGCTCAGCGGCATGTTCACGCAATGCAGAAGCAGAAGGAATATTTAGTTAATGCGATTAACGAGACTTTGGTTCGCCAAGATGAACTTCTAGACAAACTCGGTCGCTAATGTCAATGGATAAGAAGACAACTCGAATCGTGATTGCTGAAGATGAGGCAATTATTCGTCTTGACTTGCGAGAAACGTTGGAAGAAGAGGGATATGAAGTTGTTGCCGACACGGGGCGCGGAGACACAGCGATTGATATGGTGCGCGAACATCGACCAGATGTAGCAATTTTCGATATCAAAATGCCAGGGATGGATGGGCTTGACGCGGCGCGCGTGGTGTCCGCGGAAAAAATCTGTCCAGTGGTGATGCTCACTGCGTTTAGTCAGCGTGAAGTAATCGAGCAAGCACGAGACGCTGGTGCGCTCGCGTACCTTGTGAAGCCGTTTCAAAAAACGGACCTTGTTCCTGCAATCGAACTTGCCATTGGCAGGTTTTTGGAAATGAAAGCCCTAAGTGGCGAACGAGATGCTTTGGATGAGCAACTTGAATTACGAAAGTTGCTCGATCGGGCAAAAGGTCTCCTGATTGATCAGCATTCACTTACCGAGCAGGCGGCCTTTGACTTTATTCAGAAGATGGCTATGTCTAAGAGAATGCGTATGCGCGATGTTGCAGTGGCAGTCCTTTCAGGAGAGATCAAGCCATAACCCGCGACCTGCTTGACTAGTGGGCAAGATGAAACTGATGGTTTTAGATGGCAACTCGTTGGCTTACCGTGCATTCTTTGCTCTGCCCACCGATATGGCTACGGCTAGTGGTCAGGTGACGAATTCGGTTTACGGTTTCTGCACAATGCTGCTCAGTCTGTTGAAGGAGCAGAAGCCCGATGGTGTTGTCGTTGTCTTTGATCGTAAGGAACCAACCTTTAGGCATGTGGCCGCACCGGAATACAAAGCGCAACGCGAGGCCCAGCCGGACATCCTGTATCAACAGATGGACATCATCAAAGAGGTTCTTACCGCAATGGGAATTGCGGCTATCGATGCCGCAGGCTTTGAAGGCGACGATCTGATCGCCACGGTTGCAACTATGGCAGAACGTGATCAACACGACTTGCTCATCGTCACCGGTGACCGTGATAGCTACCAGCTGGTGAAAGACCCTTACATCCGCGTGTTGTACAACAAACGAGGAGTCAGTGACTACGCGTTGTATAACGAGTTGGGAATATTCGAAAAGACGGGCGTCACGCCGATGCAATACCCAGATTACGCCGCGCTTCGCGGCGACTCGAGCGACAACCTGGATGGTGTTCCTGGTGTCGGTGAAAAGACCGCAGCAAAATTGATTAGCAAGTACAAATCTCTGGAGGCTGTTTTTGATGCCGCCGACGAACAGACGCCCAAGTTGCGTCAGTCCTTACACGAGAACCGTGATCGAGTGATTCGAAATGCCGAACTAATGGTTCTGCGTAGGGACGCTCCAGTTGATATCGAACTATCGGAGACGGCACCGAGACCAAACCTCAAACAGATTCAACAGATGTTTGAGACCCTCGAGTTCAAAAATATGTTTGCTAAGGCTAAATCAATATTCGCCGATTTTGCTGTAGACAATTCCGAATCCGCGACAATTGATACGCAGACCGACAGCACAACCGTCAAATCTGCGTCACTCGAACCGATCGTTGTCGTGTGCGGAACATTGGCCGAAACGATTACTTCGCTTGAAGGTTTCAGGACGCAAGGTTCGGTGTCAATTGCTGGGGGTTGGGTTGGTGAAGCGGGGCGTAGCGAACTGGATGGGGTTGCAATGACCTCATCGAATGGTTCCGGTTCGGTTGCTTGGATTCCTTTGGCAATGTTGGAGCAGCGCGAAGTGTTGGACCTGATAGGGAAGTTTCCGTCGCTATATATGCATCACGCCAAGCCACTTCTGCGTTGGTTTCTTGCTCGAGGTGCCGACATTGAAATGCTGAAATTCGATACCGCAATCGCCGCCTATTTACTTGACTCATCGGACAATCGATTCGTAATTGACGAAGTGCTCAGTAGGTATACCAATTGGGTGTTCCCAATCTCGCAGTTAGTTCAGTCCGATCAACTTGATTTCGGTAGTGACACCAATGACGTTTCTCGGCGAACGGCATGCGAAGCACTAGCAATTAATACCCTCACAGCACCACTGATAGAAGCAATGGAAAAGCAAGGTGTCGGAAAGTTGTACTTCGAAGTGGAACTTCCTCTGATTCGTGTACTAGCCAAGATGGAACATGTTGGAATTGGTGTTAATAAAAAGGCTTTGACATCGATCAATGAACACTTAATCCAGGAGGTTCAGAAACTCACAGGGATTCTGCACGGGCTGGCTGGAAGAGAATTCAACCTCAATTCGCCAACTCAACTGCGCGAAATCTTATTTGAAGAGCACAAGCTGCAGCCGGGAAAAAAGACGAAAACTGGGTTCAGCACCGATGCCGCAACGTTAGAAAAGATTCGAGATCAATGGCCAGAGTTCATTGATCCGTTGATGCGCTATCGCGAGTTTGAAAAACTTCGTTCAACCTACGGCGAGGGCTTGCTTCAGGCGGTGGCTAAAGACGGAAGAATTCATGCAACCTTCAACCAGATGGTTGCCAGAACTGGAAGGCTCAGTAGCGATCAACCAAACCTGCACAACATCCCAGTCCGGTCCGATGAAGGAAAGGTCTTTCGCACAGCATTTGTGCCATCCGATAGCAACTTGTTCATGGTTGCCGATTACAACCAAATTGAACTTCGTTGCATCGCCCACCTTGCAAACGATCCTGGTCTGATTGAAGCATTCACCAATTCGGTAGACGTTCATGCGGTGACTGCGGCGCGAGTATTTGGTGTTGAAACCAAAGATGTGACGTCGGCAATGCGGTCGCAAGCGAAGATGGTTTCCTACGGCCTTGCCTACGGGATGGAAGCATTCGGGTTAAGCCAACGTTTGGCGATTGGCGTCGACGAAGCAACAAACATTCTTGATGCGTATTTCATCGCATTTCCAAATGTCCGTCGCTACATGGATGAAACTGTTGCCGAGGCACGTAAACGTGGATACACAGTCACCTTGTTTGGTCGACGACGTCCAATTCCGGAATTAAACAATCCAAACTTTCGTATCCGTCAAGCGGGCGAGCGTCAGGCTATGAATGCTGGCATCCAGGGGTTGGCCGCCGATATTTTCAAGGTCGCATTAGTGCGCATAGATGAACAACTGACTGATGCCAAATTGGAAAGTCGGGTAATTCTTCAAGTGCACGATGAGGTGATCATTGAGGCGCCCGAACGCGAACGCGAGCAGGTAAATGAGTTGGTGTTGGCTGCGATGAAAAATGCGGCATCGCTGTCCGTTCCCCTCGAAGTGAATGCGGCCTGGGGCGAAACCTGGGCTGATGCTAAGGCGTAATTGGTGACGCAAAAGGATGTGCATTGGTTCGAGTCGGTTGCTCGGTATCTCGGTGATTCGTACCTGAAGTACTCGTTTACGAAAGGTACGAAACAAGAGATTGATTTTCTTGTTGATACGTTGCCTCTCCAAAGAGGGGATCATGTCATCGATATTGGTTGTGGGCCTGGTCGTCACTGCATTGAGCTTGCTTTTCGTGGATATCGGGCCTTCGGTATCGATATCAGTGAGACTTTCATCGAACAAGCCAAGGCTTCGGCTGTGGAAGGTGCCACATTTCGCAGGCTTGATGCCCGTGCGCTGCAAAACGATGACGAACTCCACGAAAAATTCGATGCCGCTATTTGTCTTTGCCAGGGCGCTTTTGGAGTGATGCTGGATGATTCGGATGACCTAGATGTGTTGCGGGGAGCCGCAGCGGTTCTTCGCCCAGGAGGCTTACTGGCGCTCAGTGCTTTCAATTCGTATTTCTCTATTCGTCACCACACTGATGCCGAGTTTGATGTCGGTCGTGGTGTGAGCCACGAGCGAACAGTGCTTCGAAACCCCGCTGGAGAGTCGCTGGAAACGGACCTCTGGACGGGTTGTTATACGCCACGCGAGTTACGAATGGCGTGTTCACTCGTTGGGCTTGAGGTTGTGCAGATCTACGGCGTTGAGCCTGGCAAATATGGACCAAACGACCCAAGCGTGGATTTGCCAGAGTATTTACTAATCGCCAGAAAACCCCTGTAATTGGGCTGGCTGGGGTAGAAAATCTGCCCTAACTGGTAGCGTTTGCACCCTGTCCTACCGTTGGTAGGTCCGCAGCCAGCAATGGTTGTGCCCATCTCTCCTATCCGCCGAAAGAGTTTTATGTCTGATTTACAAACACTGCAATCCCCACCAATGGGCACCTTCGACGCAGAGGGAAATTACACCCCACGTCAAGTAACAGAACGCGATCTTGGGCAATCGTTTGCCGACGCGATTAACGGAACCCTTGTAGAACTTAAAGATGGTCAGCTCGTCACCGGAACGGTTGTCCGAATCACTCGCGACGAGGTGCTCGTCGAGATTGGTTACAAAACTGAGGGCGTAATCCTCTCACGCGAATTGTCGATTCGAAATGACGTTGACCCCAACGAAATCGTCAAGCTTGGCGAAAAGATTGAAACTCTTGTCATCACACTCGAAGACAAAGAAGGTCGCTTGCTGCTTTCCAAGAAGCGCGCACAGTACGAGCGTGCATGGGGAGACATTGAGAAGGTCAAGGCCGTTGACGGAACAGTTGAAGGCCTCGTTATCGAAGTTGTTAAGGGCGGCTTGATCGTCGACATCGGGCTTCGCGGATTTTTACCAGCCTCGCTTGTTGAGTTGCGTCGTGTTCGCGATTTGGCTCCTTACATTGGCCAACGAATCACTGCAAAGATTCTTGAACTTGACCGTAACCGAAACAATGTTGTGCTCTCGCGTCGCACCTTGCTCGAACAGAATCAGCGTGGAGCACGTGACGAGTTCCTCACCAACCTGAAGGTTGGCGAAGTGCGTAGCGGCCGAATCTCCAGCGTTGTAGCCTTCGGTGCGTTCGTTGACCTTGGTGGCATGGATGGATTGATCCACGTTTCCGAATTGTCTTGGAAGCACGTTGACAATCCAAGTGCAGTAGTTGCAATCGGTGACGAAGTGACCGTGAAAGTACTCGAGGTCGATCTTGACCGTGAGCGCATCAGTCTCTCGCTCAAAGCAACCCAGCAAGACCCATGGCAGGAATTTGCCAATGGTCACCAAGTCGGACAGCTTGTGTATGGTCGTGTAACCAAGTTGGTTCCATTCGGTGGCTTCGTTCAGGTTGGCGATGGCATCGAAGGACTTGTACACATTTCCGAAATGTCTGCTCACCACGTTGAGGCACCGGAGCAGGTTGTAACGCCGGGCGAGGAATTGTGGGTGAAGATCATCGATCTCGATCTTGCTCGCCGACGCATCAGCCTTTCGATCAAGCAAGCCGCAGAGGGTGGCGAGTTGGCCGAGGAGTATCGCGGTCAGTTCGCAGTTGACGATCAGGGCAACTGGGTAGGTGGCGACGACAGCGCACGCGAAGCCGCCTGGGCAGAGTATTTTGATGCTTCTGCCACACCTGATGGGGCTGCCGCACCTGCAGCAGACGCTCCAGCAGCCGAATAGTCGGGTCGTGTTCGTCGCGCGCGTCGCGGCGATACTGGTGAGATCATGATTCTTCTTGGGCTTACAGGCGGCATTGGCTCTGGCAAATCAACGGTTGCCCAATTGCTTTCTGCAAGAGGGGCAATTGTTATCGATAGCGATGCCATTGCTAGAGAGTTGCAGGCAGCGGGTTCGCCACTGCTTTCGCAATTGGTTGACCGTTTTGGTGACGTACTCAACAAGGATGGAAGCCTCAATCGTGCACAGCTTGCGGCAATCGTGTTCCCATCTCCAGAAAATGTCAAGGCACTGAATTCGATTATGCATCCCGCAATTGGCAAAGAGATGTCTCGAAGACTGGATGAGCAACAAGGTACGACCAATGTCGTAATTTTGGACATTCCACTGCTTGTAGAGAACCCACGTAAAGGTTTATCGGGAGTTCTCGTTGTGGATGTCGATTCCGAATTAGCCGTAGAGCGCGTTGTGAAACATCGGGGGATGGATGCAGACGATGTTCGTGCGCGTATCAGCCGTCAATCCACCCGCGAGCAACGGAGGGCAATAGCCGATCGAATCATCGACAACACGGGCTCCCTGGAAGAACTTGAGAGTCAAGTCGATGACGTTTGGCTTTGGGCGCAACAACTGCCAGCGGCAGAGCCCGGCGCAGGGTCGATTCGATGACATCAGAAAGCAAAGGACCGCGCTTCGAAGTAGTTGCAGAATATTCACCTGCGGGAGATCAACCGCGCGCAATCGCGCAGTTGTCCGCCGGAATCGAGCGCGGCGATCGTTTCCAGACCTTGCTGGGTATAACTGGCTCCGGAAAGTCCGCCACCATCGCGTGGACTATCGAATCAATTCAGCGCCCTACGTTGATACTCGCTCCAAACAAGAGTCTCGCTGCTCAGTTGGCACAAGAAATGAAGGAGTTTTTCCCCAAGAACCGAGTGGAATACTTCGTCAGTTATTACGACTACTACCAACCTGAGGCTTATGTGCCGCAGCGCGACTTGTTCATTGAAAAAGACTCCGCCATTAACGAGCACATTGAACAAATGCGTTTGTCATGCACCAAGAGTTTGATGGAGCGCCGCGACGTGGTCATTGTGGCCACGGTCTCGGCCATTTACGGCATTGGCGAGCCCGAGAGCTATCACCGCATGATCATGACTTTGCGCACCGGCGACAAAGCAGGTCAGCGCGATGTGATCTCGCAACTCATTCGCATGCAGTACCAACGCAATGACCAAGACTTTAGCCGCGGCAAGTTCCGCGTAAGAGGCGACACCATCGATGTGTTTCCTGCAGAACATTCTGAGCTTGCAGTGCGCATTGAATTGTTTGATGACGAAGTTGAAAGCTTGCAATTGTTCGATCCGCTCACCGGTCGCATTCGTCAAAAAATTCCGCGCTTCACGGTCTATCCTTCAAGTCATTACGTCACACCGCGCGACAAGGTTTTGGCAGCCGTTGAAACCATCAAAGTAGAGTTGGCAGAGCGACTTAAAGAGTTGGTGGGCATGGGCAAGTTGGTAGAAGCCCAGCGCCTTGAGCAACGCACGCGATTTGATTTGGAAATGCTCAGTGAAGTAGGGCACTGTAAAGGCATTGAAAACTACACACGACATTTGTCCGGTGCTGCACCAGGCGCTGCGCCCAGCACCTTGACAGATTACATGCCCCAAGATGCTTTGATGTTCTTGGACGAAAGCCATCAAATGATTGGCCAACTGAATGCCATGTACAACGGCGACCGCGCGCGCAAAACTACGCTGGTGGAGTACGGCTTTCGACTGCCCAGTGCCTTGGACAACCGGCCGCTTAAATTTGAAGAGTTTGAAACCAAAATGCGTCAATGCGTTTTTGTCTCGGCCACCCCTGCCGATTACGAAAAAACGCATGCAGGCAAAGTAGTAGAGCAGGTGGTAAGGCCTACTGGTTTGGTAGACCCCGAAGTGGAAGTACGCCCCGCCATTCACCAAGTGGACGATGTGCTGCAAGAAATTCGAATTCGTGCAGAAAAACACGAGCGCGTTTTAATTACCACGCTGACCAAACGTATGGCCGAACAGCTTACCGACTACCTGTCTGACAACGG
>SXGQ01180388.1_pt1 | contig 13057 bp, 17 predicted proteins | sample 3178371 | NCBI WGS metagenome assembly SXGQ01 (sample SAMN11356859, study PRJNA531348) | freshwater metagenome | isolation source: freshwater sample F1-20 | place: China: Fuxian Lake, Yuxi | collected 2017-12-25
AACGGCTCAATCCTAAACTTAGTGACCTCTGGTATTACCATAATGAATTACTTTAATATTGCTTTGATTAGTTGTAAATTTTCTCCATGGATCAACTACAACACTTCCTGGTTCAATGGCACAGTATAATGGCTGCTCTTCAGTAACTCCACTGTACCCATAGGTAATTTTTTGATTATGAGCTAATAAGATTACACCTTTAACTTTTTCGGGAACATGAAACTCTGTTAAAGGATCAATATAGGTAGGTTCATAACCCACTGATTTACAATACCATCCTACAAGCAAACTATAGCTGCCGTCGGTATAATTTACATTCGGTTTGTATGCCTTGCCATGAATATAAATGGGCAAATGAGCTTTTTTGGCTTCTTTGACTAGACAGTCTGCCATAAGTTTTGCCTGTTTTTCTCTGGCATGCATGATAGCATCGAATAGATCGTATCCTAGATCTAATTCTGAAGCTAACCATCGTAATGCAATATTATCTCGGGGATGGCAAGGACCAGCATCACCCATGCCTGCAATCATGTATTTAGGTCCCATGATACGCATGTTACTTGCTGCTAGTGCATTTGTTACAACATCAACATTAATATTGCCATTTTTAATTGCCACATCTTGAATCATATTGACCAGACCTACTTTTGCACTGATAAATGTATTATAGAAAATTTTAATACATTCTGCTTCATCCCAAGTACCTACCACGTACCTAGGCATATTCTGCATAAAGGTTTTATAAAAATCAATTAATTCCTTAGCATCTCCAGTTTCACTGCCGTCTTCAGTACCAATAATAACCATTTCAGGATTTACCATGTCCCATTCAACACTGCCCATGGCAATTAAATAAGGATTATAAACGAATCTAGCATTTGTAATATTGGATCTTAATTGTCTACGTGTTGTTCCTGGAAGCACAGTAGAAATTAATACAACCATCTGATCTGGCCTTGTATACTGATTAACTGCTTTTAAAACATCGTTAGCAATAGTATAATCAAAATCTTTATTTTCTAAATGTGTAATAGGCTGACTACCGTCATATATTGGATCGTGTGGTGTCTGAACTGCAATGAAAATTATGTCCTTGCCTTGCACTGCTTCCTGTAGTGTTTTTGCGATTTTTACCGTTTCACTTTGCCTTGGGTAAATATCATAACCAGTTACAGAATGTCCTGCTTCGGCCATAACCTGTGCACAGGCTAAACCTAATTTACCAATACCTACAAATCCAACATTTTTCTTATCGATTAACATATGTTCTCCGTTGATAATTTCTACTACGTATTATACAAAAATTTACTTGAGCCGACAAAATTTTTGGCAAGTTATTTTTATCCGTTTGGTAAAACGGATGCTAACAGTTTACGATTGAACTGGGAAAATAATAATTTTTTCCACAGTGAATATGGAAATATCGTTCTATTTTATGATCAGGAACCATTAATAAACGATCAATTACCTGTACAAAATATTTTACCATTACATTTAAATTCAAATTGTAAACTATTAGCGAATAGTGAAAAATCATTGATAAAAAAACAAATTTGCAAAAGAGACAACTATTTAGATTGGTATTATTTTTACCACGGATTTGCAGCTTTGTCCTGGTTTAATGATTTTAAATATATGCCTAATGTCGAACATCAATTTACTAAATTATTTATTAGTTTAAATAGACTGCACACAAATCACAGAAGTTATAGACTAAATTTAATAAGTGAATTTGTGCAACGTGATTTATTGAAAAGTGGCTATGTCAGTTTTCCTTCACATAACCAAGACCATGGCTCTTGGCAAAATGAACTTGTTAATGAATTTACTCTTTTACCTAAACAAAAATTAAATCAAATTCGACAAAATCTTTCGAGTTTGTCAGGTCCTTTGATAGTAGACAAGCAGGATCTGCAAGGATTTCTGAGTGCAGATTGTGGCACTAGTGCTCTAATGATGGGACAGTCTGCTTTTTGGCATGTTGTTGGAGAAACTATTTTTTACTTAGATAAATTGCATTTAACAGAAAAAATCTTTAAACCCATCACAGTAAAACGTCCTTTTATATTGGTTGGTGCTCCAGGAAATTTAGAATATCTTAAAAGTTACGGCTTTCAAACATTTAGTAATTGGATAGATGAAAGCTATGACAGTGAAATAGATCATGACAAAAGAATAATGAAAGTGGTTGATCAAATTGAAAAAATGTCCAAGCTTTCACAATCACAATTGCTGGACATGCATAGAGATATGAAATCAGTTTTACAATATAATTATGAACACTTTTACAACGATTTTAAAAATATTATTATAGATGAATTATTAAATAACTTTCAAACTTGTATTCAAATCTACAACAATGGGCGAACAGACGACCGTTACATCAATTTATCTAACACCGACTTTCAACAACTAAGAACTATATTTTTACGATAAATATTTTGGTAAACGGAGTTTACCATGGGTGAATTTTTCAAATTAGTTGCAGAAGTTGGATTTCCAATAGCTGGTGCAATTGCAGCAGGTTATTTCGTATTTCTTACTCTTAAATTTATATTAGCAGGAGTTACTGGCAGTGTAAATGGATTAAAAGGTATTATTATGGCCTTAGACAATCGTGTTAAAACTATGAATCACGATGTAATAAGAATTGATACCATTGTAAGTAATGCATTAGGACTAAAACCTGACGTTGATCGTATAGCCAGAGCTGACGGTAAAAACGATGCGAGGCGTGATTAAACATGATGTATTTAGATTACGTTTGGCATTTAACTCCCAATACTATGGTGCCTGATATAGAAATTAATGCTGATAAATTAGAATGGAAAGCAGGTGATTATTGGCAAATACAAGAGCGTAATGGTCAATTAATCTTTTGCAAAGTAGACCCGATGGTACAATTTTTATTAGAAGGTGCAACAGATGGACGTAGTTGAACTAATTAACAAATATGGATTTCCTATAGTGGCCGCGGGCGGAATGGGATATCTAATATACTATGTATGGGAGTGGGCAACTAAAGAAATTAAACCTGTATTAGGCGAAGCAAATACTACACTCATAGCACTAATAGATCGTATACGTATGTTAGATAATGATTTAATCAGAATGCAACAAAAAGTCAACACAGTACTTCATCTTAGAGGCAAAATTATAGAATCAGATCGTGTTATGGAATCACAAAAAGTTGATGCCGAAGCTGATAAGAAATTTAAAAAAGCCTTATTAGAAGAAGGCGCAGGTGCTGAAAAAAAACCGCAGGATGACGAGAATAAGAAAGAAAAATCATTTTTGGCCAAGGACAATGATTGAACTTTTATATACATTAATTACTACTCATCTAACTATCATTTGCGTAACACTGTATCTTCATAGACATCAAGCACATAGATCGTTCACTTTAAATTCAGTTGTGTCACACTTAATGAGATTTTGGTTATGGCTTACTACTGGTATGATTACCAAACAGTGGGTAGCAGTTCATAGAAAACATCACAGATTCTGTGAAACTGAAAATGATCCACATAGTCCAATAATACATGGTATTGTTAAAGTTTTATTTAGGGGAGCATGGTTATATCATGCAGCATCAAAAGATATTAAAATGGTTAACAGTTATGGCTCTGGTACCCCCGATGATTGGATTGAGCGTAAGTTATATACACCTTACTCCAATCTTGGCATCGGAATTCTTCTTCTGTTCAATGTCTGGCTCTTTGGATGGCTTGGCATTGTTATTTGGACGATTCAAATGATATGGATTCCTTTTTGGGCTGCGGGTTTTATAAACGGAATAGGTCATTATTTTGGATATAGAAATGGCAGTACAGACGATAATTCAAAAAATATTGTACCTTGGGGTATAATAGTAGGCGGGGAAGAATTACACAATAATCACCATTTAAACCCTAAATCTTGTAAGTTAAGCACCAAATGGTGGGAATTAGATTTAGGGTGGGCTTATCTTAAAATTTTAATACTACTAAGACTTGCAAAGATTAGATGACTTAATTCCATTCAAACTTACTTTGGTCACAAAATCATCAACATCACCATATATAATTAATGGCATATAGCACAGTTGCAGTGTCCATAATATAGATAAATCAAACATCAAATCATAAAATTTATTTGGATGTGGCCACATATGTACCGTCCCATTGTTCAGGAAGTTGTTTCGTAGTCATTTCGTCGATGCGTTCTAACCAATTTTCATAATACAAATCCATGTTACAATCAAACTTACCTATAAGTTCTTTTGTAAGTTTTCGTGCTTCATCCCATTTTTTGTTTCGATATTGTAGTAACATATTATTATGTAATTCTTTTTCAGATACCCAAGCTTTGGCAGAATCGATGTCTGTTAACACTGTATAGATGTTAACCCCTTCTTTTTTGCCTTTGACCGCTATTTTATCTAGTTCAAGAACAAAATAGTCATGTTTTACATATTCAGCAGTTTTTGGCCCAAGAACGATTTTGACGCCGTACGGTTTACTCTGGCCTTCCAATCGTGAAGCCAAATTGACGCCATCACCAAGACAAGTATAGTCAAAACGCTGACTACTTCCCATGTTACCAACCACAACGGTGTCAGTATTAATGCCAAGACCCATACCAAAAGCTGGTACACCTTCTTTAGAAATTTCCGCATTAAAAGCATCTAAGCTTCCCATCATTTGTAAACCTGTACGCACTGCATTTTTTGCATGATCTGCATCATCTAAGGGTGCATTCCAAAAAGCCATCTGTGCATCTCCTATGTACTTGTCTAATGTGCCCTGATTTTCTAAAATTTTTGCAGTCATTGCAGTCATGTATCTGTTCATGATTTGTGTCAGTCCTTGAACATTTTTTCCATAATGTTCGCTTATACTGGTAAAGCCACGAACGTCAGTAAACATTATAGATAGCTCTCTACTGTCTCCTCCTAACTGTAATAATTCAGGATTCTTTTGTAATTTTTCTACCATTGCAGGGCTTAAATATGTACCGAACTGTTTTTTAATTTGTTGTTTTTGTAAATACTCACTGACAAATTTTATTCCGTATGCGTGAAGAGCCACCAGTAATGTACCAGCAATAACGGCAGTAATGTCAAACAACCATAGATAGGATTGATAAACATAGTAACTACCAAAGCCAAAAGAGACAACCATAATAATAATTGATGCCAAACCAACATAAATCCACCTTGTTAAAATTAATAATAAAATACCAGATATAAAAATACTAATTATTTCTAAACCATCTGCATAGTCTGGACGAAGAATAGTAACTGCATTGGCCATTGTTGCTATAATACCTGCTTGTGCCTCATGTGGAAATACTGCACCACGGCTAGTAGGAACTGGATTACTCAGTCCTGCTGCCGTTACACCTACGACAACAATTGCTCCGTCGAAACTTGCAGGAAGATTCATCAAACTAACACTTTGAGTTTGTTGACTCCAATCAATCCAAATACGACCAAGATTATCTGTTGTAATAGGGCCGAATTTAGGTATGCGCATTTTTTCAACACCATTTTCATTTAACTTAATTTGTACTGTGGTGTCTTCTGCTGCCACTCTCAAAGTTTCCATTGCAAGACTAGGATAAATTTTTCCGTCTACCGAAATGACCAACGGGACTCGTCTGTTAACTCCGTCTATCTCGGGCAAAGTATTAACAATACCAACACCAGCTGCACGTTCTTCTAAAACAGATATGTTTGCAATTATTCCAGGATATTGCACAATGCGGTCCATAAATTCGGGTCCCAATACTGCACTGCCTGGGTTTCTGGGTGTATTACGTGACTGATCACTTGGTGCACTAGGTAAAATAACCGGATATTTTTCTAATACCCCAGCAAGCACATTATCCTGTGCGCTTCTATCAGGATTTGGCATTAGTATATTAAAAACCACTAAACCTGCATCTCTACTATATAAATCTTCAATTATTTTTGCATATTGCCCTCTTGGTAAAGGCCATTGACCGTATTTCGCTAAAGCATCCTCATCTACGTTCACCGTAAAAATATTGCTAGGTTCGGACGTTTTTGTTAAAATTAAGGTATCAAAATATCTTAACCGTACAGATTCTACGAAATTAGGATCAGCAATTCTAATGCATAAAATTATAGCTAATGTTAAAACAGCAGTCCATGGACTTAATAAAATCTTTTTAATCATTTTGTATTTCATCTCTAACTCCACGAACAGTTGCACCCGTTTCGTCTGCTGCTAAAGGTCTACAACCAGCATGTACTTGCCCTTTATGGCAAACTGGTAAAGGCGGAAGTATCGGTACTATTTTACGTTCTTGTTCTTGAATTATGGTTCTAAGTAATCGTATTTCTTGTAAACGTTTATGATTTTCGAATGCCAAAAAACAAAAAAACATAAAGGTTAAAGTTGCAAGAATGACTCCGATATAAATTCTCAACTTCATACTCTACTCCATTGAGTATTTATTTGAGTTAAATCATGTCGTCCACTGCTTGTTGTATTGATAATTTAGGACTATATCCCAACCTTGTTAGTTTCTTTGTGTCCATATACATACTGTCTACTTGAACTACTTTATGAAAATCTGGAGGTTGAACTGAAGTTATAATACTTCTACTTTTAGTTTTTGTTACAGCATAGTCAATTATTTCACAAAATTTTACAGGTCTTCCATTTCCTACATTGTACACTGTATTCAAATCGCCCGTAGAAACAATAAGGTTAATAGCTTTGGCTGCGTCACTTACGTGTATATAATCCCTATACATTTGACCATTATTGTATAACTGAATAGGTTCATGTTTTTTTAATTGATTAATTAGGTATTGTAAGGCATTTTTTTTTGAACTTGCTTTACTGTCGCCTTTGCCTATTACATTTGCCAGTCGCAATATCCTATAATTTATGTTAAATATTCTGCTGTAACTTATCAGTAAATCTTCCGCAGTCTTTTTAGTTATAGAATAAAAACCTGTAGGTTTACATATACTGTCCTCTTTAGCTGGTAAATCGGTATTACCATATACAAACCAACTGCTGACAAAATTAAAAATTACATTTTTATTTTGACACTGACTTAATACTTTCATCAGTGTGATTAAATTTGTTTCAATATCTACATATGGATCTGTAAGTACATTATAATTAGTTACAGTGCTTATTAGATAAAGAATATTAGAGGATTTAACTTCGTAGTCGTTTCTGCCATTTACAATACAGTCTTTATATTGATTTATAAATTCAGATCCTACAAATCCTTTACCGCCAAAAATTTGTAATCTATTTTCCATTTTTATTGTTGAATTATATTGGTCAAACATCCACCTAACATACTACAACTTTGTGTCAGTGAATATGTTTGATTTACTGCACTGTCTTGGGTCAAATTTACTGTGGAGGCTCCGCCTGCGTTGGTTAGATTCAGTTGTGCATTATGATTACCAACGTTTCTTTGTCTTACGGTAACACTGTGCCCGTCGCCGATCATAGTTACAGCAGTTTGATGATTACCAGTTCCTTTTTGCTCTATGTCTAGTAAATTATTATTACCATTTATATTTGCTGTAATAATTTTGTTATTATTTAATTGATCAAATGTAACTAGATTAGAATTACCATTCAAAGATAAACTGGCTTGGTGATTGCTGTTTTGATTAGCCAACACATTATTAAAATCTCCAACTACTTCTAATTTTAAATTATTAGTCGAATATTGATTGATATTTATTATGTTACTATTTCCATGCAATATAGCTGCGTTTTGATTAACACCTTCGATATTATTTCCATCAAATGTCTGATTTATAGTTAGCTGATTGTTATTGCCAACTTGATCAATATAGATTGTATTATCAGCAGCATAAACATTTATAGTAAACATTAATAGGAAAATTTTTTTCATCGCTGTATAAGTGTAATTATAGTACCTGTTCCTTGATTTATTCTATTTTTTATAGTTATAGATCCTTGTGTTTGTATTAGAGTAGCACTTTGATTAATTGGTGTTGTTACACATTGCTGATCTCCGCCACCGTCTCTACATAGCGTAACAAAAGGTTCATCTTTTACCGCTATGACTCCACTGCTTTTTCTATAGTCAGGTAGTATAGTATCAACTTCGTCTAATAATTTTTCATTCAGTGCATCTGCAATCATATCAAATACATTATTTAGAAAACTATTATCTAAAAATGTGTAGCTTAATTTATCCTGCCAAATCTGCATCTGTGCTTTATCCAAAGCATTTTCTAATCCGGTTGCTGCTAAAAAATCCACATCCAGATAACTTTTTTGAATAGTTTGTGCTTGCCGATTTTCTTTTAATTCACGTGGTGGGCTTAAGATTAGCATATTTCCAATAGCATCTTCCGATAAATTCAGTATGACCGGTCTCGAAGGAGCGTTACTTCGACTTTCCACACGAGTTGCCTGAAACGGTTGATTTAGAACTACAATACCTGCATCACTTTCAACTTGAATTTCTCCTATAACACAGTTGCTATCAATGTCAGATTTAGTTCTATGAGGTTTGTTATCGGGACAACTTGGTAAAAGTATTATAGTGCTTTGCCCCAGTTCTTCTACTGTGGCAGTAAAATCAGTGCCACGAACTGATATTGTAGCTGTAGGTGTGCTTAGAGCAACATTTTGTGGAGTAGACTTTGCTATCTGCCCGCTGGCATATCGGACAGTACCCAGTGCAATTTTAGCACCTAATTTTCCGCCTTTAGTTTTAGGATCATATACAAAATCATCAATTATCAAACGACTGTTTTCATTGACCTGTACTCTTGTATCATCCTCAAATGTTATGCCCACCTTGCCCTGTTGGGTTCGAATGGAGTCCTGCATTTCCACTGCTTGTCCTTTGGTTCCCGCCAAATTCTGATTCTTTCTTTGAATAGTCGCAGGGCTGTTCAATTGCTCCGTGACTTGTCCTATCGCGGCTTGTAAGTTGGGCGATGTAATCACCAAGAGTGACACAATTAGATTGCATACACGCATATTTAGTTATGTGTGGTTATACTAAATGTATTGCCTGACCCTACACTCTGTAAATTTACTGTGGTATCTATAGTCCCACTTTGATTTACGGTAGTAGAATTATTAGATCCAGTTAGACTAAGAGTAGCATTATGGCCATTTACACCACCACCACTCTGTGTAATATTAGTAGTATTAGTAGCACCTACTGTGGTCAAGTTCACTGTGCCTTTATCTCCAGTTAAATTTAAGGTAGTTTCATTGCCTCCACCGCCGGTTTGACTGATCGTAGTGTTTGTCTGATTTGCGTTAATAGTGGCTACAAGTTCATTATTATTACCACCGCTTTGAACAGAGGTCATAGTATTATTTGAACCTAAAATATTTAAATTAGTTATTCCACCATCACCAGTTTGTGTTATGTCTAATGTGGTACTTGCATTCACTCCTGCGCCCGAATTATTAAGATTAAACGTAGCAGTGGCGTTACTGCCGGTTAGTGCATATGTAATGCTAGTAGGGCTACTTCCGTTGGCTGTAGTGGTACGCACTCCCATGTTAAGAATATTACCACTTCCTACTTGCTGTATATCTATGGTAATAGCATCTCCATTCATAACCGCCGGAGTTGTGTTGCCGGTACCAACTCCTTGAATACCCCTGACTCTATTGCTGGCTCCATCTTGTAACACGGTTATTGTGGCGTTATCTCCAGCTTGGTCTATATATATTGTATTATCTGCTGCCTGTGAAATGGCAGCAAACAGTGTAAGTAACGCAATTGTTATTTTGTTTTTCATTCTACGTAATGATTAAGTTTGTATTCCTTAATCAGTCCCTTTGTTGTTTTGTTTGAAATCCCATACCCCTTTCCGTTGACCTTCTTTTATCAATTCAATTACTGCACTTTCAATTGCAGTTTTTACAGCATATGTTCCAGGTTCATTTATGGTCAGACCCGATTCTGACTCAAACGCTCTGGTTCCCAAATCGAAAAATTTTAAAGTGCTTATACTATCTGCTGTGCTCAATATAGTTTTTTGAACAGTAACCGTGATTAGTACTTTACCGGTATTAACACTGACTGCTCTGAGACTCACTGTAACAATATCTTCACTGTACTGTGTTTGCGCTCCTATACCCAATAGTCTCGCACCTGAACCGCCCGATTTAGTACTGCTGTCATATCCTATAATTCCACCTTCTATAATCATACCGGCAAATTGCATTGGCATCAAAGGTTTTGCATTTGGACCCTCATATGCTTCACGCATTTGTCTAATGATTAATCTTTCTTTTGTAATATTTTCTAAACCAACTCGTTCTACTACTTCAAACCAACTTCCTTGTCCAACATCTTGTAATGCTTTGATTAAAAATGTTTCTGCACCTTGTGTTACTGCTGTGCTCAAACTTGCAATATTTGTTTGTGGTCTACGTTGACCTGTTTTGTCTTGAAAACTGTAGACCGCTACACTTACAGGTTTACCGCTGGCTGGCTTTGGCACATTTTCAAGTTCTTTCTGCATCATGGACTTAGCAATTTCAGGTTTTTTATCCAACAATCCTGCCTGTTGATGCAGTGCACAACCAGATAACGTCAAACTTAAGAATAATACAAGATAGCGCATGATCAAAATTGAAACTGCCCTAGGGGCACTGTAATCACACTGTTAACTCCAGGCCCCGTTACGGTTAGAGTGATAGTACCATCTAAACCATTTTTTTGCCAAGCTATTTGAGTATTGGTGGCAGCATCAAATGTAAATAAACCACTGTCACTGCCGCCATCCTTAAACATAGCTGTGGCTAAATTTTGACTTATTTGTGCGTAAACACGAGACTCTAAATTGTTAAGAAATTTGTTAATATTGCTATTTTGTTCAGCTGTTTTAATTTTATCTAGTTCAGCCTGAATCTTATCCGCGACTGCTTTACGTCTAGTTGCTTCTTGATTTTCTATAGTCAAAACATGGCTGCTAAAGCCTATACCATTAAAACTAGGACTTTTAAAGCTAAAGTCTGGCAATGGTGCAGCAGTCACAAGAATAGGTATCATGAAGATACCCAAGAAGAATTTTTTTGTTATTTTTATCATTCTTCCCCTCCATTATTATTTAAGAGGTTAAGGGAAGAAATTTAGTGGTATTTAAATATGTACTGACTGTAAACGTAGTGCAGAAACGTCATCTATGGCAGTAAATAGAGCTGTGGTATTCATTCCATGTGACTGATAACCTTCTAAGACCATTTGAAAATAATATTCCGATGGTAAACTCAGTGCATATCTGTCAGCCATATAATAAATCATAGCTTTAATTTTCTTATCTTGAAAAATAACATCTACTTCTTTTTTAAGATAATATTCAGGGTAACCTTCTAATCGATCCAAACTACGTTCGCAATCATCACTAATAGACCAAAGAGCACATTCTATATTATGACCTTGTTTATATTCTATATCACAAAAATGTCTGAAAGATAATTTATGATTGTTTAGAATAACTTTGCCAAGGCTTCGTGCAGCAGGACATCTCTGAGCCATGCTTAACAAATTAGTGTTCATTCCATATGCAAGATAGTATGTCATAATGTTGTTAGTTCATATTTTGAAACTGCGGTTTGAATTGCTTGTGCTTGACTGACACAGTCAGCTAGAGCATTGTGTAACATTGGACCTTGAGTCCTTGAATCGCCAAGAGCTTTAAGTAGTGTTCTACTGTCTCTTATTGTGTAATATGGCCATGGTGTTGGTTTGTTTAATTGCCTATACAAATTTTCCAAGATCACAATATCAAAAACTGGTCCTTGAGCCCAAATCCTATCTGCTCCGGCAACAAAACGATTCAGTTCTGTGGTAAATTTTTCTAATCCAATTCTATCATGTTCTCCCAAGGCTTCTTCACGTATCTCGTCACTTTGTCGCCCCCACCATTCAACAGTGCCCGGATCAACGTGTCGCCCTAATGCAATTTGTTCATCTACATCCAATCTGAAATATATACCTGTATCAAATTCCTGTTCGAGATCAAAAGGATTAAATTTTACTGCACCAAATGTAAGAATAACACTATTAGGACTAGTGGCCAACGTTTCTAAATCTAGCATGATATCCAATTATTATTCTCCCAAACAATAACTTCGACTCCAAATACCCACCATGTCATTGTATACAGAACCATTGTGTTTCCACTTATCAGGAATTATTTTTTCAAAATAATCCATACCAGTTGTCCAATGTTTGTAAAAATCTGTATTTTGATTTTCCAAAAAAATCATATCCCACGGATGCACTAATCCGCCAGTCACTTTTTCTGGATTAAAGTGAATAGGTAAAGTCCTATCATAAATTATTTTAGAAATAAAATCATGCAAAGATCTGCCTTTTACATTATTAAGACATTCTGGATCAATTTTATTTTGATTTAGATAATTCTTAATTTTATGTCCTTGCTTGATGATCATGGGCCCAGTGGTTTGACTCCAATAAAATGGTTCGATAAAAATAGGATTCTGTTCTTCAGTATTTCTAAAAGGCATATGAATGTTGATAGTTTTATCTAAAAACCTTATAAAGAATTTTTTATCTTTAAAATACATCATAGGTTTGTCAACACCCACAATGTGGCTGACTGTTTTTCCTGATTCTGTAATTTTTCTAAAATCTGTATTCACAATGTCGTAGTCTGCTCTCCATGCTATACCAGGAGAAAAATAGTTTAAATTTGTTGTATCAATATTAAACCATTCTTTATTTTTTGTAAAAAAATTCCAAGTGTAATCCGACGTATCGCAAACTGTTATTTTAAGATCTGGATAAAAATACTTTTTAACATATTCTGCAATAGGCAATGACTGGAAAAATACTTCGGCATAATTATTTTCTGCCTTATTGTTATGAATATTTTTATCTACCTTTTTCAGAGGACCCCTTATAAAAAGTTCTTCGATTCTAATATTGTTTCTTATAAAGGTTTCTAAAATATTTAAACTGTCTGATCCACCACTGAAATGTAGAACCAAATAATCATATCTGTTTCTTAACTCCCACGCACGTTGAGCATATAGATCTTGTA
>SXGQ01477364.1_pt1 | contig 13057 bp, 13 predicted proteins | sample 3178371 | NCBI WGS metagenome assembly SXGQ01 (sample SAMN11356859, study PRJNA531348) | freshwater metagenome | isolation source: freshwater sample F1-20 | place: China: Fuxian Lake, Yuxi | collected 2017-12-25
AGAGTACAAGGAAGCTCAGTTTACCGGGGCGGAGTTCGGGAGTTCGCGCCGTAGCCTGACCGAGTCCGCCCTGAGCGACAAGCGTCACCAGTGACGATAGGCTCATCGCGACGGCGAATGCGCCAAAGCCAGTGTCCGGCACGAGTCTGCTCGTGACGCCCGCGTAACCGAATTGGAGTACGGTCGTCGCAAGCTGCGCACCGAGCGTCAAGGCGGTGTAGGTGGCAAGCGTCTGAAGTTTCGAGCCCCGCGAGCGGTTCACTCTTCGGTGAGCATCCTCGACCCGCCGCGGAATCCGGAACGGGCCTCAGTGAGAACGATGTCGGCTCCGGTGGCGTCTAACATCTCGGTGATTTGCTCATCTTGCCGATGGTATGTATCTGCGAAGACTCGCGCGTTCCGCGCATCTTCGAGACGGGCACCCAGATCACGGGTGGTGACGGCCAGTGCCGCCCAGCTTCTGGAAGAACGCGATCGTCGGCTTAGACTCGCGGACGCCTGCGAGCACCGGCGCCCGCGCCGGTCCATCGCCCTGGCGCACTCGGCGCAGTAGGGTAACGACCCGCATGTCCTGAACGAACTCGGCGTCGAGAAGGGCGCCGGGTGCGCGACGAGGGCCGCGGGCAGTGTGTCCGCCTTCGAAGTCATACCCTTCATCATTCGGGAGGCAGGGGATCCATGCGCGACCGACGTCATCGAAATTGACCCGTGCCCATGACACGACGGTATTCAGCCACATACCGCTCGGCGACGACGCTCGGCGCATATCGCTCGGCGATCGCTCCGGCAACATCGAATCCCGGCGCCACCGTCGACGAGGGATTACAGATCGTTTCACAAATTGCGGCCGCGATAGCGGCGGGGTCGCGCACATTGACAAGCCTACCCGCGCGGCCATCGAACAGGACCCACGGCACCGCTCCTGAATTCTTGCCGGCGATCACGGGAAGCCCGGCCTGCAATGCTTCGACAAGGGTGTTCCCGAACGACTCCTCGAGCGAGGGCGAGCAAAACACCGAGGCCCGCGCGTATTCGTCGGCCAGCGCCGTCCGATCGGCATACCCGACGAACTCCACATGGGCGTCGAGCCGGTGTTGACGGGCGAATGCCTCGACTGGACCGCCAGTACCCAAGCCTTCACCAACAAGCCGGAGTTGGGCATCGGGATGCCGAGCCCGAACCAGTGCCATCGCCCGCAACAACGTATGGACGTTCTTCCGTCGGCCGGAGTCCGAAACACAGAGGACGGTCGCGTGAGGATCGCGGCGAACTACGCCTTTCGTTGCGGGCAGCGTGGGAACAAAGTTCGGGATCACCGGGATCGTGCCGCGGTGCCCGAACCATCGAAGCGAACTAGCCAGATAGGGGGAGTTAGCTGACACATGACGGATCGACGGACGAGCACGGATCGCTAGCAGCAGCCGGAAGAACCGATAGGCGTCCCTGTGAAATCGAAAGATCGTCAGCGGCGAGTCGCGGGCCGTCACCAGAACGGGCGCAACTGCGGCTTCTGCGGCAGCAAGAGCGAATTCGTACGTCCACTGCGCGTGGATCACATCGGGGCGAATTTCCCGGAGCGCCGCGACGAGACCCCGACGCTCGGAGCGGAAGAAACTAAGCGCGAGATCCCTGGCCCGCGACCGGCTGGGTACAAGAAAAAGACTGAGTTGATCCCGCGAGAACTGCAGTGGCGCATCGATGTCGGTCGCTGTTGACACGACGGTCACGCGATGCCCGGCCGCGATCAGTTGCTCGGCGAGCGTCGGCAACAATGCATAGGGGTATCCGGCACTCGGGACCTTCACCCCCAGCAGTGGCTCGAGCATGCTGACCGTCGCCGGACCGCAAAGAGCGATATGAAGCGTCCGAGGCTGCTCGTCGCTCACGATGCAGATTCGCCGGGTTTCACGAAAAGACCCCTCTGTCAGCGGCCACAGGCGTCACACTGCGCTGCAGGTTGCGGACCGGTCCGTAGCGCCCAAGCCTCAGTTTCTGCTTGCGCCCTTGGAGCAGGTTGGCCGACTCGCCTGCGCCGTACCCTGAACTGTTCAGGGCCGGCCGAGCTAGGGGGCAGTGTTCCACGTCAGGACGTAAACGAACGCAATCATCCCCCAAAGACCGCTCCCACCGGAAACCAGCGGTGATCCGCCTCCGCTTCACAGCCCGACACCAGTCGGCGGCTCAGCGAAAAATACTGCATCAGTTTGCAGCAGCCGGCCCGAACGCGGATCCGAGAAGCCAGGGACGAGGCCCATCAGCGCCATCCCGAGATGTTCCGCCCGTTCGAGGCCCTCCCGATAGGTGATCGCCCCGGCGTACAGCGGAACCAGAGAGAGCTCTAACTGAAGCCCGACGATCGCTCGCGCACCGAGAAGCTCTTGGGCGCCGTCGAGAACCGCCGCCTCGTAACCCTGAACGTCGAGCTTGAGGAAGGATGGACACTGCTTGCCGACTCCGAATTCGGGAAGGATTCCATCAAGACGGCGCTGCGGCACGACCTCGGTGCCTACATAGCGTGATTCCGGAGCGGCGTTCGCGTGGGCGTCTAGCATCGGAAGAACAGAACTGCTGGCCCCCCCGTTGCCTGCGACGTTGATGACGACATCCCGATCCTCGTCTCCAACTGCTGCGTGGACGACATCCCAGGCCGAATCTACCGAGGCGCGTGCCGCCAACTTCTCGAAGGGCGCGCGAAGCGGCTCGAACGACACGATCCGGCCCGAATAACCGAGCCGTCTGATCGTCGATGCATACCCACCGTCATTCGCCCCGACATCGATCACGCAGTCGATCGCGAAATGATCCAAGAGACGGACAACGCTCAACATGGGGTCGCTCGCCGGATAGCGTGCCAGGTCGATCCCCACACGGCGAAGGCCCAGCCGAAGCCGATGTTGCAGGCTCATGTTCGGGCTCACAACCGAATGGCGGCGGGGTGTGTGGACACTCCCCGAGTGTCGAAGAACAGTTGTGAACGCACCACCATGGCATCAACATCGTATTCACGGTGCGCCTGGAGGAGAAGCACCGCATCTGCCTGGGCAACCGCGTTAAACAGGTCGTCGGCGGGCTGAATGGCCGCCCCGCCGACACTCCAGGCATCTAGATGCGGATCGTGGAAGGTCAGCAATGCGCCCTTACGTAGCAGCAGTGTGGCCATGGGCTTCGCGGGGGACTCTCTCTGGTCGGCGACATTCAGTTTGTAGGTGACGCCCAGGATAAGCACGCGCGAACCCCGCACCGGCTTGCCGGCGTCGTTGAGCGCATCTTGTAGCCGGTCGACGACGTAGCGGGGCATGCTCTCGTTTATTTCCTGAGCCAGTTCGATGAAGCGGAAGGGACGGCCGAGTTGGCGTTTGACCTCGTAGCTCAGATAGTTGGGGTCGATCGGGATGCAGTGACCACCTACGCCGGGACCCGGATAGAAGGGTTGAAAACCGAACGGTTTCGTGGAGGCCGCGCGAATGACCTCCCAAAGGTCGATATCGAGTTCCCTGCAGAATGGCACCATTTCGTTAACCAGGGCGATGTTGACGTGCCGATAGGTGTTTTCGAGGAGCTTTGCAGACTCGGCCTCTTTGGCACCCTTGACCGGGACTACGATGTCCACGAAGCCTTGGTAGAACTCGCAGGCCCGCCGCGTCGACTCCGCCGTCACACCGCCCACGACCTTCGGCGTGTTACGGATGGTGTACTGCTGATTGCCGGGATCTATCCGCTCGGGGGAGAAAGCGAGGAAGAAATCCCGATCGATCTGACGGCCTGAGGCCTCCAGCGACGAGCGAACAAGATTATCGGTGGTGCCTGGATATGTCGTCGATTCGAGGATCAGTAGCACGCCGGGCTTCGCGAAGCGAGCGACATCCTCCACGGCATGCCGGACCGCCGTCATATCAGGGCTTCCGTCTGCGCTTAGCGGTGTCGGAACGCAGATAACTATGGCGTCTGCCTCGGCCAGAACTGCGGCTTCCGTAGAAGCACGGTAGCCCCGGCTCAGGGCTACCCCAACCTCGTCATCGCTGATGCCATCGATATGGCTCATCCCGGTTGAGAGGCTCGCGACGACCCGAGAGTCGAGATCAAGGCCTGTCGTGGCGTGGCCTGCCCTGGCAGTCTCGAGAGCCAACGGAAGGCCGATGTAACCTTGCCCGACGACGACGACGTTTCGCATCGAGGTAATTGACACTCGGCAACTCCGTCTCAGGTTTTTCGGAAGCGTTCATCAGCGTCGGCCCAACGCCGGCTGGAGAATACCGGGCGCCAGGACTCTCATCGCCGACGGCCTGAACAACAACGCCAGATGAAGCGTGGGTCGTAATGTACGCCAATCGCCGAGCCCACCAGAGCGAGTACGTGACAAAAATATACCCAAGCCAGGTACGCGGGTGGCGCTTCCGAAGAATCCGCTTCATTGTGTTGTAGTTGCCCCCACTCTTCACACCGACGAACATGCGCCAATCGCCCATCACAGGGCCAACAGGGGGGTCCGGGTTGTACGCGCAGGAACCGACGATCCGGGGCACCAAGAGGAGAGAGAAGCCTGCTTCGCAAACCCGGAAGCCGTAGTCGGTGTCTGCACCGGTGTGCGATAACGAGCCGTCGATGCCGCCCAGAGCCCGAGCGACCTCAAAGGGCACGAACACGAGGTTGCCGTTGAAGGTCTCAACAGGCTGGAGTGTGCCGTTCGGCTCAATCGGGGCAAAGTTGAGCGGGTGGAGCCCGCCTCTTTGCTGACCGGAGTACGTCAGCTCACCTGTTTCCGGATCCCGCATCCCGCCCACCAAAACCGCTCGAGGAGCGCTATCGGCCGCCGAAAGCGCAATTTCAAGGAAATCACCATCGAGTTCGACATCGTCGTTCAGCCATACGATGTAGCCATCATCGTCGTGTGCGTGCAATACATGAGCCTCGGCCTCGGCCATGCTGCGCGACCAGAAGGCCGAGCCGTCACCGGCGATGCGGGTGATCGGAACGTCGAGCGCGGCTAGCGCCTCCGCGGTGCCGTCTGTCGAACCGTCGTCGAATACGGTGAAGTCCGCATCGGCTCCCAACGCCGCCGCCGCGTCTGCGAAGGTCGATATCGCGCGAACCGTTAGGTCACGGCGATTGTGGCACGCCAGCAGTACGTGAAGCGGCATCGCTGGAGATGCCTCCGACCGCCCCAACAGCCCACTCCCTTCCATATGCGAACCGCGGCATAACGCTCGTGATGACTTTGATTCCTGCGTATCGTATCGAGGTACCGATGCCCAGCGTCGACATGCCTGGCAGCGCGCCGAGGCATCTACGGGACCGGAATCCACACGACGCTTTCCGCCACGTCGCGCTCGGGGACAATAGGGACGCGGCGTAAGACATGAATCGGTCGCTGCTGCACGGGAGTGTGTGTGGGATACTGGCTCCGGAGCGCATTTCCGGGAACAGGTTCGCTGGTATGTGACGAGCATTGATTATCGTCCGCATAACAATTTTTCACACCACCACACCCCATATACCCCCCAAATCAAAAGCTCGTCGTGAATTCAGGCTGGGACAGGCGAAACGGAATCCGAGACATGTCAAGTTTGAGGGCAAGAGTAAAGAGACTTCTCCATCGTAGCGGTTGGGAGTTTCGTAAGATCGAGTCGCCGCCGCGTTTCCTTACGCGCACCGCCCTCGAGACCGCAATGGCAGCACTGATCTCAGCGCAAGGGCGCATTCGAGTCGTGCAAATCGGTGCAAACGATGGTGTCGTCAATGACCCACTTCACGATTTTCTAATGAAACATCGCGATCAGACTGAAGTCCTTTTAGTAGAGCCGCAACCCTATTTGATTCCAATCCTTGCCGGCAACTACAAAAATCATCCTATGCATCACATCGAAAACTTGGCCATAGGGGAACATGGCACACTTCTATTGCATACCATCGACGAACGCTTTTGGCCCGAGTGTGCGGCGCCCTACGCGGACGGCTGGCCTGCATATCGCGCCCCGACTGGAGTCACGTCTAGCGATCGTGAGCATGTCCTCCGGTATCTGCACCGTTACTATAAAGGAAAACTGCCGGCCGAAGACCTCATCGTTACCTTCCCAACAGAATGCATGCCTCTGAACGACCTCATGGAACGTGCCGGGTTCGCTCCGCCGGTGGATGTCTTGCAAGTTGATTGCGAGGGTTTTGACGACGAAGTTCTATATCACTCAGCGCTCGAACGCCTGAAACCCAAGCTGATCAACTTCGAAGAGACCGGGTTAACCCCCGATCGGCTGGCAGCGCTCTCACGTGTCCTAATCGAGCTTGGATATAGTTTGCAATCGACAGGGCAAGACGTCCTCGCAATCCGCGACTCCACATCCTGTGCTAACAAGGCGGGTCCCTGAACCGCCCCTTGTCAGTTCCGGTCAAAAAGTAAGTAGTTGATTCCGGGGTGGGTTCTAGTCAGTCGCAACACTGACGGACCTGCGAAGGCCACATGAGCGACGACGCATGGATCCGAGACGATTGCTACGTCTGTGGCCGTCGAGTTAGGCCGCGACGCGGTCTTCACAGGATCGCTTTCGGCCCTGCGTAGCTCAGCGTTCTCCCGCGGCATGAGCCCCGCGGACTCCTCGGTGCTCACCCCGGGCCGAGGGCTGGTGACGATCCTGGCCCACCCGTATCCAGATCTCCGGACCCGGGACAGCTCAATGCGGCGTACTATTGGCTAGCGTCAGAAGCAAGAGTTAGGACCAGCCAGCGCGACGTCGTTTTGTGAGTTGACTTAACAGGATTGCTATAAACTTTGCATTCCCGTAGGTGTACCTCCGCCACAACCTTCGCGGTTCTTGGACGAAGCGAAACAGCCACGCGAGACCGGCGTTTTGTATCCAATCTGGGAAAGCCCGTAAGTTGCCCGCGTTGAAATCGAATGCAGCCCCGACACACGCGAAAATCGCGGGATAGTGAAGTGCCATGTAGGCGGCGGCTTGGTCTTGTTTTGGCGTCCCAAGTCCAATCCAGACGATGTGGGGAGCACATGCCTTGATCTTCTCTAATTCGATGTCATAATCGGTTGAGCCGAGGTCTTTAAAAGGCGGTGGAGATGCGCCGACTATTTTGATTCCGGGAAAGCGCGATATCAAATTGCACTGCAGTTTTTCAAGTGTTTCGGGGGTACTACCCAAGAAGTAATGCCGAACACCGCGCGCAACTCCATCCCGAAGCGCCCGCTCGAAGAAGGGCGTCCCGCTTACGCGGCCAGCCTCTACTCCCGGCTTCCCTCTGCAAATCCAACGCATAGCCCAAACAACGGGCTGGCCGTCTGGGTAATTCCGGCCGTTCTGGAAGGAATAGCACAAGTTGCCGTCATCATTCGCGAGGGCGATGGACCAAGCGTTCGGGAAATGTATGTCAATTCCGCGGCCCGAAAGAGCATCATCCAGCGTTCGTTGGACAGCTTCATCGAGAGTGGTCACTTCAAAGTCAATGTTGCCAATTTGGCACCGATCTTCAGGGCAACCCATCACTGTGAAGTGCTCCTTTTTGACGGTACGGCGGACCCCTCAACTCGATGGGTTGAAACCGACGCCACCGACACCGCATTTCGTGATCTGCCTGATCGCTCGACGCCACCGACCTGGCGGCCTGGGTATCCGAATCCGGACGCACTCGAAGGCCTAGACTCGCTACCCGCGTAGGTCAAGAAATCCGTCAGTAGGCCCCACTCCGGCTGAAAACAACCTTTGGCGTTTGCAACAAGATCCGAAAATCCCACAATAGAGACCACGATTTAACATAAACCGAGTCAAGGTGTTGAAGGTCCGCATAACACAGATCGCTCCGGCCACAAACCTGCCACAGCCCTGTTATGCCCGGCTTAACATCAAATCGGTTCAATGCAGCGCCGTCAAGCAAGTCGGATTCCTCAGTCGGTAGTGGCCTTGGCCCTACCAAAGACATTTCGCCGCGCACCACGTTGAACAGTTGGGGTAGTTCATCGAGACTCGTCTTGCGAATAAGCGCACCGACCCTGGTGACCCGAGGATCGGCATCCATTTTGAACAAAGGGCCATCCACCTGATTGAGCCCCGCGACAGAGTCGCGCTTCTGCCAAGCATCCGCGGTCATTGATCGGAACTTGAAAATCTCAAACGGCCTGCCGCGACGGCCGGTCCGCTCCTGCCGGAAGAATACCGGCCCTCGGCTGTCCACTTTGATCGCCAGAGCGATCGCGAACATCAGCGGGGCTGCACACACCAGTGCACATGACGCCAACGTGACGTCCATCAACCGCTTCGTAAGCCGTGCGGACCGTGATAGGGAGGATGGGGGTAGGTGGAAAAGCGTCAGACCTTGTAGCTCTTCGGCCTCGCTGCGCCAATTGTGCAACTCAAAGAACTGCGGAATCTCAGATATGGGAACGGTGCCCTGAATACCTCGAAGCGCTTCCAGCAAAGTCGCATCGTCGGCCATCGGGGACGCGAGGATAACCCGTTCGACCTTGTGCCGCACACAGATGGATGAAAGCTCCGAGATGCTGCCAAGAACTGCGACACCCGGCTCCGAAAATCCATCGACCCGCCCCAACACTGATATGTCGGGACACCTTCGCAACCTGGAAATCAATCGATCCGAGAGCGGCCCGGAGCCGACTACAAGGACACGAGTCACCCAAGAGCCCAATGCCCGGGCGACCATGTAACGACCAAAAGGCACCAAAACCACAGCCGGCACAGTCATTGCGACCGCGGCTGACAAAGTCAACTCTCGTGCGCCGCGGAGAGTAAATGCTTCCATTGCTAGCGCAAGCAGCACCGCCGTAGGTAGACAACGAGCCACAACCAAAGGGCCCCACCAGTCGCTTGGTCGCAATCGGGCGGTAGGCCGACGATACAAACCATGCAAGTGCAGTGCAACCGCAATTGCCACTGCCACGAGGACCACATCGCTGATGGATAATCCGGAAGCCCGATTCGGAATGGACGTGCGATAGGGACTGATCCAAGTAATCAACGCCGCACCGAGAACGGCCGAAGTCGTAATCATGGCCAGATCAATTATCTGCAGCTGCAAGCGATTCCGAAGCGCAAGCTTGCCCCGATGTTCGGTCACGGCCTCTGACAGTGTCAGCGGATGATCACCTCTCACGGGAGGTGGGGAAAAAGTGGTATCCGCTGGTGTTGGGTCGATTGCCATAGTCCCTCAATTCACCAGCCGAAACCGATTAGGCGGAAGCCCGCCCCGACAAACTTGGCCTCCGGCAAACAGTTCCGGCCGTCCACAATTAGATCGCCCCTCATAACCCGATGCAACTCACATGGATCGATAGAACGGAAATCAAGCCATTCAGTTGTCACCAGGATTGCATCCGCGCGATCAGCCGCATCATAAACATCATTGGCCACCCGTATTGCGCCCAGTTCCTCGGGAAGCGCCTTTACGACGGGGTCGAAGGCGGAGACCTTGGCGCCGGCCAAGATCAAACGGCGAGCAATGTCGAGGGCGGGCGCGTCGCGCAAATCGTCCGTTCCCGGCTTGAAAGTCAATCCGAGGATCGCGACTCGCCGGCCCTTCAGAACGTGGAGCTCCCGTTGGAGCTTACGTATGGCGTTGGATCTCTGCATGCTGTTGATTCTGACGGTCGCATTCAACATTGAGGGGGTGTACCCATGCTCCTCGCTCGCGCAAACCAGCGCTGAAACGTCCTTTCCAAAGCACGAACCGCCCCATCCGACACCCGGGTCAAGAAAGTTCTTCCCAACGCGGTGATCGGCTCCGATAGCGGGCAACACTTGGCGGGCATCGGCGCCAAACAACTCACACATCTGGGCGACTTCGTTGGCGAAACTAATCTTCGTCGCCAGAAAAGCATTGGCCGCGTACTTAATCATCTCCGCGGACGCCAGTCCGGTGGCTATCAAAGACGGACGGAAATCCCGCCGCCCAGCATTAAACGACTGATCCAGTACGGGCTGATACAACTGAGCGACTCGGCTCACGTCTGAACTGTCACCGCCTAGAACAATTCTGTCCGGGTAGAGAAAGTCATTGAGGGCTGAGCCCTCACGCAGGAACTCTGGATTGGAAACAACATGAAATCGTCGCTGATGTTCCGTCGACAGCGCATCTTCCAGGATCGTTCGCGTCCAGTTCCCCGACCCAACCGGCACGGTTGACTTGTTCACAATGATGGTGTTCTCAAGCAGGTACGGTGCCAACGACTGGATTGCGCTTTCAAGTTGCATCAGGTCCGGTGACCCGTCAGGTCGCGGTGGAGTTCCCACACACAGGAAGACGAATTCTGCATCCGATATTGCCTCAGCCGGACTGTCGGTGAATCTCAACCGGCCAGTCGACAGGGCCGCGTCGAGCATCTCGGGCAGACCCGGCTCGTGAAATGGCGCTTGTCCGCTGCTGAGTTGGCCAATGCGCGTGGAATCGCTGTCCAAGCCGCACACCGAGTGACCCAGGGACGCCAAACAGACAGCGGTCACCGCACCGACATAACCAGTACCGATAACTGCAACCCGTCGACGGTCCTCGCCAGAATCGACCCGATCAGCGATCGCCGCATCATCCGTGACGCGCGCCACGGTGATGCGATCGCGAAACCAATCGATTGTTTCTCGCAACCCTTCGCGGACATCCACTTTGGGTTCCCACTGCAGCTTATTGCGGGCAAACGTGATGTCTGGCTGGCGCTGCGAAGGGTCATCCGGTGTGCGGTCAATGAATTGAATTGGGGAATCCGATCCGGCCAGCGTCCGGACAAGCTCCGCCAACTCCAATATGGGCATCTCGTGCGGATTTCCTATATTGACCGGACCTGCAAGATCGGAAAACAACAACCGCAGCGCGCCTTCGACGAGATCGGAGACATGACAAACTGACCTCGTCTGACTCCCGTCACCTTGGACGGTTATCGGAGCACCCGCCAGAGCTTGGGTTGCGAAGTTCGGAATCGCGCGTCCGTCATCCGGCCGCATTCGCGGACCATACGTGTTGAAAATGCGCATAATGGCGGTGTTGACGCCATGCTTTGTTCGGTAAGCAGTCGTGAGTGCCTCAGCGAAGCGCTTCGCCTCGTCGTAACACGCGCGGGGACCCACCGGATTGACGTTTCCCCAGTAGCTTTCCGGCTGGGGGTGCACCAACGGATCCCCGTAAGTTTCCGAAGTTGACGCTAGTAGGTATCGAGCGCCTTTCTCCATCGCCAAGCCGAGGGTGTTCAGCGTGCCCAGCGAACCGGCTTTCAACGTCTGAATTGGCAGTTCTACGTAGTCAACGGGCGACGCCGGAGACGCGAAATGGAGCACGTAGTCCACCGGCCCGGGGACCGAGACATATTTGCTGACATCTGCTTCGATCAGCGTAAAACCTTGGACATCCATGAGATGGGCAATGTTCGCGACGTTGCCTGTGACAAAGTTATCGATGCAGATGACCTCAATGTCACAGGCCAGCAGACGCTCGGCGAGGTGCGAGCCGACGACTCCTGCGCCGCCGGTCAGAATAGCCCTTTGCATCATGCATCCTCCCCCGCCATTGAGCTGGTCTTCAGGGCGGTTCTTCTCTCAGGCCTTCCTCAGTGACGCCTCAGGTTACCATTTGCTGACGTCATTTGGGTAGGTTCCGACAGTACGCTTTGGGACGCCGCGTGAGGGTTTCGCGGCCGAGTTCTGCCGCCGAGTGGCCCGGTAGCCTGCCTATCGTGCCTCGTCGGCAGCCGAGGCACGATAGGCAGGAGACCTTAGACGTGAGAAAACGCGCACTGATCACCGGGATCACAGGCCAGGACGGCTCTTACTTGGCAGAGTTGTTGCTGGCCAAGGGTTACGAGGTGCACGGCCTGATCCGCCGGGCATCGACGTTCAATACTGACCGTATCGATCATCTCTACGTCGACCCACACTCTGCTGATGCCAGGCTGTTCTTGCACTACGGCGACCTCAGCGACGGGACCAGGCTGGTGACATTGCTCGCCGAGTTGTCACCCCACGAGGTCTACAATCTGGCTGCACAATCCCACGTCAGGGTATCCTTCGATGAGCCTGAGCACACCGCGGACACCACAGGCACTGGAACGGTGCGCGTTCTCGAGGCTGTCCGCTTGGCCGGCATTGAAACGCGTTTCTACCAAGCGTCCTCCTCCGAATTATACGGATCAACACCACCGCCCCAGCGTGAAACCACACCGTTCCATCCACGCTCGCCATATGCGGCGGCGAAGGCGTACAGCTACTGGATCACTAGGAACTATCGAGAAGCGTATGGCATCTTCGCGGTAAACGGCATTTTGTTCAATCATGAGTCGCCTCGCCGCGGAGAGACGTTTGTGACTCGCAAGATCACCCGCGCGGTGGCCGCAATCAAGGCGGGTCGCCAGGAATTCGTCTATATGGGCAACCTCGACGCGGTCCGCGATTGGGGGTACGCGCCGGAATACGTCGAGGGCATGTGGCGGATGTTGCAGGCCGATGAGCCGGACGACTACGTCCTCGCGACCGGAACGGGGATCACGGTTCGGGAGTTCCTCGAGATCAGCTTCAGGCACGCGGATCTCGACTGGGAGAACCACGTTAAATTCGACCAGCGCTACCTTCGGCCGGCGGAGGTCGACGCGCTGATCGGAGATGCGACCAAAGCCCGCGAGAAACTCGGCTGGCAAGCGACGGTCGACGGCAGAGCATTGGCCCGCCTGATGGTCGACGCCGACGTCGAGGCTCTCAAGCACGCCGGCAAACCCTGGATCGACGCAGTGCGGTTAGACTCCTGGCGCACGCCGACCACCCGCAAGGCAGCACCGCTGTGACGGACCAGAACCTGTTTACACCTGAGAAGCTCGATCGACGTGCCGCCTTCTACGTTGCAGGGCATCGCGGCCTCGTCGGCTCAGCGATCGTCCGAAAACTCGTAGACGCAGGATTCGAAAACATTGTCACCAAGACCTCGGCCGAACTCGATTTGCGTGACCGCGACCCCGTCTTCGAATTCATTTCCGCCGTCCGGCCTCGATATATAGTGCTCGCCGCGGCAAAGGTCGGCGGCATTCTGGCCAACAGCACCTACCCCGTCGACTTCCTCAGTGACAACCTGA
>SXGQ01880996.1_pt1 | contig 13056 bp, 8 predicted proteins | sample 3178371 | NCBI WGS metagenome assembly SXGQ01 (sample SAMN11356859, study PRJNA531348) | freshwater metagenome | isolation source: freshwater sample F1-20 | place: China: Fuxian Lake, Yuxi | collected 2017-12-25
AGAACGCCGCTTCCCGCGCCAAGGCCAAGATCGCGAAAATCGTCTTCGCGAAGTAAGCCGATCAACCGGTCAGGATTTTTTCCGGCGCACCCCGCACTCACCGAGTGGCGGGGTCTTTTTGTTTTAATGGGGAGGAAGGGGGCTGGCGCGAAACCTGATGGTCTGATGCGGGGAGGAGGCGGACGCTGCTTGCGGGCTCGGCCTGCGGGCTCCCATGATCGCGACGCGTGGATTTTCCTGCCCATAACACTCCGATCACCCGGCATTTCCTCTCATGGGAACGTCCGCTATTGGCGCAAGCGGTCGAGTGGCTGGCGGCGGGTTGGGGCGGCGAGACTCCGCTCGATCTGGCGAATCGGTTGGTGGTGGTGCCGACGCGGCAAGCGGGTCGGCGGCTGCGCGAGGCGCTGGCCGAACACGCGAGCCGCCGAGGGCAGGCGGTGTTTCCGCCGCGCGTAGTGATGCCTGATGCCCTGCTGACCCACGGTTTGCCGACGGGCGCGGCGGCGCGGATCGAATCGCTGCTCGCTTGGGTGGCAGTATTGCGGGAAGTGGATTTGGCCGGTTGCCGGGACGTGTTTCCCGTCGATCCACCGGAGCGCAATGCGGCTTGGGCGCTCGCGCTCGGCGCGGAATTTGGGCGGCTGCAAGTGGCGTTGGGCGAGGGCGGCTTGCGGATGGCGGACGTCGTCGGACGGGTGGGCACGGAATGTCCCGAAACGGAGCGCTGGCGTCAGCTCGGCGCGTTGGAGCGTCGCTACGACGAAAAACTGGCGGGGATTGGGCGGTGCGACGAGAAAGCGGTACGGATCGCGGCGGCCGGCGATCCGATTTTGCCGGCGGGAGTGGAGAAAATTGTGGTGCTGGGGACGCCCGATCCGTTGCCCTTGGCGCTGCGCGCGCTGGCGGCGCATGCAGGGAAGGGAGTGCCGGTGGACGTGGTGGTGTACGCGCCGGCAGAGGAGTCAGAAAACTTCGATGGCTGGGGACGGCCGGTGGTGGCGCGGTGGGAGCGGCGATTGATCACGTTGCGCTGCTTTGAGCAGCGGGTACGGGTCTGCGCCAATCCGGCGGCCCAAGCGGAGCACCTGGTGACGGCGGCGCGGAGCTACGCCCGAGCGGAAGGCGTGCTCGGTGTTGGCGTCGCGGATACGGAAGTGCTGCCCCTCGCGGAGCGAGCCCTAGCGCGTGCGGGGATCGTGGCCTTCAATCCCGAAGGTAAGGCGCGAGCGCAGGACGGATTGCACGCGCTCTTGGTGGCTTTGGCGGAGTGGGCGGCCCTGCCGAGTTTCGAGGCAGGGGCAGCGGTGCTGCGCTGTCCGGATGTGCTCGCATGGTTGCGGACGCGGGCGGCGGGGAGATTTTCGGCCGCAGACATGTTGCAGGAACTCGATTCATTACGGGCCAAGCATCTGCCGCCGACGCTTGCTGCGGCGCGGTTGCACGCGGATAGTTTTCCGGTGGCGACGGTCGGGCTGGCCGCGCTGGGGGAATTGCGTGCCGTGCTGACGACCGGGACGTTTCCGGACAATGCGGCGGCGGCGTTGGCGATGATTTTCGGGGCGCGGCGGATTGATCCGGGCGCGGCGCTCGCGGAATCGGCGGTGGCATGGACGGCGACATTGCGCGAGGCGGGACGGGCGCTGGCCGGTTGGGGCGGTGCGGAGCTAACGCTCGCGGAACGGTGGGCCGTGGCACTCGGGGCGTTTGCGGCGGAGGTGAGGACGGCAGAACGACCGGCGGGTGCGCTCGATTTGCTCGGCTGGCTGGAGCTATTGTGGGAGGACGCGCCGCATCTTGTGGTGGCCGGGGTCAACGATGGGAACGTGCCCGAGGCGACCGTGGGCGACGTGTTTTTGCCGGAGGCGTTGCGTGTCAGCCTCGGGCTCAACACCAATGCGGAGCGGTTTGCCCGGGATGCGTATCTGCTGACCGCGCTGGCGGCGTGGCGGCATGGCGACACGGGACGCATTGACGTGTTGCTGGGGAAAACCTCGAACGCGGGCGATCCGCTGCGGCCTTCGCGGCTGCTGTTGCGCTGCGCCGAGGCGGAGCTGCCGCAGAGGGTGGAGCAGCTGTTTCGCAAAGTGGAGGCGTCGCGCCCCAATCTGCCGTGGGCGCGGGCCTGGCCGATGCGGCCCCGGGTGGTCGCGTCACCGAAGAAAATATCCGTGACGGCGCTGCGGGACTGGTTGGCGTGCCCGTTGCGATTTTATCTGCGGCATGGACTGCGCATGGCGCGGGTCGATCCGGCCAAGGATGAACTCGATGCGGGCGACTTCGGGACCCTCGTGCACTCAGCATTGCAGCAGCTTGGCGAAAGCGAGGCGATGCAGGATTGCGTCGACGCGGACCGGATACGGGAATTTTTACTGGAGCAATTCGAACGCGTGGCGCGTTTGCGCTACGGGACGGAGCTGACGCTGCCACTTGTGGTGCAGTTGGAGTCGGCGCGGCAACGTCTGCGCGCGACGGCGGAGGTGGAGGCCCGCGAGCGTGCCGACGGTTGGCGCACGGTGGAGGTCGAGTGGAAATTTTCGTTTCCGCTCGGTGGGCTGACGATCAGTGGAAAGATCGACCGAATCGACCGGCACGTGGATGGGCGCGTGCGCGTGCTCGACTACAAGACGGGCGATACGGTGGTGGAGCCGGACGAGGCGCACGGGCGTGCGGTGCGCCCCGAGGATGACGGGCGGCCGGAGTGGATGCGTTGGGCGGACGCGGAAGGAAAAATCCGCGTGTGGAAGGATCTGCAGCTGCCGATGTATCGGCGGGCAGTCGCGGCCGCGTGGGGTGACGCAGTGTCGTGCGGCTATTTTAACCTGCCGAAGGCGGCGGGTGGGACGGCGGTCATGATGGGGGCGGGATTTTCCCGGGAGCTCCAAGCCTCGGCGGAGCGCTGCGCGGAGGGCGTGGCGACGGCGGTGGTGGCGGGAGAATTTTGGCCGCCCCGCGAAATCTTCGGTCGCGAGGCTGACTGGGATGAGTTTGCGGAGCTGTTTCACCAAGGCGTCGCGGCGAGTGTGGCGCGGGAGGGCAGCGCATGAGTTTGCTAAAACATGAGATGATTTTGGCGTCGGCCGGCTCGGGGAAAACCTATGCGTTGACGAACCGCTTCGTGCAGCTGCTGGCGGGAGGAGCGCCGCCGGAGCGGATCGTGGCGCTGACGTTTACGCGGAAGGCGGCGGGGGAGTTTTTCGACGAAATCCTCAAGAAGCTGGCGCGGGCAGCGGCGTCGGAAGACGCGGCGTATAAGCTGGCGCATGACGTGCACGCGCCGGCGTTGACGACGGCGGATTTTTTGCGGCTGCTGCGGGCTGTCGTGGAGGCGATGCCGCGGTTGAGTCTCGGGACGCTGGACGGATTTTTCGCGCGCGTGGTGCGGAGCTTTCCCTTCGAGCTTGGGTTGACGGGGGAGTTTCAAATCATGGAAGAGGCGGCGGCGCGACGGGAACGGCGGCGGGTGCTGCGGCGGATGTTTGCAGCGGCGGGCGAGCCGGACGCGGCGCAGCGGGAATTCATCGAGGCGTTCAAGCGCGCGACGTTCGGCCTGGAAGAGAAACGACTCGCGCGGTTGCTCGACGAGTTCTTGGACGCGCACGGGCATACTTTCTTGGCGGCGCCGGAGGCGTCGCGTTGGGGACAGGCAGGGGTGATCTGGCCGGACGGATGCCCGGGCCTCGCCGCCGCCGGACGGCGCGTACCGGCAGCGGCAGAACTGCACGCGGCGTTGCCGTGGGAGGCGTTAAACGAAAAACAATGCGCACGTTTGCAGGATTTTTTTACGACGCTGCCGGTGTGGTCACCGGGTGCGCCCCTCCCGGGCCCGGTAAAATATTTGGTGGGAAATAGCCTCAAGATATGGGACGAGCTCAACTCCGGTGCCGAGGGCGTAGAGCTGATGATCGAGCGGAAAAAAGTGACGCTGGAGGCGCGGGCGCGGACCGCGTTGGTCGACCTGGTCGCCGGGATCGCGGGTGCTGAACTCGGGGGGAGTCTGGAGCGGACGCGCGGCCTGTTTGCCGTCTTGCGCGGCTACGAGGTCAATTATCACGAGGCGGTGCGGCGCGCGGGGCGGCTGACGTTTGCGGATGTGCTGCGTCTGTTGTTGCCCGGCACCGACGGGCAGGTGCCGGTGTTGTCGAGCGGAGCCGAGGGCGACGCGCGGCTGTTGATCGACTGGCGGCTCGACGCGAAGTTTGACCACTGGTTGCTGGACGAATTTCAGGACACGAGTTACGCGCAGTGGAGTGTATTGAAGAATCTGATAGACGAGGCGGTGCAGGACCCGGAACGGCGGCGCAGTTTGTTTTATGTGGGCGACGTGAAGCAGGCGATTTTTGCTTGGCGGGGCGGGGATCCGCGGTTGTTTCGCGAAATCTTCGACCGCTACAACACCGCGGCACCCGGGACCATCCACGAAGGACGGTTGGATGCATCGTATCGCTCGGGGCCGGCGGTGATCGCGATGGTGAATCGGATATTTGGTGACGTCCCGGCGCTGGCGGCGGGCGTCCCGCCGTCGGCATCCGCAGCGTGGGCGCGCGAGTGGCGGGCGCATGTCAGCGCGAAGCCGGAGCTCGGGGGCTGGGCGGAATTGCGTCACGCGGATGACGAGGCCGGGCGCTTTGCGGAGACGTTGAACATTTTGCGGGAGACCCAGGCATTGGCACGCGGGCTGGAAGTCGCGGTGTTGGTACGCAGCAATCAGACGGCGGCGGCGCTCGCGGAATTTTTGCGCCGCGAGGGACCGATCCCAGCGGCAGCAGAGAGCGACCTGCACGTGGCGATGGACAATCCGCTGACGGCTGCGCTGCTGGCGTTGCTGCGGGCCGCGGCGCATCCTGGGGACACGCTCGCGCAGGAGCACGTGAACATGACGCCGCTCGGTGCGTGCTTGCACGAGGCCGGGATCGGGAGCGGCGAGGCGTTGACCGCGCACGTGCTCGGGCAGATCCACGAGCACGGGTTTGCGGGGACGATCGAGGTGTGGTTACGAACGCTCGGACCAGCCATCGACGGTGATGGGTTTAGCGCCGAGCGCGGGCGGCTGTTGGTGGGAGCGGCGGCGGAGTTTGACGAGAGTGGGAGCCGTGATGTCGCGGAGTTTCTGGAGTTCGCGGAACGTTTTACGGTGCGAGATACCGAAGCGGCGGGCGTGGTGCGGGTGATGACGATTCACAAGGCGAAGGGATTGGGTTTCGACCTCGTGATTCTGCCGGACCTCGAGGGTACGACGCTCGCGGCGGCGCGCGAGGGATTGGCGGTACAGCATGCGGCCGACCGGTCGGTGGAATGGGTATTGGCGAAGCCGATGAAGCTATTTGTGGAGCATGACCCCGTCCTCGCGGCGCATTTGGCGGCGAGCGAAGCGGACGCGGCTTATGAGAGCCTGTGTCTGCTCTACGTGGCGCTCACACGCGCGAAGCGGGCGATGTATGTGATCACTGGACACGTTGGCGCGAAGTCCACGTCGCGGAATTTTCCATGGCTTCTGCGCGAAGTGTTGGGGGAAGTTTGGCACGAAGGAGAGGCGCGTTGGTTTGAAGCGGTCGAACTGACCGCGGCGGAGGCCTCGCGCGAAGAGCGGAGCCGGGAGGCGGCGAACGAGTCCCCGATCGCTGAAGGCGGAGTGGATGAGCACACGGTGCAGCGGGTGGTGCGGCGGCCGGCTCGCACGCCCTCGGCGCTGAAGACGGGGGAGGTGAACGGCGCGGCGGTGTTCGCGCGCGCGCGCGGCGGTAGCGCGGGGGAGTTTGGCTCGGCCGTGCTTGCGATGTTTGCGGAGATCGAATGGTGGGACCTGAACAGTGGCGGGGAGGGCGCGAAAAAAACAATCGCGACGCTGGAAGAGTCCGGTGAAGCGGGAGCGGAGGCGGCGGGTTGCCTGCGCGCGGCCGCGCTGGCGGGTGTTTGGGCACGACCGAGCGGCGCGGTGGGCGCGGCCGTGTGGCGAGAGCGGGCGTTTGAGGTCGTGCTCGAGGGTGCCTGGGTGACCGGGGTGTTTGATCGTGTGATCGTCGAATGCGACGCCGAGGCGCGTCCGGTGCGGGCGACGGTGTTTGATTTCAAAACGGATCGAGTGGGGCCTGACGACGATTTAGCGACGTCGGCGCAACGCCACGCGGGGCAGCTGGCGGTTTATCGGCGCGTGGTGGCGATGCTCACGGGGATTTCCACGGCGCGGGTCACGTGCCAGGTGGTTTTTACACGTGTGCGCCGACGCGTGGAGGTGGGTTTTTGACGGGGAAAACACGGGCAAAAGCATCGGTGAAAAATTCGGGCTGGACAGCGCGGTGCGCGCGCCGCACGTTTACCGTTTCCATTTATGGGCAATCTCAAAAAGAAACGTCGTCTGAAGATGAACAAGCACAAGCGCCGCAAACGCTTGAAGTCGCATCGGCATAAGAAGCGTTCGTGGCAACAGTAAGTCGCGCGTTTCCGCGCAACCCTGCCGTCTTCGTTGACCGCGTCTCATCGTCCGCCAACCCGTCGCATGTAGCGACGGGTTTTTATCTTGGGCCCAGATTTGAGGTTGCAGTGTTGATTCGAGAGAAGCTTTAAACGTTGTCGTCATCTGTTTTCGTGGCGATGTTCGGCGGGGCGGGGCGAACGGAGACAGTCGGCCTTGGTGGGCGGAAACGGTCGCAGGGTTTGGCGAACCGTCCACGCGGACATCGAGATGATTATTCCGGCGCGCAGGGGCGTCGTTGACGGCACCGGACAAGAGCCGGTGACAGCCGCGACATGACGTCTGGCTCGGACGGCACGCAAGGTCTGCGTCGAGGTGGAAGGACCGCCTTGCTCGGAGCGCCTGGAAATCAGTCGTTCCCGAAGGAAAGGTAGAGGGCATGCAGAACGCGGGTAAATCCGAGTTTTAATCTTGTCATGCCAGAGGGGATTATGAGTTTCTCCTCTGGTTTCACGATTGCTTATCCGAAGGTGACCAAGATTTTTGAAGCGTATGTCTTCCCGGCAAGCTCGACGTAACGAAGACGTCGCCTATCTACCCAAGCATAGTCAACTCCCCCCCGAATATCTTTAGGTCCTATGTTTTTATCCCATGAAACCTAAAGGGTTCTTCGTCGAACTGAACGATCACGCGGTGATGTTGGCGCGAACCTCTTCGCCGGTGGCACCGTTTACCGTCGAAGATATGCGGGAATGCCCGCGGGGCGATGCCGCCGCACTGGAAGAATGTATTCAGCAGATTCAGCCGAAAAAAGCTCCCAGCGGTTACCTGCATGCCTGCGTGGGCATTTATCCGGCAAAGCGCCTCGTACGGCGCCACGCGCTGGAGTTGAAGCGACTCAATGAGCCCGCCTATCTCGCCGAGGTTTGCACGCAACAATTTCGCATCGAGCAGGATAAATACTCGATCTCGATCCTCAATGCAGCGGACGGGGCGGATTACGATCTAGCCAAAGCGACCCAGAAGGAGGTCATCTTCTGCGGGATGCCCGGCGAGGACATTGCCACGGCGCAAAATTTTCTGTTGGAGTCGGGCATCTATCCCGAACGACTTGAGCTCGGCTCCGTCGCGATGCTCGGTGGGGTGGTCGATGGTTTGGCTTTTACGAAGTCGAAGACTCCCACGTTGGTGCTCGAAATCGGCGCGGACACGACGCACTCGTTTATCGTTTCTGCTACGGGGGTGGCCGTCTCTCGCCCGATCCCGCAGGGATTGGATGCGATGGTGCCCATCGTCCAAAAGGAGCTGGGGCTAAAGGACGAGGAGTCGGCGCGAAAACTATTTTACTCAAACACGTTTGATTTCACCGGCATGGGCCCCTTGCTCGTCAAGCGATTGTTCAAGGAGCTCCAATCCTCCATCGGGTTTTATGAAGTGCAGACCGGTCAGTCGGTGGGACAGGTGTTCTGCACGCAGTTGTCGCCCAAGCTCGCGTGGCTTGACGCCGCGATCGCCAGCGCGCTTGGCATCACGAGCCTGACCCTTGATCCTGCGCCGTGGCTTCAGTCGCGGCAGATATCCCTGCCGGAGGCCCTGGCGAAGACCGCCCAAGATATTCGCTGGTTTGGCCTGCTCGGCCTGATGGCGCACTACCACTCCTCCCCGTCCGCCCATGTTGTCGTTCCTGAAGAAAAAAAATGACGCGGGCGCCGCGCCCCTCGTGCCCGCGTGGCATCCGAATTTCCGGAACGCCGAAAATTTACCGGACATCAAGGTCGTGCGCACGGCCTTCTTCGTCAACGGTGCGGCCGTGACCATCGCCCTCGCGTTGGCGATTTTTTGCGGGGTGCAGGAGTGGCAGCTGCACGGGCTCAACCTCCAGATAGCGGACTGGCAAGAGCAGATTGATCGGGACGCACGAGGCAGCGCCAAGGCGGTCACGCTCTACCAGAAGTTCCAGGCGGAGGAGGCAAAAATTATGGAAGTGGACGCGTTTGGTAAGTCCAAACAAGTGGTCTCGGATTTGATCGTGCATCTGGGTCAGACGCTGCCCGCCAATATCGCGCTCGACGGGCTCGATTTGCGCGATAACGGCCTCATGGTCCGCCTGACGGTGCGTGGCACGTCCGACGCTGCCCTCGGCTATGCGACCCACTACCTTGATCAACTCCGGGCGGACAAGAAACTGGCGCAGTTTGATGATTTTTCCATCACCGCCTCGACCCGCAATCCCGCGACGGGTCGCCTCGCGGTTGAGCTATTTTTCCGGCTACGGGCCACGACCGTCAAAAAACCATGAGCAAAGACGAACTTTTGGCCTTCGTTCGCAAGAACCCCATCGGCATCGGCTGCGGCTTGTTGTCATTGGTGGTGGGTGGCTGCGCGTATTACCGCAGCGGCCAGGTGGCCGAGTCCGAGGCCGAGCTCTTACAGAAGTCAATGGAAGGTCGAAAGCTCGCCTCGAACCTCAGGAATGCGAACCAGCTGCAGGAGCACTACGAAGCGTTGGTCGCCGCCAACAAAGTGATCGACGCCCGGCTGGTACGAGCCAGCCAGCTCACGATTAACCTCCGGTATTTCTATAAAATTGAAAGCGAGACCGGAGTGAAGCTCACGACGGACCCGCGTATTTCTCCGCCCGCAGTCAAGAAAGATGCGAAGGCCGCGTTTGTCCCTTTGCCCTGCAATCTCTCGGTGCAGGGGACCCTCCCTCAACTCCTCGGCTTTCTCCGCCGATTGGAAAGCGGCACTCACTACTGTCGGGTGCTCACGTTCTCGCTCGCCGGCTCCGTGGACCGCAATTCACCCCTCAACTTGTCCGTCAGCGTCGAGCTGCTCGGTTTGCCATGAAACTACGATTCGCATTCTTTATCGCCGGTGGCGTGCTAAGTTCCGGTGCCCTTTCCGGTGCAACCGGCAAACCGAATTCAGGTATCGTATCACCGGAGAAACGCCGGGTGGTCGTCGAGTTGGGTCTTCGACTGGCCCGGGTGCCTGAGCCGGCGGCCCTGCCACCAGATTTGCCACACCCGTTTAGTCCGTCAAACTTTGAGCAACCCGATCCCGAGGAGCTGCGCGCGGCGGACGCGGCTCGCGCAAATTCGGCCGGCGGAGCGCGGGGCGGAGTCGTGGGATCGGGTGGGGCGCTGGGTCCGGCCGCAGGCGGGCAGGCCCTTCGTCCTCCCTCCGACCGCGAGATTCTGGAAAGTATCGCGCCTAAAATCCGGCCCACCGGCACGATCAAGATGGGCGGCGAAGCTCTCCTCATTTTCGGGAGAAACCATGTCAAAATCGGCAATAAATTTACAGTCGCGGATCCGGCCAGCGGCAAGGACCACGAACTTGAACTGATCGCCATCGATTCCACCGCCTTTACCCTTCGCTTCCGCGACCAGGAAATCACTCGGTCCATCAAATCAGGAAAGTCCCCATGAGTACCCGACCTCTTTCTCCGATCACCGCCATCGCTCTCCTGTTGACTGCGGCCTGGTCCGCCCTCCACGCCCAAGCCCCTGGCGCCCCGCCTCCGACTCCCCCTCCGGCCCAAACCGGGCCGGTGACACTCGAAGCCGGCAAGCTCGCCGACAAGCCCGCTGCTGTCGAAGTGCTTCCAAAATCGGGCGAAGAAGCGGCGAAGGTCGCTGCGGCCAAGGCCAAAGACGCCGCCGGTAAAGATAGCGTGTCGGTGGATTTTCGCGATCAGGACATTCGCGACATCCTCAGCAATGTGGCCGATCTCTTCGAAATCAACTTGGTCATGCCCGAGACCTTGCAGGGAAAGCTGACGATTAAGCTGCGCGACGTCAGCTGGCGCCAGATTTTCACCCATGTCTTGGGCCCGGTGAACTACACCTACGTCGAGGACGGTAACATCATCAAGGTCGTCAGCAACGAAAGCCTCACCCAAGAACCCGTCATCACCGAGGTGTTCTTCATCAACTACGCCCGCGCAGCCGACATTGTCCTCACCATCACCTCCCTCGTGGATGCGGCCGCCGGCGGCAAGATTGTCGTCGACGTTCGCAGCAATAGTTTGGTGATCACCGAACGGCCCACGCGCTTGACTCGGATCAAACCCATTATCGAGCAACTCGACCGGGCTACGGACCAAGTGATGATCGAGACAAAGTTTGTCGAAGTCACCAGTTCCGACGTGAAGAATATCGGTGTCAATTGGTCCTCGTTGGCCAATTACCAACTCAGGGCTGGCAATCTGGCCGGGAACTTTAATCGCGCTCGCACCCAAAGCGAGACCGACGGCAACAACGCCAACCGAGGCAACACTCGCAACGCCACCAACGGTACCAACGCTGGCACCGCCAACGGCACAAGCGGATCCACGAGCAGCGCTGTCACGGGTGGCACCACTGGCACGCAGAGCACAGGTTCCAACACCACTGGAACGGTCACTTCCAGCAACGGCACGCCCACCAATAACTCGACCACGGGCAGCAACGGGACCCTCAGCTCCAGCACGACGACGGGCACGACCACCAGCACCACTGGCGGCACGACCACCTCCACAAGCAACGATACGACCAGCGGTGTCGCGAGCACCGTGACCGACGCGTTTAACGCGTTGTCCTCTCTAGCCAACGGAGGCACCACGAGCAAAGCGCTCTCGGCCGTGTTCTCGGCCAGCGACTTCAGCCTCGTGCTGAGCGCGCTTCAGACGACCACCAGTTCCAAGATCGTCTCCAACCCCACGGTCGTCACCCTCAACAACACCGAAGCGCTCATTAATGTCGGCCGGGAAACGCCCATCCCGAGATATGCCTTCAATCAACAGACGGGCACGTTTGAAGTAAACGGCTTCGACTACAAACCGATCGGTATCATCCTTAGAGTTATTCCGCAGGTGAACGCACGCGGCGACATCAAGCTCACCGTTGAGCCCGAAGTCAGCCAATCCACCGGATCGGTCACCTTTAACGGTGCCAGCCTTCCAGTGGTGGACACTCGCAAAGCGAAGACGCAGGTCTCCCTGAAGGATGGTTTTACTATGGGCATCGGTGGCCTTATCACCACGCAGACGAGCGCCGTCGGCAACCGTGTTCCTGTGCTCGGCTCCATCCCGCTTTTGGGCCGATTTTTTAGGCACGACGATAAGAACGTCCAGCAGGTGAATCTCATCATTTTCATCACGGCTAAGACCATCAGCGCCGCAGGCGGCGCAACGGAGCAGATCTTCGATTCCAGCCGCGTCCGGCAATTGGAGATCACGCGCGAGGACCTGCCGGGTTTCCGCGACGGTTCATCTCCTTTCCTACCCTCCGTCAAACCGGGTGAGTTAAAACCCGGCGAACAAGCGCCCGCCAAGAATTCCTCCGTCCGGCAATAGGACCCAGACGAAAAGAAGTAACCGGCTCGCGCGCCAACCCGCTACTCAGCCCGACCACGAGGTGCCTACCATGAAACCTTTCTTCCGCTTCTTCCTCGGCGCCGCCCTCCCGTTCCTCGCGAGTGTCGCGATTCGAGCAGCCCCCGTCATGACCCCTTCCGGCGTGACCGCGACCGCCGCGTCTGCCGCGCCCGGTGAGGCGATCACTATCTCCGTTTCGGCGACGAATGCCGGTACCGCGACCCCGGCGGACGATATGGTTGCGGGCGGGACGGTGACGGGAACCGTCGTGTTTACCCACCGCGTCACGGGGGCCACGATCTCGACGGACTCCGTCACTTTTTCCACCAAGGCGGTTATCGCGGGCGCCGGCGGTGAGGGCACGTTTACCCGGATATTTACGGTCCCGACCATCACCTCGCAGGCGGGTTCCTACGATGCGAGCGTCATGCTGACTGGAGCTAGCGCGGGCGGCTCGGCCTCGGGTTCCTTCTCTGCCACCAAGGTGCTCACCGTCACGGGCACCCCCGACCTCGCAATCACCGGGCTCACCTATCCGGCCGGCACCGCCTACCGCGGTGGCGACGTGATTCCGATGACGCTCAGCTACACCAATCGTACGCGCAGCATTGGTTTGAACAACGTCCCCTACGTCCCGAGCACCAACGGCAATGCGGCTTCCTTCCGCATCGAGGTCATCCTCTCGAGCAATCCCACCTTTGGCGACGCCGACGATTTTCTGCTGACTGCGCATCAAGTCACCGCTTCGAGCGGTTTCCCGCTCAACGCCAACAACACCAACACCGCGATCGGCTGGAATCAGGTTCTTCCCGGTAACTTCGCCGGTTCCTACTATGTGATGGCCAAGATCGACACTCTGGCCGGTGTCACCGAGACGATTGAAAATGACCTGACTGACAACGGTAACAACATCTACTCCACCCCGGACACCAATGCCGCCCGGATCAGTCTGCTGCCGACGAACTTCCCCACGGTCAACTGGGCCTCCACTGCGGGTCACGGTTACAGCGACAACCCGACGGTCACCTCCGACGGACGCTACACCGCCTATGTCTCCGACTCCACGACGCTCGTCACCGGAGACACCAACTCGGTCCGTGATGTGTTTATCTACGACAACCAGACCGCGACCGCCCGTCGCCTTAGCGTCGCGCAACAGGGCGCACAGTCCAACGGCGCCTCCAACCACCCCGCCATTTCCGCCGTCTCGACCAACGGCACCTACGTGGCCTTCTCCTCCGATGCGACCAATCTTGCCCTCGACGACACCAACGGCTTTTCG
>SXGQ01882503.1_pt1 | contig 13056 bp, 8 predicted proteins | sample 3178371 | NCBI WGS metagenome assembly SXGQ01 (sample SAMN11356859, study PRJNA531348) | freshwater metagenome | isolation source: freshwater sample F1-20 | place: China: Fuxian Lake, Yuxi | collected 2017-12-25
CAAGTGGTTCAGGAGTTGCTTTATCAACCGATTCATCCTTTGCATATAATCCAAATACAGATACCTTAATAGTATCAAACATTACAGGTTTAGCCACGACTGCTACTTATAGTCATCAAGCTGGATACGCTATTACATCAGGAACAGCATCAATAGCTACCACTGCTACTTATGCTTATCAGGCTGGCTATGCAATAACTTCTGGCTCTGCAAGTATAGCTACTACAGCAACTTATGCACATCAATCAGGATATGCGATAACATCAGGTTCTTCAAGTATTGCAACAACTGCTACTTACGCACATCAAGCAGGGTATGCAATTACATCAGGTTCTGTCAGCGTAGCAACGAGTGCCTTCAATATATCTTTACAAAATGGACTTAATAATACATCACATAGTGTAATATTTTCTCCTACTGCATCTGGCTCAGGTATAGCTTTATCGACTAACCAAACTGTCACTTACAATCCGTCTACAAGTGTATTGTCAGTTTCAGGAGTAGCAGTAACATCTAGCACAAATTCAGTTTCATCAATAACTGGAGCAGCTATAGTCACGGGTGGGGTTGGAATTGGGCAGTCTATTTCTGTTGGCGGAAGATTACAATTATTTAACAATTCAAATTATACTGCGTTTGTTTCCACTGCTACAGGAAATACAGTTTATACTCTTCCTGCAACAAGCCCTGCAGTAGGTTCATCAGTATTGCAATCAAACTCGGCAGGTGTCTTGAGTTGGGTTCCTTTAGTTGCTTCCGCTGCAGCTGGTAACACTTCTCAAAATGTTTTTATCAATGCTGCTGGGACCGCAGATGTTTTTCATCAAGTATTATTTACTCCTGCTCAACAGTCAGCTGGGTCAGCAGTTTCCTCAGATATTTTACTTTCATTCAATGCAAATTCAGATAGACTTTTTGCATCCGGTATTTCAATAACATCTGGTGCTGCATCTACAAGTCCTTTCACGGGAGCATTACAGGTCACAGGTGGACTTGGAGTTTCTGGGCAAGCAACATTTGCAAGAGCATCTTTGGGATTTACTGGTGTTTCTGTCACTCCTGTAATGTCATTCATAGGAGCAACTACTGGACCAATTATTAGTTTAAGTGTTTTGAATGACAACTCGCTGTCTTTTGAAGGCTCGTCCGGTCAATTATTCGCTATTGATAATAATTTATCAACTGGTGAAATATTTTCAGTAAGTGACATTTCAGGTTTACCAATAATTTCTGCATCAGCTGGGCAAACTGTTACAATAAACGAATTTGGTGGTGTCACAAGAATAGGTGATGGTACATATAATGCAGTTTCTACTACAAATGCTGGTTTAGTAGTAATTGGTGGTTTTGGAGTAACTGGAAACGCTTTTATTGGCGGAACAACAACTATCTCAAGTGGCACCAATTCCACATCACCATCGTACGGAGCATTGTTAATTTCTGGAGGAGTTGGAATTGGCCAGTCTGCAAGTATTGGTGGAAGATTACAGATATTCAATGGTTCAAATTACTCGGCTTTTGTTTCATCAGCAACGGGTAACACAGTTTATACTCTACCTGCAACATCTCCTGCAATAGGTTCTTCAGTCTTACAATCTACTGCTGCTGGTGTATTGTCTTGGGTGCCTTTGGTTGCTGCAAGTTCATCATCTGGCAATACATCTCAAAATGTAGTAATAAATGCTGCTGGAAATGCAAATGTTTTCCATCCTGTCTTATTTACACCTTTGCAATCTTCTTCTGGCTCTGCTGTTTCTAGTGATTCAACAATATCATTTAATCCATCTACTGAAATACTATATGTTTCAGGATTAGCAGTCACATCTATAACAGTATCTACAAGCTCAACTTTAGGTGCATTGGTAGTGTCTGGTGGAGTTGGAATTGGTGGAAGCTTATATGTCGCTTCTGCTACTGGCATATCTGGAGTTACAATTAACAATGGTGTAGTTACAGGTAATTTGACTGGTACTGCGACAACTGCTGTTTATTCTCATCAGGCAGGTTATGCAATAACATCTGGATCTGCTAGTATTGCAACTTTAGCAACTTATGCTCACCAAGCTGGATATGCTATCACATCTGGATTTGCTACCACCGCTTCATATTCATACCAATCTGGATATGGATTGACTTCTGGATTAGCAACAACTGCAAACTATTCGCATCAGTCCGGATATGCCATCACTTCTGGAAGTTCTAGCACTTCAGGATTTGCAACAACCGCAGCAAACTTAAATGTTTCAAGTGTTGTTACTGGACTATTCTATCCAGTGCTTTCTAATACTGCCTCTTCAGCCTCAGGTATTGGTGCATCTGTAAACAGCTTCTTTACATTTAATGCATCTTCAGGAGCATTTGGAGCAACATCTGTCAATATACTGTCAGGACAAGCTTACAGCATTGGTGGTAATAGTGTATTATCAGCAACATCTTTAGGCACAGGCGTAACCAACTCTTCCTTAACAGCATTAGGAACAATAACTACTGGTGTTTGGGCTGGTTCATTAATAACTGGTCTCTATGGCGGTACTGGTTATAACTCTTACACTAAGGGTGATATTTTAGTTGGAGCTGGTTCTACATTCATTAAGGTGAATGTAGGTACAGACAATTTTGTACTTGTTGCCGATGCTACAACTTCAAGCGGAGTCAAGTGGAATAGCATTGCAGGTCTTTCAATTACTTCGGTAAATGGTCTGACTGAATCTGCTCAATTTTTCTCAACTGGAACTTCTGGAACTGGATTTAACATTGCCTCTTCTGGAAGCACTCATACTTTCAATATTCCAATTGCTGGAACTGGAGCTACTGGCTTAGTATCAACTCTCGCACAATCATTTGCCGGAATTAAGACTTTCACTAATGATGTAATTATTTCATCAACAACTGGGTCAACTGCATTCAACACTGGAGCATTGACAGTTTATGGTGGTATAGGTGTATCTGGACAACTTTCTTTCAATCAAGCCGCACTAGGATACACTGGCGCTTTTAACCCATCTATAGCGTTTATTGGGGGTACTACAGGTACTCCAATAACAATGACAGTTTTGTCAGACAATTCTCTTATATTTGAGGGAACATCTGGAAAGTTATTCGGCATAAATAACAATCTTTCCAGTGGATGGATATTTAATGTAGGTGATATATCTGGACTACCTTTGATTCGTGCTAATGCTGATGGCACGATTGCAATGACAGAATTTGCTGGAAATGTTGGAATTGGTATGTCAAACCCAGCATACAAATTACACGTATCAGGTTCAGTGGGTTTTACATCATCTGCAGGGTCTTCAACAGTCACAACAGGCGCTCTTATAGTATCAGGTGGTGTTGGAATTGGAAATTCTGTAAGTGTTGGTGGAAGACTCCAGCTATTCAATGGCTCAAACTTTACTGCTTTTGTTTCTTCTGCGACTGGTAACACAGTTTACACATTACCTCCAACTAGCCCAGCTACAGGTTCTTCAGTTTTGTCATCAACTGCAGGCGGTGTACTTAGCTGGGTACCAATGACTTCGGGTTCAAGTTCTGGTACTGTAAATTCTGGTACTGCTAATTTTGCTGCTTATTATGCATCAACGACTACTGCTGTAAGTGAAAATGCTAATCTTCAATTTACTGGAACTGGATTATCAGTTGGTGGAAATATAAATTCATCATCAACTAAATCTGGTGCACTTTATATAAACGGAGGGTTAGGAGTAACTGGTAACGCATTCATTGGTGGAACTACGACAATTCAAAGTAGTCTAGCATCTTTATCTTCATCGACTGGTGCATTGGTAGTTTCTGGCGGTGTGGGTATCGGTGGCAGTCTTTATGTAGCTAATTCTTCTAGATTCGAATCTAATGCGGCTTCAGTGTCAACAGGCACAGGAGCTATAGTAGTTTCTGGAGGCGCTGGAATAGGAGGCTCTTTATATGTTGGTGGAGCATCTATATTTAGCGATACAACTCAATCAGCATCGGTCAGTACTGGTGCATTAATTGTTTCAGGTGGAGCAGGTATTGCTCAGTCAATTTCTGTTGGAGGAAGACTACAGCTATTCAATAGTTCAAATTACACTGCTTTTGTATCGGCTTCTTCTGGAAATACTACATATACATTACCTGCAACTTCTCCAGCAATTGGTACATCTTACCTTGTCTCAAATTCTGCTGGCGTAATGAGTTGGATAAGACCTAAACGCTCTTATGTGCTGAGTTTTGGTGCTGGATTTACTCCAATTGCAAATGCTGCTGATAGTATACAACTAAATATTCCATATGCTCCAGATAATGTAGCGTTAAATTATATTGTTAAAAGAGTAGAATACAGAAACGAAACAGTTTCAGGAGGCACAGGACTATCATTTTATATAGAAAGGCATACTGGTGGAGATGCTTTGTGGTCAACAGCGCACAGAATTCACGCTGGCTCTGGAGCGTCTTTTGAAGTTGGAGCAATAGTAAATCAAATCAGTTTCACAACAATAAACTCAAGTGCTGGCACAAATGGATTAGTTGCTTCGGGAGATTACATAAGATTATACTTTACAACAGTTGGTTCTGCAGCAAATGTTTCTATATCTTTAATTATAGAAGAGCAATAAATTAAATGTCAGGGTTGTTTTTAGCAATAAATACAGCTCTTCTTCTTTCTGTTCCTCCTGCATAAGTAATTTCGACATAAACGTGATCTACTTTTGCACTTGAACCATTTTCTCCAGAAGAACTGTCATACAATATTGTTGGACCAATCATAATACCAAAGTTGTCATCATTTATTTCTGATGCAGTCCAAGATGTTCCCCACAAATCACTAACGCCTCCAAATGTTGCGTAAGTATCAGTATCAGTAGAAGGCCAAGTTGTTCCGACGCTTTTGTTATCACCAACAGTATCAGTTCCATTTTTAGTTAGATAAATTGCATTGTCAGTTATAGTAACTGTACCATCTCCGGCAAATGCATTATATCTATCTACATAAATCTTGATACCTTCAATTATCGCATCGTTTGGAATGTTAGAATCTAAATTTTTACTTAAAAGCCAGTTTGTTTCATCTGCTGGATTTACTGAAAGAGGAGCAGATTGTACGTTATTTGAAGCATCAGTATAAAGTAAAGAAGAATATGTGTCATTTTGAGATGAAGCATTGGAAGTACTTTGCCATTTAAAAGAATTTCCTCCAGAAGTATATTCTCCTGATCTGGCTAATGTATTGAAGGTTGAAAACTGTTTGGATACGGTAGTAGACATAGTATTAATTTATATAGAGACTTATAAAGAAAAATGGGAACAAAATACAATCCAAGAATAGTTTCAACTGGTTTGACTGTATATTTAGATTCTGCAAATACAAGAAGTTATGCAGGTAGTGGTTTTACAGTCAATCCTTTGGTTGGTGGTATTGGCGGCACTCTTGTAAACGGTATAGGTTTTAGTAGTCAAAATAGTGGCTCCTTTTTCTATGATGGTTCAGATGATTACTTAAGACTACCTGCCAATTTTTTTAATCCTGATTCTGGAACACCTTTCACAGTATCCGTTTGGTTTAAAACTGGTACCAGCGGAATGATATTAGGTCAAGAAAATGGAGCAACTCCTGGCTCTGGTACTGGTTGGGTTCCTGCAATTTATGTAGACACAAATGGAAAAATTAGAACATCTTGTTTTTGGGGTGGTTCAACAACAAATCAATCAACTTCATCAGCTTCAGTTAACGACAACCTATGGCATCAAATTCTAGTTACATTTGAAAGCACAAGCCATAAAAGTTATCTGGATGGTGTTTTATTTGACACTATAACTAAAACTCAAACGTCATACTCAGCAACTTATTATTACTATTTGGGCAGTGGAAAAATTACTTCTTGGCCAAATGCTGGAAATATGACTCTAAGTGGAAACATTTCAAATTTCTTATTTTACAACCGTGCCTTGACTGCTCAAGAAATCCTAATAAATTATAATGCAAATAAAATGAGATACATATAATGGGCCTCAAACATCATCCAAGAATAATCACTGATGGATTAGTTATGTATCTTGATGCTGCTAATCCAAGATGTTATAGTGGCTCTGGTATCACAGCAAATGCATTAATAGGTGGTATTGGTGGGACTCTTGTAAATGGCGTTGGCTACACTTCGTCAAATAATGGAAGTTTTGTTTTTGATGGAACGAATGATTTCATAACAATTCCAGACAATTCCTTGTTAAATACTTTTTCAAGTATGACACTGGAAATTGTAGTCAAATATACAACAACTAACGATCAAATATTTGCTCAAAAATGGAATTATAATGGAGGAAGTCAGGGATATACTATTGAGTTATATTCTAATGAAATTGCCGCTGCGTGTTACACTGGGATTAATTATTTACGTGTCCCTGTGTCAAATTATCCTGTTAATAATATTTACCATATAATTTTAACACTTTCAGGTACAACTCAAGCCCTTTATATAAATGGAGTTTCAGTTGCTTCAAACTCAGGAGGATCTATTCCTAATATATCAGGCACTACATTTGCTATAGGTAGCAGATCAAATCTTTCAGGGACATATTTTGGTGGAAATGTATATCTCGCAAAATTTTACAACAGAGCATTAACAGCCCAAGAAGTATTACAAAATTACAACGCCACTAAAAAGAGGTATGTGTAATGGGAGTAAAAGCTGGACCAAGAATAGCTGATGATGATATTTCACTTGCCTTTGATTCTGCAGTTCTGAGGAGCTACGTTGGGTCAGGAACAACTGTAAATGGCCTTATAAGTGGTATTGGGTTCACTTTAACTAATGGTGTAGCTTTTGGCACTACAGGAACAAGTTACTTTACTTTTGACGGTGTAGATGACAATATACCATTTACAATACCTAGCGTTGGAACAATTATATCAGTTGAAATGTGGGCAAGAATAAAATCATTTAGCAACGGAATGCCTTTTGGTTTTGATCGTTATGATGTTTGGGCAAATAGTGGAAGAATTGGATTTAATACATCTGCTTCTGATATTTACGGATTGACATCTACTCAAGTTACAAATCTTGGACTTCTTAACCAATGGAAACACTACATCTTTGAAATGAGAACTGACGTATCATATTCAAATAATAAAATATACGTTAATGGGCAGAATCAATCCTTATCTCAAGTGGCTGGTACAGAAAGTGCAGGCTTTAGAACCTTCAACAGTGGCAATGGAAGAATAAGTTCTTGGCTTTTTAGTAGTGCTTTTAACATTTCTATGGATCTTGCTCAATTTAGAGTTTATAAGAGAGCACTAACGGCTCAAGAAGTTTTGCAAAATTATAATGCCAGCAAAGGAAGATATTTATAATGGGCATTGATGTTGGACCTATTGAAGTTACTGATGGATTAGTATTTCAAATAGATGCTGCAAACTTCAAGAGTTACACAGGGACAGGATTAACTGCATTTGGTTTGATTGGAGGGATTGGCGGAACCTTAGTAAATGGGGTTGGCTATAATGCTGCTAATAATGGATATTTTAGTTTTGACGGAACAAATGACTACATAAATTTTGGCAATACTTCAATAGTTCAGCAAAGTTCTGGCACACTATCTGCTTGGGTAAAATCAAACTCACCTGGATCAAGTTTTAGAGGAATAATAGCGAAACAATTTGCATATGGATTGTTTTATGCTGACAGTATTCTTGTTGCATATGATTGGGGAGCATCAGCAACAAGAACTACAGGAATTAATATTGCAGATAATACTTGGAAAAATGTAGTCTTGACATATCAGTCTGGTGTATCTAATGGGACAAATATTTACTTGAATGGCAATCTTGTCTTAACCACAACTATTACAATTTCAAATCAGGCTTTAGGTAATTTATTTGGTGGTGCTGAAGCAAATGCATCACAGTACGCATCTTGTCAAGCCTCATCATTTAGTATGTATAGCAGAGCATTGTCAGCAACAGAAGTATTGCAAAATTATAATGCAACAAAAGGGAGATATAGATAATGGGGCTTGATCATTCTCCAAATGTTGTTACAGATGGATTAGTGTTTTATTTAGACGCAGCAAATACAAGAAGTTATTCAGGAAGTGGGAATACAATTTACAATCTATCACTATCTGCATCAATTGGGGCTACAAAAAGCTCTGGAGTCAGTTTAACATCAAACCCCGATAAGTTAGAATTTTTAACGGATAACTTTTTAGTCAGCGATTGTCTTTTATCAAGCGGGAATAGTTTTACAGTTTCAATGTGGTTTAAAAGAGTACAAAATTTTTTTTGGACTTCACTTTTTGGCAATGAAGTATGGAATAGCTCTACAGGATATGTTGCAAGATTAGAGTCATCATCAACAGTTAGATTTTCTAGAGGTGGAGATGGAGTTGGTATTGTTTATAGTAATGCAGCTTTAGTATCTTCTAACTTCAATTTCTATACATTTGTGAAAAATCCAAGCGGCACAAATTCGCATATTTATCTTAACGGAAATATTGTGGCAAGTGGCTCTCTGGAAAATGTGTCAGTCAGTAAGCCATTTGTTTTAAACGGAAGAAATGCAAATGATGGATCTTCTTATGTTGATGCAAGGGCAAGTCAAATGTCAAGTGTTTTAGTTTACAACAGAGCATTAACAGAACAAGAAGTAGTACAAAATTATAATGCTACAAAAAGGAGATATGGTCTTTAATGGGCATTGATTATAATAATGTAATTATATCTGATGGTTTGATATTTGGAATTGATGCTGCTAATCCAAGATCATATACTGGCTCAGGAATAACTGTTAATGGATTGATAGCAGGCTTAGGAGCAACTCTTGTAAATGGAGTTAGTTTTTCCTCACTAAATAATGGCTCTTTCACATTTGATGGTTCAAATGATTATTTAAATTTTCCATATCCTTCATCACTTAATTCAGGCTCTCAAATTACAGTTAGTTTATGGGCAAAATGGATTACTACTGGAACTACAACTTCTACGATACAAGTTTTACTAGACAATAATTACCAAACAGCATATCAGTTTGGTCCTGGCTCTATTGGCTTTGTAATTCAGGATAGACCAGATTTAGGAAAAGTTCTTGAATGGGGTGCTTCTCCTGGGGCTGGAATAACACGTTGCACAAGCACATTCCAAGTTGGTGATGGAACTTGGAGACATATCACTGGCACAAATGACGGAGCTACTTCTATCCTTTATATTGATGGTGTTCAATCAGGCCTAGCAAGAACTGCTGCTGGTATAGGGGATCAGCAACCATTTATAGGTATAGGAAGATGGGGATTTCTTAATAACAGATACTTAAATGGAAATGTAACAGGACTTATGATTTACAAAAGAGCACTATCTGCTACAGAAGTTTTGCAAAATTACAACGCCACTAAAAGTAGATTTAGGTTATAAGAAATATATTGTAACAAAAATGCAGAATAAAATAAAAAGCATTCTCCTTTCAAAATAATTAAATGGCGATAAATTTTCCTTCAGGTCCAAGTACAAATCAGGTTTACACAGAAAGTGGTAAAACCTGGCGCTATGATGGCACTGCTTGGCGTACTCAAAATGTAACAACAATTTCAGCAGGTGGTACAGGCTTAACAAGTATAACTGCTGGAAATGCGTTACTTTCTTCCAATAGTGGTGCCTCTGGATTAGTTTATAGAACACTTATTGCTGGTTCAGGAATTTCATTTTCCTTCGGTATTAGTGATTTAACTATCACATCAACACCTGCCGGATCAATTACAGGATCTGGAACATCAGCATTCATTCCATTATATGATGCAGGGGGAACTGCACTTACAGATTCTGTGATGCAGCAGTTTGGAACTACTATAATTGTTGGAGGAAGTATAAAGGCTCAAACAAAAAGCTTCAAAATCCAACATCCCTTAGACCCAAACAAGTATCTGGAACACGGATCTTTAGAAGGACCAGAACACGGGATATATCAAAGAGGAAGAGCATCAGGATATGGAAATGTTGTCGTAAAACTTCCTGATTATTTTCAAGCACTGTCAGAAAACGAAATTACTGTCCATATTACTTCAAGAGTAAATGATTCACTTTATGTTGCTAAAAGTAACAGTTCTGAATTCAAAGTTCAAAGGGTAAGAAGGAACCTATTACGTAAACAATATATTGAATTCGATTATTTTGTAGTCGGTGAAAGAACAGATATTAAATTGATTGTAGAGCAACCTAAATAGCACGGAGTAAATAAAATGGGAGATCAAAATCCTCAAGACTTTGCAGAGAAAGTCTTACAATCCTTAAAAAGATCATCAAGAGCAGTAGATCTGAGTGATAAATCGCAAGAAAAACCAATTGTAGAAAAATCAGATCCAGTTGTTGAAAAATCAGAACCAGTTGTTTCTGCTCAGTCTAATGATGTCCAAGCTTTTGGTCAACCAACAGGTGGTGGACAAGGGCCTGGAACTGGTGGCAACAAAGATATTGTAATCATACCAGGATATGGTGGTGCTGCTGCTACATCTACATCTCAAGTAAACTTTTACTGGAATGGTCCCGCAGTTGCTGATTCTACTGGCGTTGATACAAATGTTAGAGCAACAATTTACAATTATGCAACATCTACAACAAACCCGGTTCTTGTAATTGGTGGATATAATGGTTCTTCCCAATTCAAACCACACCCTCTTTATGGTGGTGGAACTGGTGTAACTGCTAAAATCTTAATTGACCCATTCTTAGGCAGAATTGACGTTGATCAAATTGGTCTTAATGTTGGTGTTGGTATAAGTACCGATCAAGGTATCTTGACTTATGATTCTACCCAAAATAAAGTTAGAGTTGGTTTAGGAGCTGGTATTGCTAAAACAGTGGCGTTTACAGATGATGTAACAGCAGCATCTGGAGCAGCTACAACTGCACAAAACATACATATGCAACTTGGCGGTAATGCTGCAAGTCATTCAGTTGCATTCTCTTTACAACCAACTGGTGCGGGTGTGGCTTTGTCCTCCGATGCAGAACTTACTTATAATCCATCCACCAATACACTTGTATATTCTAATGCTACAGTTTCTGGAACAATAAACTCAACCACAATTCCTACTAGTAAAACACTTGTAGTTACAACAGATAAATTGAATGTTCACGCAGCTACTTCATCATCAGAATTAGCTGGTGTGATATCTGATGAAACTGGAACTGGAGCATTAGTATTCGCAAACACACCAACATTAGTCACTCCAGTATTAGGAACTCCTGGTTCTGGCACTCTTACAAACTGTACTGGTCTTCCAATTTCTACTGGTGTATCGGGTTTAGGAGCCGGAGTTGCTACATTCTTGGCGACTCCATCATCTGCTAACTTAATTACCGCAGTTACCGATGAAACTGGTACTGGTCTTTTAGTATTTGCTACTTCTCCAACTCTCACTACTCCATTACTAGGAACTCCAACATCTGGTACTCTTACTAACTGTACTGGACTTCCAATTTCTACTGGTGTTTCAGGGTTAGCAGCAAATGTTGCTACATTCTTAGGTACTCCATCGTCTGCTAACTTAGCATCTGCTGTTACCGATGAAACAGGAAGTGGAGCTTTAGTGTTTGCTAATACTCCAACTCTTGTTACTCCTGTGTTAGGGGTAGCAACAGCTACAAGTATAAATAAAGTTGCTTTTACAGCCCCTGCAACAGCAGCAACACTTACACTTGCAAATAATTCTACTCTTGCTACTTCAGGTGCTTTCAGTCTTACCCTTACTACTACAGCTGCTTCTAATGTAACATTACCAACTGCTGGAACCTTAACAACTCAAGGTAATAACCTTGGTGTATTTGCTGCAACTACATCAGCCCAATTAGCAGGTGTCATATCTGATGAAAGTGGTAGTGGATTATTAGTTTTCAATAACACTCCTACTTTCATAACTCCAGTATTAGGCACTCCTGGTTCAGGGACTCTTACGAACTGTACTGGATTGCCAATTTCAACTGGCGTTTCAGGCCTAGCTGCCAATGTTGCAACATTCTTAGGTACTCCATCGTCTGCTAACTTAGCATCTGCTGTTACCGATGAAACAGGTAGTGGAGCTTTGGTGTTTGCAACTTCTCCAACTCTTACAACCCCTGTACTAGGTGTAGCCTCAGCAACATCTGTCACAGCAAACAGTGTTAGGATTGGAAATGCTGCAAGAACAGTTGATACTTCTACTGGTAATCTGATCTTAGATTCTACTGGTGGCCAAGTTGACATTAATGACAATGTTGTTATTTCAGGAAACTTAACAATTCAAGGAACTACTATTACAGTTGATTCAACTGTTTCAACAATTGTAGATCCTGTCATAGTTGTTGGTTCTGGCGTCGGTGGAACACACTCTACTCTCGATAACAATATGGATAGAGGTATTGAGTTTAGATGGTCTAACGCAGGAACTGCCACTACTGGATTCTTTGGATTTTCTGACACAGATGGCAAGTTCAGATTTATTCCTAATGCTACTATTCCTTCAGCAAATGTTTATAGCGGTTCTGTTGGTACTATCGTTGCAAATTTTGAAGGTTCATTTACTGGTACAATTACAGGAACAGCAACTACAGCAGCAAACTTGAATACTTTATCTACTGCATCTGCAGATGATCATTTCATTTTGTTCTCAAGAACAAATGGCGGTTCAGGTGTTGCAGTATCTTCAAATTCAACATTAAAGTATGTACCATCTACAGATAACCTTAGTGCTACAAGTTTCAATAAAGTAACTGTTACTACTCCTGCTACAGCTGCTACTTTAACGTTAGCAAATAACTCTACTTTAGCAACTTCAGGTGCTTTTAGTCTTACACTTACTACTACTGCTGCTACTAATGTCACATTCCCGACTGCAGGAACCTTGACAACTACCGGTAACAAACTAAGTGTATTTGCTGCTACTACTTCTGCTGAATTGCTTGGTGTAATTTCTGATGAAACTGGAAGTGGAGCTTTAGTATTTGCTACTTCTCCAACTCTTGTAACTCCAGCTTTGGGAACTCCTTCATCAGGTACTCTTACAAATTGTACTGGACTTCCAATTTCTACTGGTGTTTCAGGTTTAGGG
>SXGQ01419183.1_pt1 | contig 13053 bp, 18 predicted proteins | sample 3178371 | NCBI WGS metagenome assembly SXGQ01 (sample SAMN11356859, study PRJNA531348) | freshwater metagenome | isolation source: freshwater sample F1-20 | place: China: Fuxian Lake, Yuxi | collected 2017-12-25
ATCGAACCACCAGTTCCACCAGTTGTTCCACCAGTTGAACCACCAATTCCACCAATCGAACCACCAGTTGAACCACCAATTCCACCAATCGAACCACCAGTTGAACCACCAATTCCACCAATCGAACCACCAGTTGAACCACCAATTCCACCAATCGAACCACCTGTTCCACCAGTTGAGCCACCTGTTGTTGAGCCACCTGTTGTTGAGCCACCTGTTGTTGAGCCACCTGTTGTTGAGCCACCTGTTGTTGAGCCACCTGTTGTTGAGCCACCAAAAGAAGTTATTGAGGCTGCTGTAACTGAGGCCATTAAAGACGGAAACGTAAGTGCTGCCGATGTTAAAGAAGTTATAGATGTTTTAAATGCAGATGGAAAAGTAACTGCTGCTGAAGTAGCAACTCTTGTAGATGCTGTATCAGATAATGGAAACGTTTCTGAAGCAGCCAAAGATGTAATTGTTGCTGCCCTAAATGCTGATGGAGATATTACGACTAAAGAAGTTAATTCTTTGGCTGCCAATCTTTCTGAAGGAGGATTGACTGTTTCAGAAAAAGCAGTTATTTCAGAAGTATTAATTGCTGCTGCTGATGGTGAGGCTGTTAAAGCAGAAGACATAAAGTCTGCGGGTGTGACTTATGAAGATTTACCAGCAGCAACTCCTGTTGAGGTTAGGCAAGATGAAAATGGAAATGAAGTTATAATTGTTGCAGAAGTTGCAGCAGCATTAGAGATACTGGAAAATCCCGCAGAATTAATTGGCGCAATATTTGAAGACCCAGGTCAAGCATTACTTGCAGTAGCAAGTATTGGTGCTGATATGTCCACAGAAGAACGTGAAGAAGCAACTGAAATGGTTGTTGCTACTGTTGTGGCTGCTGGTGCTGCTATGAACGCTGTTGCTGCAGCAGGTGGTACAACAACTGGAGGTAGTGCAGGAGGCGGAAATTCTGGTGGCGGAGGCCCATCAGGAGAATCTAAAGGCGTTAGGAGAAGAAAGCCTTGAAAATACTTAGAGACATGATTGACCAACTATGGACATTACTAGGCATGTTTATTGCTTGGGTAGTGCTAGATGGGTCTGCTAAGACTGTTGTGGGTTACGCAATTATAGGTACTTTAGTAGTGTGGGCAGTAACTTATCCCATCAGAAACCGTGATGAGGACTAGACTATTACCAGTGTCTATCTGACACATTTAGGAGAAACAATGAATAAAGCAGCAATTGAATCGTACGCACGTAATTTACTTGGACAAGTTATTGCAGCCTGTATGGTTGTAGCACAAGCCAAGGGAATTTCTTCGCCGTTAGATTTCGGTTCAGCAGAATGGCTACTTGTAGCAAACGCACTTTGGGGTTCTTTAATCCCCACAGCATTGCGTTGGGCTAATAAAAAAGACCCAGCATTTGGTCGTGTAGCAGAAGCAGTCGCTAAAGAAGCAGGTAAAAAACTTGCAGCAAAGTCCAAAGCAAAGTAATTAAGTAAATAAAAAGGACCCTAGAAATGTCACAAATCGAAACTATTTCAATCATTGTTGGAATATTGTTAGGAGGCGGGGCAATTCTAGGGTTCTTCATAAAGAAGGTAAACATTTTGTTTGGCACGTGGGGTAATTTTATAAGAGATTGGGAGGGAGAAGAAGCAACCGACGGTAGAGATGCAATTCCAGGAGTCATGTCTCGTTTGAATAAATTAGATGGAGAACTTTCTCATAACGGAGGAACCTCCCTTAAAGACCTAGTTTTAAAGGTCGAAAAACGTCAAAACAGGTTAGAAGCAAAACTAGAAGAGGCTGAAATAGCCCGTCAACAGAACCACATTATTGTTCTTGAGGCTATTAAGGCACTTAGCACCAAAAAATCCAAAAGTTAGGGGAAAATAACTCTCATGTTAAATCAGACTCAGTTTGGTGCACCAGGTGGTTCAGGTGTTGACATTTCACCTGTCACTTCAGCAATGAACGAATTTTTTAATAAGCGTAAAAACAAAGGCAAAGAGTTAGAAAGAATGGCTGGTCAATACGCATTAGATACAATGCGTGATAGTCGCAAGCATGGACAAACCATGGAACTTGAAGGAATGCGTCAGTCGCATCAAGCAAGTATGCAAACTCGTGGACTAGAGGCTACTGCAACAGAAGGAAAAGCAAAACGTAGACAAGAAACACGTATGACTAAACTTCAGCAACAAGGTGGTCTCGATATGAAACGCCTTGATATTGCAGGTAACATTTTACAACAAGAAAGAACGTTTGCAGGAGTTTCACAATTAGGTAAAGAAAAAAGAGTTTCTACGTTTAAAGCAACTAAAGATGGTGGCGTTGATGTTGCATACAATAAACCACAACGTCGTCGTCGTTCATCTGTAACTCCAGGACAACCAACACAAGTTGCACCTGCTGCAACTCCACGCAGCACAGCAACACCTGTAGTTCCTACTGGTACAACTACAGTTGCTCCAGTAATGCGTGACTCAAAAACGGGACGTGCTGTGCGTAATCCCGCATACACATCATCAACTTCAACTACAAAAACTAAACCATCACCAAACTCATCACCTAAACAAAGGAGAAAGCCAGCATGAAGAACAGTAAAAAATCCCTTACCCCAAAGCAAATGAAGATTGCATCAATCGCAGGTAACAAAAAGAAAATTGATGGAGCAGATTTTAAAGCACTTCGCAAAGGCAAGAAGAAGCCAAGTGGCAAGTAAAAGAAAAACCGCTCCTAAAACTGCTGCTTGGAGTCGTAAAGAAGGTAAGAATGCTAAGGGTGGGTTGAATGAAAAGGGTCGTAAGTCTTATGAACGTGCAAACCCTGGTTCAGATTTAAAACCACCAGTATCTGCTTCGCAAGCAAAGAAGTCAAAAAAGTCTGCAGCACGACGTAAATCTTTCTGTGCACGTATGGGCGGAATGCCAGGACCAATGGAAAAGAACGGAAAACCAACACGTAAAGCATTAGCATTACGCAAATGGGATTGTTAAGGAGAACTACATGAAATGTGCAAACTGCGAACTACCTGCTGCTTTTGTTTATAGACCTGCTGAAAGTTCACAGATACCTTTTTGCATGCCTCACGTTCCTTCTTTTTTAGTGCCAAGAATGAAGGCAGGTCTTTTAGAAAAGGCCGAATCTTTTGATTCTGAAGTTGCTAGTGCCGTTACTGCTGTAAATGAACTCTTTAAAGAACCCGTCGTAGAAGAAGAACCAAAGAAACCAGTAAGTGCTTCTTCTAAGAAGACCAAAAAGTCAAGTGATGTTCAGACAGACGAATAGTGAAACTCATAAGAAAATTTGCAGTGCAGGGACATTCCGTCCCCGCAAATGTACATGGACCTTTAGGACCCTTTCCACCTGAAGTTTTAAAAGAACCTCAAGTGGATTATGGAATCGATTATTCGGACTCCTTACACGAAGCACTAGATTCCGTTCGTTTATTTATGTGTCGACAATGCAACGAAGTGTTACAAAAGGACCAGTTAAACAACCACACATGTGAGGAAGAATAAATTATGGCAAAAGATACACTCGGCCGTGAAAAGGTCGATTTTGTATGGGGTAATGTCCCTATGCAACCAAATGAAGACCGTACCAATCGTTTAGATTTAGCACTAGGCGACCACATTACTGCTGTTTCAGGTTGGGGCGGATACCCTGCTTTTATAGCAAACACACCAGGAGAAGACGTAGCAGGAAGTACAAACTACGTATTTGTTCCAAACGTACTTGGACTTGCAACCTCAGCAGCACAAGATGATACTGCTGATGCTGGTCTAGCCGTTACTACAGCATCTGCTGCAGCAAACTCTAAGACTAACATCACTCGTATTAATGCAACAAGTGCAACAGTTGCAGTCGTTTTTGCAACAAGCGCAAACACCAACTATCCAGTTGGCACAAAGGTTCAAATCTTTGCAGGAACTGCAGCAGCCGAGTCACCAGTTGGTGTTCCAGCAGCCCTAGTTGGCTCTTGGACAGTAACAAGTGCATCAACTGCAAACCAGATTACAGTTTCTGGTTCAGGATTTACAGTTGCTGATACCACTGGTATCAATGCAACAGGAACACTTGCTGGTCTTGCAGCAACAATTAAAACTCAATCAATTGCAGAAGGTGCAAATAACACAGCACCAGGAGCAGCAATTACAATTACACCTTGGGCAACAGCCTCTTAATTAAGGAGTAATTATGGCAAGGGCAGCCAATTCTGGTAGCGGTAGGCCAACAGCACGTGCTGTAGGTCCTTCTGCCGATGAGTTGGCTGCCATGCTTGACCCAACCCGTGACCTGTACGGTATTAGCGAAAAAGAAGTACAGGGAATGAATCGTTTGGTTGGAAAAGTACGAGGCAAAAGACTAAATCCATTTCAAGCCCTTCCAGTCAGTGCTGATTATTACGAAGCAATTGCTATATTTGAAGACGATGAGGACTCTGAGGATTTAGAGGACGATTTAACATCTGGTAAGTATTACGCTCCAACCGTTTATGACAACTTTGCTCGTTCTTCTCGTGATGATTACGACGGGCCAGCAGAATTAACTGTCATCCCAACATCAACCACAAATTATCAAAGACCACGTACAGTCGCTGCAGGTTGGGATAAAGACCGTAAAGTTCTAACGGTTGTATTTAGAGATGGTTTGTTTTACAACTACTACAACGTATCTCCTGCAGAATGGGCTAACTTTAAGTCGGTTGTATCTAAAGGACGGTTTATTCGTAGCAACCTTGACTCAAAACCACGTGGAGCAGCCGACATGGGCAGCCTACCGTCTTATGCTCGTGAAACCCTGTATCGTGTAGTTCGTACTAATCAAATTATTTTTAAGGGTTATCAAAGTATGGTTCCCTTAGAAAAGGCTCCAAGAAGTAACCGCAAACCCTCTACCAAAGCAAACAAACCTAAGAAATCGGCCCAACGAAAGCGTTAACAAATGCCTCAGTTTTTACCAGTCGGACCACATCATTTCGTACAAATTATTACTCAGCCCCTCAAGTGGGAGGGTAAACTTCTTTCTAAGGGCTGGAGTCAAGAAATTGAACCTCCTTATAGGTATTCAAACCCCACTTTAATTAGGTTAATAAAAAACAAAATATTAGTGATTGGTAAATGGGAAGGCACAAAATTAGAGGAAGAAGCGTTAAACTCAGCCGTCTCTAGGAGGGACTTAACTTATGATGACTTTCAAGAAGAAAAAGGTTGGATACCAGCCCCAAACCAAGATACAGAAGAGGATTTCTAAACTTCCAAGTTCTGAATTAGTCACTTGGACAGAAAATTCTCTTTTTGTTATTGGAAAAGAAATAACTGGGTGGCAAAGAACTGGAGAAAAGCAGTTACTAGATGACGCAGAAATTGGTGCAGAAGTTTTATACGAAATTGTTAAAGAACTAAAACGTCGTTGAGTTTGTTAAAGTATTTGATATGATTACTATTGTCTCCTTCTCTCAAGACGCAGACAGCCCACTGCGAAGTGGGCTTTTCTGTTTAGGAGTATTAAATGCCAGTTGATTTTGATAGTGAAAAATTTGAGGAAATTAATCCTGAATATTTTTTAAATCACGAAGAGTCAGACCCAGAGTTAGAACTGGATGATGAACTTGATGAACTTTCTCAAGAGTTTGTTAATAAGTTAATTGATAAAATTATGCAATTTCTTGTTGTATTAGTTGGTCATGACTTACACGTATATCAAAAACCTTTAGCAAGAAGAATTATTGAATCTGTCATTATTAACGATGGTGAAGAAATAACCGCTCTTGCAGCACGTCAGTCTGGAAAATCAGAAACAGTTGCCGATACTGTAGCCACATTAATGATATTACTTCCACGTCTTGCAAAAATTTACCCAGAATTACTTGGTAAATATAAAGACGGTTTATGGGTAGGGTTATTTGCACCAACAGAAGGACAAGCCGAAACACTATTTGGAAGAACAGTTACTCGCCTTACTTCTGAACGTGCTTTAGAAGTTTTAGGAGACCCTGAAATTGATGATTCTGCTGCACGTATTGGTGGAGTTACTAGGTTAATTAAGTTAAAGAAATCAGGCTCAACTATAACAATGATGACTGCTAATCCTCGTGCAAAAATCGAATCTAAGTCTTTTCATTTGGTAGTTATTGATGAGTGTCAAGAAGCAGACGATTTTGTTGTTTCTAAATCTATTTCTCCTATGCTTGCATACTATGCAGGAACTATGGTTAAAACAGGAACTCCCACAACAAGTAAAAACAATTTTTATCGTGCCATTCAATTAAACAGACGTAGACAAACCATAAGAGGAGCACGACAAAATCATTTCCAATGGGATTGGAAAGAAGTTGCAAAAGTAAATGAGAATTACGCTAAATTCATCAAAAAAGAGATGTTACGTATTAGTGAAGATTCTGATGAATTTCAAATGTCTTATAATTGCAAATGGCTTTTAGAAAGAGGAATGTTTGTTACTTCTTCTGTTATGGAAGAACTAGGAGATGTATCTCAAGAAATAGTTAAGGCTTGGCACAAAACCCCAGTAGTTGTAGGTATAGACCCCGCTAGAAAACTTGACTCTACCGTAGTAACAGTTGTGTGGGTTGATTGGGACAGGCCAGACGAGTTTGGGTATTTTGAACATCGTATTTTAAATTGGTTAGAAATTCAGGGGGATGATTGGGAAGAACAGTATTTTCAAATTGTTAACTTCCTTTCCAACTACGACGTTCTTGCCATAGGAGTAGATGCAAATGGAGTTGGAGATGCAGTTGCTCAACGATTGAAGGTTCTTATTCCAAGAGCAGAAGTTGCTCCGATAACCTCTAGTCCTACAGAGCAGTCTCAACGTTGGAAACATCTTCAGGCATTAATTCAACGCAGAATGTTGGGATTCCCTGCAAATTCTCGTACTAGAAGGCTAAGAACATGGAAACGGTTTTATCAGCAAATGACTGATGCTGAAGTTAAATTTAAGGGTCCAAACTTCTTAGTGGCTGCCCCTGATGAATCTTATGCCCACGACGACTACGTAGATTCCCTGTCTATTGCCTGTTCTTTAACAAAAGACCTCGTTATGCCAGAGGTGGTCCTTTCTGCAAGCCCGTTTTTTAGTAAGTAATTCATTTATAGTTTGACACTACGAAAAGCCTAAAATACGACACACTCATCTTTGGAATAGGCCGTTCCGAAATAACAACTCTAGAGTTTAGGAGTCAATAATGACACTAGCACCAAATCCGCAGTTCCCTGAAAAGGGCGATAACGTATATGAAGTAAAGCAATGGGGCAATCCAAATCGTCGTGGACCACTTCGTTTTGAAGAAGGCGTTGCCACTGACACTGATGTTCCAAACGATTTTCAAACTGGTATTGCCAATGGCTATGCTGCAGCACCAGGTCGTCCAAATCGTAATGCACCAGTTCACACAAAGACTGCTGCTGAAACCATGCAAGCAAGAGCACATGTAGGTTCTGCTGCTTGGACTGAAGCACCAACATTCCTTGCTGAGTTCTCTCATGGTTCTTTCACAGACTATGCAGAACAAAAAGTTGAGGTTGTTGCACGTACTGGTGGACGCACACAGCGTGTTGCACCAACAGTAGTAAACGATTAATTAAAGTAAGACTTTTAACCCCCAGGAACCCCCTGGGGGCATAAAGTTGTATTAAGAGGATAACGGTGGCTCAAAAACCTGGCAATGAAAAGTTGTGGCAAATGCTAATTGCTCAAGCAAAAGCAAAGTTCTCAACTTATCCCAACCCTGCTGCTAGTCACTGGGTACACCAAAAATATGAACAAGCAGGTGGGAAATTTATAGATACCTCTGACCCTGTTTATAAAAGACAAATTTTACAAAAAAAGCAGTTTGAAAAGAAGCAAAGAGGCGAATCTACAGTAAGATTACCCGACAAGAAAAAGGGCGATAAATGAGTTTCGTAGATTTTTCACCACCGAGTTATAGGGCTGCGTCTTCGGACTTAACCATCTCTATTTCTCCACTCGGTTTGGTGGAACTTGCTGACGAAGAATTTGAAGTACATGGTCCTAGATTAAACAGATACTCTCTAAATTTTGCAATGTATCTTGGTCATCACTACGGGTATCGTCGTGAACAAGGCGAAATGCAAATCGCAGTAAACTATTACAGAGCATTTAATGACTTTTTAGCAAGATTTACTTTTGGAAAAGGGATTCATTTTCGTTCCCCTAAAGCAACGGAAGCAATTATTCCAGACCGCCTACAAAGAGTTTGGGAAACAGATAATGACAAAATGCGAGTGCTATTTGAGATGGCACAAACAGGTGGAGTTACGGGAGATTGTTTTGTCAAAGTAGCCTACGAAGAACCGTGGACCGATGCAGCAGGTAGAGTTCACCCAGGTCGTGTTCGTGTGTTACCTATGAACTCTGCGTTTGCCTTTCCAGAGTTTCATCCTCATGACCGTAATCGAATGATGAGATTTAAACAGAAGTATCGTTTTTGGGGAACTTCTTTAGAAGGAACACGTCAGGTATTTACTTATACGGAAATTCTTACCGATGACATTATTGAAGAGTATATTAATGATGAGTTAATTGACTCACGTCCAAATCCTTTAGGGCTTATTCCAATTGTGCATATTCCAAATATTCCAGTGGCAGGGTCTCCTTGGGGTCTTTCAGACTGTCACGACATTATTACTATTAACCGTTCTTATAATGAAATTTCTACAGATGTAGCGGATATTATTAATTATCACTCAGCACCAGTAACAGTTATTGTTGGAGCAAAGGCTTCTAATCTTGAAAAAGGCCCTAAGAAAGTTTGGGGTGGTCTTCCAAAGGACGCTCAAGTATTTAATTTAGAAGGTGGCGCAGCAGGTATTGACGGAGCATTAAAATACTTAGAACTTCTTAAACGCTCTATGCACGAAATGATGAACATTCCAGAGACTGCATTGGGACAAGTACAGCCTATTTCAAACACGTCAGGTGTAGCCCTTTCCATTCAGTATCAACCATTGATGAACCGTTGGTCACAAAAGGTTGCTCAATACGGAGCAGGGATTGAAAAGATAAACGAATTAATTATTTTAACCCTTGCTCTAAAAGAACCAAATACCATGATGTACAACCCCGATGAAGACGGTCCAATAAAAGAAACCCAAATGGTCAAACTAGACCCTAATGACCCTATTACTTATCAAAACTATGTTCAGTTTCCGCAACCATTGCCTTTGGATAAACTAATTATTCTTAACGAAATTCAAACCAAACTTGGTATGGGTCTAGAGTCTAAAGAAGGTGCATTACGCACTCTTGGAGAAGAGTTCCCTGAAGAGAAGTTGGCAGAGATTCGCACTGAGTTACGTGAAGATGCTATTTCTGATGGTGCTTTAGAATTAATAAAAGTACAAATTCAAAAAGAAATTCAGGATATGACTGGCATGATGCCAGGTCCTGGAGGAGACTCGGCTATTCCGCTTCAACCAACGCAGTTGGCTGATGGGGATGTTCTAGGGGATAAAGTTGATGGACCACAAACTCCTGAAAACTTAAATAACCCAATTACGCAGGAAACTGCTGCAATTACCGCTCAAACTGAGGCTGCTTTGCGAGAGAAGTTAGTCACCGCAGCCTATGGCACAAAACTCCCTCAAAGGAGAGCGGTAGACAGAGATACTTAAAATCAAATTAAATATTTGATTTAGCCTGACAACTATCAACTAATAGTGTGAAATTGTCGGGTAATACCACGGCTACGTAGAGAAATCTACATTTGGAAAACGATAAAGAAAAGAGAATGTGAACCCATGGAAAATACAGAAACGATTGACCCAGTAGTAACGGAAAACTCTGCTGTTCCGTCTATCATGGAAACCAGTTCAGAAAAAACGGATATGGACAAGGCATTTGCTTTCTCACAGGACGACATTGTTCGTGCTCGTGAACAAGAAAAAGCCAAGTTATATCCACAACTTGAAAAGTTGAAAGAAGAACTGAACAACTTGAAGAAGGAGCGTGATGAGCGTACCGCAGAAGAAGAACGTAGCCGTCAGGCTGCTGCTACTGAACAACAGAAAAAGTTAGAAGACGATATGGATATTCGTGCTCTTCTTACAAAGAAAGAGCAAGAGTTCCAATCTCAGTTAGAAGCAGAACGCCTTGAAAGAGAAAGAGCGTTTGCGCTTTTAGAACAAGAGCGTCAGTTTCAAGAATTAATGCAGTTCCGTCAACAAAGACTTGAGTCAGAGCGTGAGAACATCATTCCTGAACTTCTAGACTTAATTGAAGGAAACAACCGTGATGAAATCGAGCAGAGCATCACATCGTTGAAAGAAAAATCTGCTCGGATTCTCGACTCTGCTGCACAGGCTATGACCAGTGCACGTAGAGAAATGGCAGGAACACGTATTACGTCTCCTGCTTCAGGACCTCTGGACACTGATTCGGAACAACGTTCGTACTCACCCGAAGCAATTCGGGATATGTCACTGTCGGACTATGCGAAACACAGAGCCAAACTACTTGGCGAAGCCTCAAATAATCGAGGTCGGGGACTGTTCGGGTAAACCCAAACAACCATCTAACAGGAAAGGACTGATACCAAAATGGCATCAGCAATTACAGGCTCGTCAGAGTTAGCAGCAGCACCTACCGCTTATTCAGGTAGCAACACTGCACTCTCAACAGCCATTCAGACCATCTGGTCTAAAGAAATCCTGTTCCAGGCGATGCCAATACTTCGCTTCGAGCAGTTCGCAGTAAAGAAGACTGAACTTGGTGTAGCACCAGGTCTTCGTATTAACTTTCTACGCTACAAGAACTTTGCAGTAGACCCAACACCACTTACAGAAGGTGTTCGTCTAACTACAAACGCTCTTACAGCAGAACAAATCGCAATTACAGTTGCAGAGCATGGTTACGCAGTAGCCGTTTCTGAACTATTGTTAAACGCATCCTTTGATGACGTAATGGCTTCTGCCTCACGTCTACTAGGTCGTCACATGGCGCAATACCTAGATGTACAAGCACGTAACACACTTTCTGCAGCAACTTCTGCAGTATTTGGTTACGACCGCTCAGGCATCGCAGGTGGAGCATTCACCAACTACGACGAGGGAACTGTCGCAGCAAACCTTGCTGGTGTTACAGCATCCCACAAGTTGACAACAGCATCTGTTAAGGACGCTGCTTTGACACTTGCTTCAAAGAACATTCCAAGGCTCGGAGAGACTTACGTAATGTTTATTAATCCTAAGCAGTCACGTGATATTCGTTCGAACCCAGAGTTCATCGAAGTAACAAAGTACGCTGCTCCAGGAAACTTCATGCTAGGTGAAATCGGTCGTCTATACGACGTAGTATTCATCGAGACAACTCAGGTCAAGGAAATCCCATCAGGAACTGCTGTTAACTATTCCAGCATCATTGGTGCACCTGCTGACCAGACTGAAGTTCCAGTAAAGGCTAACACTGGCCCAGGAACTGGTGGAAACCCAGAAAACCCAGGACAGTCTGCTCCAACAGGAACAACTGCAACAAAAGTGTTTGAATCAATTATGATTGGTGACAACGCTTTCGGTCACGCAATTTCCCTACCAGTTGAACTACGTGATGGTGGAGTTCTCGACTTCGGTCGTGAGCATGCCCTTGCTTGGTATGCAATTTGGGGTCTTGGCGTAATCACAGACCAAGCAATTTGCAAGGTCTATACCGCTTAGTTTAAACAGTCGGAGAGTCTCATACTCCTTCTTTGAGACTCTCCGACTACAAAATATCGACAGGAGAAAAACATCGTGGCAAATAAAGCAACAAGTCCATTGGATGCAACAGGAGTTGCAGCCGAAAAAGCAGTAAAGAAGAACGCAGAAACACTGCGTAAGCGACAGGATGAACTTTCTGTTGCAGCAGCATTAGAGCGAGAAAGTCTGGAGCGGGACGTATTCGACCCAAAGAATCCAGATGCACCAATTGTTCTAGACGAAATTCAAGAAGTTGGCGTTTCATTAGCAAATGACAAGGTAGTTATTAGAACCATTACAGACATCGATGAGATGACTTATGGGGTTGGTAATACTTACTCATTTAAGGCTGGAGTTAAATACTCTGTCTCTCGTGAACTAGCAGGTTACTTGGAAAGTCTAGGGTATATCTGGCGACCTAACTAAGTCGTCAACAGTTGTACGTCTCTCTCTCTGGTTTCCGCCCTCCTCCCAGAGTGAGAGGCGTACCTTTTTGTGCTGACTAAACCGTATTACTTAGAGATTATTAGCGCAAGGATAGAAACTTGATGGAGGATTCATGGCAACCGTACAAAGTCTAGTAGACCTAGTGCGGACAGAACTTGGAGATACCTCCAAGTCTTTTGTTATGCAATTCGTGGCTGATGGAACTACAAATAGATTTTCCCTGCATTACGCACCTCTAGATGCAAATAATGTGGTAGTTACTTTTGATGGTGTAGATGTTTCAAACGCCTGTTCTATTGAAGAATCTACAGGAGTTCTAGTTACAGATACTGTTCCCATAGATGGTGTTCAAATAACAGTATCAGGAAATTATTTTAGATATTTTACAACTGCTGAGTTAACACAGTTTGTAGATACGGCTACACTGCAGCACTTAAATAACAATCAAGATTCTTTAGGGCGTACTAAAACAGTAGGAAATCTTCCTGCTGTAGAGGTTTATCCAGTAGCAATTTTGGCATCTACTCATGCGTTGTACACCCTTGCTACAGATTCAGCCTTTGACATCAACGTGTTTGCTCCAGACGGTGTGACAATTCCACGTTCTGAACGTTACAGACAATTGATGGATATGATTCAAGCCCGTAAAGACCAGTATAAAGAACTTTGCACTCTTCTTGGTATTGGTATGTACCGCATTGAAGTATTTTCTTTCCGCAGAATTTCCAAAGCAACAAATCACTATGTACCCCTATACCGACCACAGGAGGTGGACGATTACTCATATCCAGAACGAATTGAACTCCCAAGACCAGACTATGGAGACAAACCCTCAGAACGTCCTTATGACTCTGTGGACCTCACCGCTTATCAGGATGTGGCGTTCACCTACTCCTTGC
>SXGQ01778205.1_pt1 | contig 13053 bp, 15 predicted proteins | sample 3178371 | NCBI WGS metagenome assembly SXGQ01 (sample SAMN11356859, study PRJNA531348) | freshwater metagenome | isolation source: freshwater sample F1-20 | place: China: Fuxian Lake, Yuxi | collected 2017-12-25
AATGCCAACGGGTCTAGGTAGTCATCGTCAATCCGGCGGTAGACAACGTCCACTCGACTCAGGCCCCGCGTGGTGCGCATGTGGACGAAACCGTCGTTCACGATGAGGTTTGGTCCCTCGACTAGTTCGATTCCCATCTCGTCAGCGAGGAACGAGTGTTCATAGTAGGCACTATTGAACGGGCCGGGGGTCAGGAGCACCACAACTGGGTCAGCCTGACTGTTTCGGGGAGCTGCTGAGCGAAGAACCTGCAGCAGTTCCTCTGGGTAATGCGCGACTGGCCTTATGCGGTGGGTCGAGAAGAGTTCCGGAAAGAGCCGCATCATGACATCGCGGTTCTCGAGCATGTAGGCGACGCCTGAAGGTGTACGGCAGTTGTCCTCAAGTACCACGAAATTGTTCGCCCCAGTGCGGACGATGTCGATCCCTGCAATGTGGGTGTAGACGTTTCCTGGCACCGCATGGCGGTTCATGTCCGCGACGAACTCCGGGTTGTGAAGCACCAACTCTGCCGGAATGTGTCCGGCCCGGATGAAGTCGCGGGGCCCGTAGGCGTCTCCAAGGAAAGCATTGAGCGCCCTTACCCGTTGCGCGAGGCCTCGGTGAAGAATGTCCCATTCACTTGCATCGATCAGGCGGGGAATGATGTCGAACGGGATCAGCCGGTCTGGGTCACCCCCTTCGCTGTAGACGGAGAAGGTGATCCCGGTGCGCCGGAAGACGAACTCAGCATCGTGCCTTCGCTGCGCAAGAAACGACCGGGGAGTTCTCTGAAGCCACGCGTCGACGTCACGATACAAGGGTCGAACGGTACGTGACGCGTCGACCGCGCCTGACATCTCGTCGTAGAAGGATGACTTCACCAGCTTGCTCCCATGCCAGACCCACCCCCACCTTGTCGCCCCTGATCGCAACACGGCCAGCCCCATGTCCCCCATGCCATCACACGATACATCGGGGGGCGAGGGGTGAGTATGCGCGGATCATCCGAGAGAACACCGGCATGATCTGTTCATCTTGCACGAGAGTGGGTCGCCGTAGGTGGGGGAGCGTCCACCGCACCCCATGGCCACAGAGAGCGATGCGCTTCGCTGTCACGCGTCGGCCACGTCATCGCTCCAAGGCGATAGGTGCCCGGATCGAAATGGATACCCGGGCACCTGCCGGATCAACATCCTCCACCCCATCGCCCCTGATTGCAAAACGACGCGCCGGGCTACTCGCTCTCGATGATCCCGATGGCAGCCCGCATCCATCCCAGCGTGTATGCGATGCCGGCGTGCCATGGCGCTCCGCAAGTCATCTCGGGTGCGTGGTCGGGAATGAGGACGCCGTCAAAACCATTCTTGTGGTAAATCCGCAGTGCCCTCACCATGTCGACGTCACCAGTGTCGACAAACTCTTCGATGTAATTCGGGACCGTACCGCGGACGTTTCGGAAGTGGACGTACGCGATCTTCTTCTGGGCGGTGTAGGCATCAATGGCCTGGTAGACGTCCATTTCGCCGTTCATTTCTGCGATCGTGCCTTGGCAGAACTCGGCGCAATGGTGGTGGCTGGGGTAAAGGTCGAAGAACTTTTGGTACTGCTCTGGCTTCCATACGAGCCGGTGCGTACCGCGTAGGACGCCGAACGGGGGATCGGCGGGATGCATGGCGAGGCGAACATTCGCTTCCTCAGCAACGGGGATCATGTCGTGCAGGAAGCGTGTGAACCGTTCCCAGAGGACTTCCTCGCTGATGGTCCCGATGTCTCCCTCGGGGGCACTCGGGTCATACTGGACGCTCCACACGGTTCCCTTCGGGATAGGGGTCTGTTCAGGTGCCTGGGCTTCTAGATAGGCAGGGGTGCGAGCTCCGCCCCGGGCATACGGCCCGTGGACTCGTCCCCAGACATTGGCGTAGCTAAAGTTGTAGCCCATCACTTCGATGCCGAGACGGCCCATCGTGCGGAGAAGCGCCTGTAAGTTTGCAATTTGTTCGTCGCGCTTGGGACCGTCAAGGAGAACGTCGTACCAGTGGTCGACCTCAAAATTCTCAATTGCGTAGAACTCCAGGCCCTCAGCGTTCAAGGCGGACTTCAGGCTTGCGAGTTCCTCGTAAGTCCACATTGCTTGAGGCGGCAGTGCCCGGCCAACGCGCTTGGCCCATCCAGGCAGGTGAGCTACGACATGTGTGGCACCCGCCTGGGCCGCGAACTTGAAGTTCTCGGTGGTAAGGAGGTGAGGGTAAAGGCCGATCCCGATGCGCATTGCCATGGTGAGGTTCCTTCTCGTGACGCCAGTTGCGTCCCGATCATCATTGCATGAAGCGAACGGAGCAGGCTGAGCCTGCGTTATCACAGACCCCATCGCCCCTCGTTGCAATGAGCAGCGCTCATGGAACGATCAAAAACAGAAATTCGAGTAAGGTGCGCCTGAACCGCGTTCAGAACTTGCAGCGATCACAAATGGAGGCGAAGCAATGACCGAACTGACACGACTGCTGATGGACAGTCCGGATCGGTATGGCATCGACATTGACCGGTTACGAAATGCCTTTGCGATGCTGGAACGATGGATCGAGGACGGTGTTGTGCCAGGCATCGGCGCCGTGGTTGCTCGTGAAGGACGGGTCGTCGCGGAGGCCTATTTCGGCACTGCCAACCGATTGACCGGGAAGCCTGTTGACGACGCAACCATCTGGTCCGTCGCGTCGGTGACCAAGCCATTCACTGCTGCGGTCGTGATGCGTGCTGTCGATTCAGGGTTGTTTTCACTAGATGAACCAGTGGCGAGGCACGTGCCGGAGTTTCTTTCCGGTACGGCAGAAGACCGTGGAGACTTGGTTCACTTACGAGAGCGCATCACAATCCGGCAATGCCTTAGCCATTCTTCTGGCCTTCCAGGCTTCAGTGCAGCCAATTTCGACCTGCGCCGTGCGCATCGGCCCCTATCCGACTTCGTGCAGTCTTTCGCACGCGCGCCTCACCTTTTCGAGCCGATGTCGGCACACCTCTATTCCAACTGTGGCATCCTGATGGCTGCAGAAGTTGCTGGGCGGATGTTGGCGAGGCTTGAGCAAACAGAACGCCCAGTCACATCCGGAGTCGAGGCCTTCCACAAGGCCTTTGCACACCTCCTCCAGGACCTCGGATCGGTGTCAAGCGCGATCCTTCCACCTGCAGAGTGGTCGGGGCGCACGGCAATTGTGGTTGACACCGGGCAAGAGGGCACGTCGTGGGAAGCCGCAAACTCAGCGTACTACCGAAGCCTCGGCATTCCGTGGGGAGGTTTGTTCACGACGCCACGCGAACTTCTGACGTTCTTGTCGCTGTTTCGCCCACACCAAGGCGGGGCGACGGCCTCGGGGAAGCAGATCGTATCCGCGGCAGCAGCGCGGGAGATGGTGTCTGTGCAGGCATCGGGGCCGGACTTTGGTGATGAAATCGCCCCTGAACTTCGGGACAGTGCCGCTTCGGCATCACCTCGTCCGGCGGTGCCGTGGGGTATCGGTTGGGATGTGAAAGGCGGGAAGCGCGCACATCCGACTGGCGACCTGACGTCTGCCCGAACATGGAGTCATACCGGAGCGACTGGAACCCTTGTTTGGTCTGATCCGGTGGTCGACGTGCAGGTTGTCCTCCTCACAAACCGCGCCCTTGGCAGCGGGTGGACGCAAGAAAGGCCACGGCAGGCGATGTTCAGCAATGCGGTGATGGGCGCGGTGCGTTAAGTCAGGTCTGGTCGAGAAGATCACGTCTCAATAATGGGTAGACCAATCTCGGCCATCGTTGCTTTCTAAATTTGATGTGGTGACTTGTGCAACCCAGTCGTTCCCGTCTCGAAGTGCGTTGCGCGCAGTGTCACGATGTCAGTGGGTTGCAGCCCACGCCTGTATCTTCGCGACCGCTTCGACAACGTGGTGCATGGCGCACTGGTCGCCAAGCAGGACGGACTGGCCGAACCATACCCCTTCTTCACGGCTTGCGCGGTCGGTCACCGGCAGGTCTTCCGCTTCGGGGCTCTCTGGACAAGTCACCCGCCGTCCACACTCGGTGGCGAGCGTTGCCCACTTTCGCCGCTCCAACAGCACGGCGGGCATTCGGTGAAGGGGAGTTTCATACCCGGGCGAACATGGGATTCCCTCGGCGCGCAGAGCGGAAAGAAACCAAGCTCGGGGACGGCCACCAAACTCAGACTGGTCGTACCGAGACACATAGAGATGGTAGGCATGCCCAGTCACGCGTTCGTCGCGCGCCTGTGGAGTGAACCCTCGAACCGTGGACAAGCCTTCCACGAGGATCCGTGCATTCCTTTCGCGCAGGTCAAACTGCGAGGGAAGGCGGTCGAGTTGCGAAAGTAGCAAGGCGCCTTGGATCTCGGTCATCCGGTGATTGGATCCGGCAATTTCGTGGCGGAACCGAACCCCTGCCAGCATGCGTCCACAATTGGCAAGTGACCATGCCCGATCAGCGAGTGCGTCATCATCGGTGAGGAGGGCGCCACCTTCACCGGCATTGAGGTTCTTTGAAGACTGGAACGACAAGGTCCCGATGTCGCCGATCGCGCCGATTTGACGGCCTCGCCATGAGGCACCCACGGCTTGGGCGGCATCTTCAATGAGTGCCAAGCCATTGGTTCTCGCGACGCCAAGAAGTGCATCCAGGTCGCATGGTTGGCCTGCGATGTGGACTGGCACGATTGCCTTGGTTCGCGCGGTGATCCTTCGGGCCGCATCGTCGGCATCCATAAGATAGGTGTCCGGCCGAATGTCGGCGAAGACCGGGATTGCCCCGAGACTGAGAACTGACGTGGCCGTCGCAACAAAGGTGTACGCCGGGATGATTACCTCGTCAAATGGCCCGACACCGAGCGCTCGAAGCGCCACCTCAAGGGCGACGGTGCCGTTCGAGACCGCGATTGCACGCCGGGCTTGGTGAAAAGACGCGAACCTTTCGGTGAATGCGTCGACAAAGCCACTTCCGGGACGGGAACCCCAGCGCCCGGACCTGAGCGCTGACACGACTGCCTCTTCATCGGTTCCGTCCCAGACCGGCCAGGTAGGGAACGGTGCGGTGCGGACCGGGGAACCTCCGTCAACAGCCAGTCTGGTCCCAGTCATCCGTGTCGTCACGTATGGTTCCAATCTGTCGTGATAGTCGCACCCGGGAGTTATCCGACGCAACCGACGGCCGATTTGGCATAGTGGCGACACCATGGGCGTAGACGGATAGACTGCGATTGAGGGATCGAGACTTATGGACCGCACGCGACCGGCGCGTCCGCCGTCGCAACTACGATCAGACATCCGCGACGAGGTTATGGGAATGTGGGCACTTGACGCCCACGAGCACCTCCATTTACCTGATCAGCACGCGGAACATGCGAAAGACTGCTTCTACCTTACAAACCACTACCTGAACGCCGACCTTGTTTCCGCCGGCATGCCTGAGGAAACCATGCAAAGGCTTGTCGATCAGTCGGTGCCATTGGATCTCAGGTGGATGGCCTTTGAACCGTTCTGGGAAGTGTCCCGCACCACGGGCTACGGGCAGGCCGTGGAGCGGGCGGTCAGAGACCTTTACGGTCTCCCTGGATTGTCGTCCTCGACCTACGAGGAACTCTCAGTCCGCGTCGGCGAGACTGCGGGCGAGGTCTCGTGGTACGAGCAGGTTCTCAAGCGGAACGGGAGGTTCATCGCCTCCCTCATGGATGTTGGTAGTACACGCGGTGACCGTCGATATTTCCTGCCAGTGATGCGTGTGGACCGGTTCATCGTGGCGAGCAAGCCTTCCGAATTCGCCGATGCCGTCACGAACGGGCCATCAGACGGTCGAGATGCCCCGGCCAACATGGGAGCGTACCTTGCGGCTCTCGATGATCTCTTGGGCGCGTACAGGTCTGAAGGGATGATTGCGCTCAAGTGCGGTCTCGCGTACCGCCGTTCGCTTCGGTTCGAACGCGTCGACCGGGCGACTGCTTCGGCTCTCTACGACCAAGGGCTCCGCGGCGGACTTTCACAATCTGAGACCGGACCCCTGCAGGATTTCCTGTTCCATGAAGTTTGCGACCGCGCATCGGCACTGCACCTGCCTTATCAGGTGCACACCGGACTGCAAGCCGGCAACTGGGGGGCGGACATCGCAATCACCAATCCTGCGTTCCTTACCAACACGCTCAAGGCGCACCCGGGTACAACCTTCGACCTCTTCCACGGTGGGTACCCATATGGCGGGGAGTTGGCGTCGCTTGCCAAGAACTTCCCAAACGCGTACATCAACGCGTGCTGGTTAGCCATCATCTCCCCGACCGTTTTGCGACGTTGCCTGCATGAGTGGCTTGACACTGTCCCGCAGAACAAGATCCAAGCATTCGGCGGAGACTACCGAATGCCCGAACTGGCTTACGCGCACGGCCAGATGGCGCGTGAAGCTGTCGCTGATGTCATCGCCGACCGGGTAGAGGCGGGTTGGCTTGCGGAAGCAGACGCGTCGGCACTCGCAATCCGCCTACTGCGGGAAAACGGTCTCAAGTTGTTCGCGATTGACGACGACTTCGTGAGATCTGCGACCGCTCCGATTGGTTAGCCGTTGGTTTGCTCCACGGAGGAACCAGCGGGTCACCACGTACATCCCGGAATGAACGGGAAATTGCGCCACTGTCAAGGGATGTGGCGCCGTCTGCGGATGACGTCGGCGATCAGGATTGCCGACTGGCCGACGACCAGTCTGGCGCCCCCAACGACAGGATCGATGAGTTGCAGAAGACGCAACCCGTCGCTGTCGATGGTGCGGGTACCGATGGGAGTGGCAAGAAATTCGTGATCGACGAAGAGACCGACCAGTTCGGTCCACATTCCCTTGAGGATGCGTAACGTGCACCGGTTGGCGCCAACCGCGAAAACCATCAATCCGGCCCCGACATTGCTGGCGTCGGTACGAGGCCACGCAATCCCAAGTCTTTCTTCGGTTCAGGAGACACCGTAAGCCGAAGGCATGATCCCCACTGCGTACTTGAGCGGGGTTTTCCGGGACCGTGGCAAGGGGCTTGTGAACAATCGCGCCAGCGATGAGGACTAGCAGGCCGACCGCGAGTGCGCTGAGGCTAGTTTCCGAAGTCAGTTTCCCGCCGTCGTTTTTGGGGTGGATCCAACCGGGTTCACGACGAATGTGACCTGAACCCGGCAAGCAACACTGCCATGGAGGCGGTCATACCGTCGAACCATTCTGGGTAGGACAGTTTCTGGCGACGGATGTCAGTCAGGGAGTTGGTCTTGTTCGCGAAGGTGGCGTCCGCGTCGTGCATCGCGATGACCCCGAACGATCACAGAGTTTCCTTCCGCAGCGATCCTAATCCCAACAGGAGGGTGAGAATGCGAATCTTGAAGTGGAGAACGTGGACTGGGACAGGTTCAAGTAGCGGTCCGAAAGTCACCACCGCAAGCGCAGTCAGGGCTGGCGAAGGCGCCGTGCCCATGATTGCCGGATCCCATTCACGCACAATCGAAACTGCAAGGTCGGTCGTGAACGCCTCAACGATTTCGACAATCGATGCCAGGAACAACGAACTCACTACCAAAACGAGGGTAGGCAACTGAGACCCACGGTACTCCTGCTGGGCAACTAGTGACGAGGCGAAGCGTCCAAGGGCGAGGTTAGGCTGTTGCCCAATGAATGCGTACGCTCTGACCCGTTACGCGGTGTCGTGTCTCCTGTGGTTGCAATGCGGTAGTGCCCGACAGGGTAGTTCGTGCGGAGGCATGAACCATGCGTGAGCGGAAACTAGACGCCACTGATTACGGTCCAAAGTGCGCCGGCGACTGCGCCGATTGGAGCCAAAATGTACGTCGGGAGTGAGTACTTGCGCAGCGCGACGAGGGCTACCAATGCAACCGTGACAGCGAACCAGTCGGTTGTAGTGCCAGTCGGCCAGATGGTGTGCAGTGTAGTGTGCAGGGTCAGGGTTGCAATTGCGCCGACAACGGCAGACGTTATCCCCGCCAGCGCAGCACCAATAACGGGATTTGCTGACAGTCGCTCGACAAATGGTGCGCCGGAAAGCACGAAAAGGAAACTTGGCAAGAAGGTGCACCACGTCGTGATTAACCCACCGAGAACCCCTGCGACTAATGGTGATAGCCGGGGTGCGTGACTGTACGCTGCCGAAAACCCCACGAACTGGGTCACCATTATCAGCGGACCGGGAGTTGTCTCCGCCAAGCCAAGTCCCTGAACCATGCGCGCCGCATCGATCCACTTGTAGTCATTGACTACCACGTCTGAAACATGCGAAAGAACCGCATACGCACCTCCAAACGTAAAGAATGAGACACGCGTGAAGAACAAGGCAATCTCCAACAGGATGTCGTCAGTACCTCGCCAAAGGGCGAGGCCTCCTACCGGGATTGCCCAGAGGACGAGAGTTGTCCCAATCACCTTTCTGAGATGATGTCGGATTTTTCGAGTCGGCGGATTTTGGGGAAATGTGTGATCGCTTTGTGGCGCGGTCCCGGGATTGCGACCGTGGAACCAGTTCGGAGCAAGCAAACTGGCTGCCACACCCGCAACTCCGGCCACCGCGACCACAACCGGGAATGGCAGTCTGAGGAAAGCCGATGCTGCGAAGGACGCTGTCGCGAGTGCCAACTGGACTGGGCTGCGCAAATGCCTGTAGCCAACCCGAAGGACTGCGTCGACCAAAATGCCTACGACCACTGCCTGAAGCCCAGACAGTGTTCCAGCAACGGCCTCGACATCCCCGTGGGCGACGGACAGCCAAGTCAGCAGCATCATCGCCACGACCGATGGTCCGATGAAAGCCGTCCCGGCGACGATGCCTCCCGGTACCCCGTGAAGGGCCCAACCAAGATATATCGCCAGTTGTTGCGCCTCCGGACCCGGCAGAGCCATGCAGAAACCCAAGCCCCTGCCAAAAGTGAGTTCACCGACCCACTTGCGACGTTCCACGAGCTCGCGATGCATAAGGGCAATTTGCGCGGCCGGCCCACCAAAGTTGATGAACCCGAGCAGAACCCAGAACCGGACTGCATCAGCGAACACAATTTGCGGTTTTGACGCTTCCCGAACAGAGGTTACTTCTGACATTGCAACTACCTATCGGGGTCGGTGTCTAGTGTGGTCGCTCAACGGGGCAAACAATTTCGAAGGTCTGTTTGGCGTTGTAGCCCAAGCCTGTCCCTGACGCGCGATCATCCACACGGGTTATCCCGCCGGGAGGGCGGTTGGCGCTTCAAGCGTTGCGAGTTCGTCGGCATCTAGACCCAACCGTGTCGCGCCAACGTCGACGTGCAAGTGATCGGTCGTTTGTACAACGATGATCACGCCCATGACGCCATTTTGGTGGAGCAAACGCTTGAACGCCACTAAGCAACGTACGCACAGCGAGTGGCGATCATTGGACGAACAGGTTTTGAGCGCGCACAGGCGCGCTCCACGTTGAAGATGAGAACCTCGAAGGTTATGTGCCGCGAAGCCTCAGACGTCTTTTGATCAGCGTCACACTTGCCCCCAAGCCATCGACCCGCCTCGGGATTCCATATGGTCGGTCCGACCGACTGGTTGACAAGCATCGGCACGAGTTCGCTCTCAAGGTCGCGGCGGGCCATTGTGCAACATGCCTGTACCGATGCGAACCTAGACCAGTGATGTGCATCCAGATGCCGAACTCCTTCATAAGCTGGCCCTCAGAAATATTGCACACGCCGGTTCGACGCGCCATCCCGCACCGCACGGGATCGTACAGAGTCTTCAGCGTCTACTTGATTGGGGTTCGCGTGTCAGCACTGTGCAACTGGTCATCGCCAATGTGATCCAACCTCACACGCCGAACGCCCGCAACGACTTGGTTCATACGGCGATAGCCCAAGTGACCAACACCATTGGGCACCTTGGACATCATGCAGGTCGCCTCAGACACGACCAGGCCGCTGTCAGGCAAACCAAACCAGTGTCTGGCGTTACCGACAATGACTTTGGCTTGGCCCACGGAATGAACCGTGGCTGTGTCGATGATCGCCGCACAGAATGACGCCGTAGTGATCCTCGTTGCTCTAGCCTCTTCCGCCCCACCCATGACCTTCCTTGTGCCCTCGCCACCGAAAGTTTTCATGCCGAAGCGCAGTTCGTAAACATGCGGGCCGGTCCTGTCGAGAATGCGGAACTTACCTTAGCCACTCATGCACCGTTGGCGAGTGCGGGTGAACTAGAGAAGCCACCACGGCGCCGGATTTCCCGGTGCATGATGGCTTTCGTTCGACGCTAAACTTCTGGTCTGCTAGAAAACCACACTGGTGATCAGCTTGGAACTGTCAAGTCCGGCAGGGTCTACTCACCGTCCTTAACTACTGCTAGACCATTGCCGATGGCAAAGAATGTGGGCGCCCACAGTCCCACGAAAATTCCAAAGCGCTCTCCACCAGCCTTCTTGGCACCTTCCTCGGTTCCACCTTGGTTATACCAGATGAAGATGCTTCCAATGACGGACAGGAATCCAAGTGTGTAGGCCACGTCCGACGTTATCCCCAGCATTTTGATTGTCTTGAACATCTAACCCTTCCCCGGGCCCAGAGGCCGTTCAATGATCTCACGTCGCGACAGGAGTCGGATATCGACAAAGTCCCGACACACAATCGTATCAACAGAAATCCCTTATCCGGGGTGTTCGACTGAAGTCGTACGTACATGCAACGCCATTTATGAGGGGCTTCGGTTTGTCAACGCGTGGTCGTCATACGGTTCGGCCCCGACTTTGGCCACCGTCACAGTCTTCGGATTGCCTCGATGCCCGACATCAAGGATCTTTGGTAGAGGTGAGCATCGAGTCCGTACGCGAAGAGGCGAAACCCGCGGTCGTAATAATCCCGCGCCCACGCTTCATCGGTGGCCATGACCCCGGCCACCTTGCCATGTTCCCGAGCGCAACGGGCAATCCTTGCCACAGCTGCGAGGTAGTCGGGGTGGTTGAACTGACCGGGTATGCCCATGAAATTGGTCAGGTCGAAGTGCCCAAGCCAAACGACGTCAACTCCCGCGACAGAGGCAATGTCATCGACGTTTGCCACGCCTTCGGGGGTCTCAATCATTGCGATCACAAGGGTACGCGCATCGGCTTCAGCAACCTTCTGCTGGGGGGTGCCTGGTCGGTAACCGTCGTGAGCGATGCTAAACGCTGCGCCCCTTCTGCCCGCCGGCGGGTAATGCGAAAACGAAACAATCTCGCGTGCCTGAACAGCCGTTCCAACCATTGGAACCATTACGCCGTGCGCCCCGGCATCAAGGGCACCGGCAACGAAGTGATAGCCGAGTTCGGGCACACGCACGACGGGTGCGATGCCAACCCCGTCGCACGCGGCACACTGCGCCTTGATTGCCTCAATTCCAGTGCCGCTGTGTTCGGTATCGAAAATCAGGAAGTCCGCTCCGGCGGCGCGGGCCATGCGTGAGATTCCAGGTACGAAAAACTCGAAAACCATTGAACCGACGGGCATCGCGGAGGTGCCTGACGCAGATCGGATGCGATCGCGAAGTGTCATTGCGTCTCGCCCAGGCCATATAGGGCTGCGGCGTTGCCGTAATAGATCTTGTATTCGAGTTCGGGTGCCAGAGGGACCGGAAAGGCTTGATCAGGTTGGTCGGCGTCCCAGTGCGGGTAGTCGCTTGCGAAGAGGATGTGATCGGCGAGACTTCCCAGATGCCCGATGAACTCACCGAACTGGTGCGCTTGGTGCGGTTCTTCCATCGGTTGCGTTGTCGCCCAAATGTGACGACGAACGTACTCAGACGGCGCCATCTGGAGGTGGGGTACTTCCTCGCGCAACAGTGACCAAGACGCATCCAAGCGCCACATCAACGATGGAAGCCACCCTGCGCCGTTCTCAACCGAAACGACTTTCAAGCCTGGGAACCGGTCAAACACGCCCTCTGCAACCAAGCTGATGATGTTCGCTTGCATTGCCTGGGCCGGCCCCACGTGATCCTCCAGATAGAACGATGGCCAACCGGCCCCGGTGATTGGCTGACCGTATGAGCCGAAGGCGTGTGATATCACTTTCAGGCCGTACTCCTGACACGCTTCGTAGATAGGCCAGTATTTTCGCCGTCCCATCGGCTCTTGCGGACGGCCAGTGAATTGCACCTGAACAAACCGCGGATCTTTGGCGCGACGTTGGATTTCCGCGACGGCAAGGTCAGGTGCCTCTATCGGGACAACAATTGACGCGCGAAGGCGTGGTTCCGGGTCAAGCCACTCAGCAACTTGCCAGTCGTTACATGCCCTTGCCAACTCGGCACCGAACTCGTGGTTCTGCTGGCTCGGGGCTGGCGAGAGGGGGATCAGGATCCCGTAGGCCACCCTGAACGGGTCGAGGTATTGGGATCGGGTAAACGCTACTTCAGATCCAGCGCGACGGCCCGAGGGAGGACGCGCATCTTCGCGGTGGTCCATGAAACGAGGGTAGAAACCACCCGCGGGGGACCGGACACCGAAGGTTTCCAAGTGCCGCTTCCACCGGTCTGAGAGGTAGGGCACCAGCGCGAGCACGTCACCGTGGAGCTCGTTGTGCAGGTCGCAATCGATCAGTGCGGGACGGGTGGACACTGCCGAACGGGACGCACCGACGGCGAACGAAGTCATTGGCGGTGATGCATCTTGCCCGGTCTGGGGGGGACGCTGTCGGGCAGCAACCATTGAAGGGCCTCCTCGGCGCGCGCGCGCTTGACGTAGTCACCAACGATGCTATCCGACGCAGGTACGTTCACTGATTTCATTGGCGAAGGTTTGTTCCCGGAATGCCCTTGACCAAGTACCCATCACGGCAGTTTCCACAATGCCCGGGCATTTGCAGACCGGATACGGGCAGCGTGACTTTCCGTGACGGCAGAAAGCAGGCGGGAAGGCTCGCTCGCATGCCGATGCGGGTAGTCGCTGGAGTACACGAGCATTTCATCAGACCCGATTTGATCAATGGCTTGACGCAGATGGATGTCGGACGGCGGCGCATCGACTGGCTGGATAGTGAGCCTGACGTGGTCCCGGACGTATGCCGACGGCGCTCG
>SXGQ01254253.1_pt1 | contig 13049 bp, 16 predicted proteins | sample 3178371 | NCBI WGS metagenome assembly SXGQ01 (sample SAMN11356859, study PRJNA531348) | freshwater metagenome | isolation source: freshwater sample F1-20 | place: China: Fuxian Lake, Yuxi | collected 2017-12-25
AAAGCAATTCGGCGAGCAATTCGGGAAAAAGTCTGTGATTTCATGATGTCTTTTAAGTCTAGAGACACGTCAAAGTTGCACCATTCGAGGAAATAGGCAACACTAGGGTTATGGAATTCAAGACTGTAGGCAGAGACCGTTTGGCTCGAGAGTTACTCAAGTCCGGCCCGATAACTGCGAGTGATCTAGCTGATTGCCTGGGCATTAGTGCTGTGGCCGTTAGAAAACATCTTGATGACATGGAAACCAAAAGTCTTGTCGAATCTCATGAAATTGCACCATTTGGCCCAGCCAAACCAAAGGGCAGAGGAAGACCAGCAAGAGTTTACTCACTAACTTCGCAAGGAAGAGATTTTTTTGAAAACCAATATCAAGCACTAGCCCAAGATGCTGTGAGCTTTATGGCTTCGACCTACGGCAACAAAGTTGTTAAAGAATTTGCGATGAGTCGTGCTAATGAAATGTTAAAAAAGTACGGAACCAAAATTAATCAGAAACAATCTGTTCAGGAAAAAGTTGAAGTTTTATCAAATAGCTTGTCCAAGGATGGATTTGCTGCAACAACTGAAAAAGGTTCAGGCCCAACAAATACAATTCAGCTTTGCCAACACAACTGTCCAATTGCCCACGTTGCTGAAAAACACCCAGAATTTTGTGATGCTGAACTTGAAGCATTCAATGAATTACTAGGAGTAAATGTAACAAGAATATCTACAATTGCTAATGGTGGAAATATTTGCACATCATTGGTAAGTACTCTGTCTAAAAATGCAGTTTCATCAGCCCAGCAACATAAGGAGAAAAAATGACGATAGCCCGGCCTGAACTTGATGGTATTGGTAATTATGAATTCGGTTGGCACGATAAAACTGATGCTGGCGCAAACGCTAAACGTGGACTAACAGAAGACGTTGTAAGAGACATCAGCCAGAAAAAGAATGAACCTGCCTGGATGCTTGAAACAAGATTGAAAGCTTTAGCAATGTTTGAAAAGAAACCTTTGCCAAATTGGGGTGCCTATCTTGGTGGAATAGATTTCGACAATATTAAATATTTTGTTCGCTCAACAGAGAAGCAAGCAACATCTTGGGAAGAGTTACCAGATGATATTAAAAATACCTATGATCGATTAGGAATTCCAGAAGCTGAAAAGAAGCGACTAATTGCAGGGGTAGCAGCACAATATGAAAGTGAAGTTGTTTACCACCAAATTAGAGAAGACCTTGAAAAAGAAGGAGTAATTTTTCTTGATACCGACACCGCTCTAAAACAACACGAAGATGTGTTCAAAGAGTATTTCGGTTCAGTGATTCCATCTGGAGACAACAAATTTTCAGCTCTTAACACCGCTGTTTGGTCTGGTGGATCATTTATATATGTTCCAAAAGGTGTAAAGGTTGATATTCCACTTCAAGCATATTTCCGTATTAATACTGAAAACATGGGTCAGTTTGAACGAACTTTGATCATTGTTGACGAAGGTGCCTATGTTCATTACGTAGAAGGTTGTACCGCACCTGTTTATTCTTCAGATTCATTACATAGCGCAGTTGTGGAAATTATCGTGAAAAAGAATGCACGTTGTCGCTACACAACAATTCAAAACTGGTCAAACAATGTTTATAACTTGGTAACCAAAAGAGCAGTTGCTCAACAAGGTGCCACCATGGAATGGATTGATGGAAACATCGGTTCAAAAGTAACCATGAAATACCCAGCTGTTTGGTTAGTAGGAGAACACGCAAAAGGCGAAACAATGTCTGTTGCATTTGCTGGTGAAGGTCAGCATCAAGATGCTGGTGCAAAAATGGTGCACGCAGCACCTAATACTTCTTCAACAATTATTTCTAAATCAGTTGCCAGAGGTGGCGGAAGAACTTCATATCGCGGTCTAATTCAAGTGAATGAAGGTTCTTACAACGCTAAGACAACTGTTAAATGCGATGCATTACTAATCGATGACATTTCTCGCTCAGACACATATCCATACATTGATTGTCGTGAAGACGATGTCTCAATGGGACATGAAGCAACCGTTTCTCGAATTAGTGAAGACCAGTTGTTCTATTTGATGCAACGAGGTCTTAACGAAGATGAAGCTGCAGCCATGATTGTGCGTGGGTTTGTTGAACCAATTGCACGCGAATTACCAATGGAATATGCAATTGAATTAAACAGATTGATCGAATTGCAAATGGAAGGCGCTGTTGGATGAGTACTGCAATACAAGAAAAAGAAATACTCTTCAAAAGCACTGACGCAAGACCTGATCGCATTGCTTCTAGTAATCCATCAGATTTTGCTGTTCCAAACGGTAGAGAAGAAGAATGGCGCTACACACCACTTAAGCGTTTAGGGAAGCTTCATGAAGAAGTCACAGCTGATCAAGAAATTAATTACGAAGTAGTTGCTCCAGCAGGAATTACATATACAGTTGTTGATCGAAAAGACGTTACCACAAAATTTCTAGCAACTGATCGAGTTAGTTCAAGAACTGAGTCTTTATGGAACAAGGCCTTGGTAATTGAAGTTACCAAGGAATTAGAGACTAAAGACTTAACCTGGGTAAAAATCAATCTTAAAAATGGTGTGCAATATGGCCACATCATTATCAAAGCAAAATCACACAGCAAAGCAACAATAATTCTTGAACACGTGGGTGAGGGAATTGCTGGTGTTAATTGTGAAATTATTGCTGAAGATGGTTCCAATATTGATTTCATCACAGTTTTCGATTTAGAGCGAAAATCTGTTATAGCAAGTGAGCATCAGTTTGTGATAAGTAAAAATGCAAACATTAGATCTTTAGTAGTTCAACTTGGTGGAGATATCGTTCGCTATGTCCCTAGAGCAAAATTTTCCGGTAATCATGCCAGTGTTGAATTATTAGGAGTATTTTTGGCAACTCGAGGACAATTCTTTGAAAATAGAGTTTTCGTTGACCACAATATGAAGGATTGCAAAAGCAATGTTTTGTATCGCGGTGGAGCTCACGGTGAAGGAAGCCACACCGTTTGGGTGGGAGATGTTTTAATTCGAAAGATTGCCACTGGAACAAACACTTACGAAATGAATCGCAATTTGTTGTTAGACAATGGCGCAAGAGCAGATTCTGTACCAAATCTTGAAATTGAAACAGGAGAAGTTGAAAAAGCTGGACACGCAAGTGTTACAGGCAGATTAGATGATGATCAATTGTTTTATTTAATGTCAAGAGGAATTGATGAACACACAGCAAGACAACTTGTTATTGAAGGTTTCTTTGCTGGCATATTTGGTGAATTTAGTCATCCAGAACTAAAAGAGCGATTAAATGATCGCTTAAATGCGGCTATTGAAGGATCCACCAAATGACCAATTGGAACGTTGTAGGAAAAGTTTCTGATTTTGCCATGGGATCTGCTAAAGCAATTGATTTAAATGGTGAAACTATTTGTTTAGTTAGAAACAAAAATGGTTTTCATGCCATTTCTGATGCTTGCTCTCATGGCGCAGTTTCTTTAAGTGAGGGAAGTGTTACAGATGAAGGAATTGAATGTTTTTTGCATGGATCGGAATTTAATTTGCAAACAGGGGAACCAAAAACTCCTCCAGCAACAAGTGCGGTTGATGTATTTGCAGTGCAAGTAGACGGCGACGGCGACAATGCTGTTGTCTCAGTGAGAATATAAAGAAGAGGAAAGTATGTCTGAATTAGTAATTAAAGGTTTACACGTCACAGTTGAAACAGATGACGGTGTTAAAGAAATTTTAAGAGGTGTTGATTTAACAATCACCTCTGGACAAACACATGCAATCATGGGACCTAATGGTTCAGGAAAATCAACTTTGGCTTATGCCGTAGCAGGACATCCTAAGTACACAATTTCATCTGGATCAGTAACTCTTGATGGCGAAGATGTTTTGGAAATGTCTGTTGATGAAAGAGCAAAAGCCGGCCTATTTTTAGCAATGCAATACCCAGTAGAAATTCCTGGAGTTTCCGTAAGCAATTTCTTACGTTCATCAATTACAGCTTTGCGCGGTGAGGCACCAAAATTGCGTGAGTGGATTAAAGAAATGAACGAAGCCATGAAAGAAATTGGTATGGACCAAGCATTCTCTGAAAGAAATGTTAATGAAGGATTTTCTGGCGGAGAAAAGAAGCGCCATGAAATCTTGCAACTTGAATTAATGAAACCAAAAATCGCGATCCTTGATGAAACAGATTCTGGATTAGACGTTGATGCTTTGAGAATTGTGTCAGAAGGAATCAACCGCACTGTAGCAAAAAATAACACTGGCGTTCTACTCATTACGCATTACACCAGAATTCTTCGCTACGTTAAACCAGACAAAGTAAGTGTTTTTGTCGACGGGAAAGTAGTAGCAACCGGAGGGCAAGAATTAGCTGAAGAACTAGAAGCTAACGGATACGTCAAGTTCTCAAAAGCGACAGCTGGGGCATGACAACAACGGATTTGAAACACAAGTTGGATATAAAAAAAATCCAACTTGATTTTCCAATCCTGTCAAGAGAAGTTAGAAATAACAGGAAATTAATCTATTTAGATAGTGCTGCGACTTCTCAAAAACCCCAAGTTGTAATTGAGGCTCAGAATAATTTCTATGAAACCATTAATTCAGGTGTTCATAGAGGTGCTTACTATTTAGCAGAGTTAGCAACTGATGCTCACGAAAAAGCAAGAGAGATAATCTCAGGATTTATCAATATCAAGCCAGATCAATTGATTTTTACCAAGAATGCCACAGAATCATTGAACTTACTTTCATATTCGTTTCTTAACGCCACAATGAAAGCAAAAAACGGTATTGCGATGGATAAAAGATTAATACTTAATCCTGGCGATGAGATATTGGTGACTGAATTAGAGCACCACGCCAATTTAGTTCCTTGGCAGGAATTATGTCTTAAAACTGGTGCAGTTTTACGTTGGATTCCGATTACGGATCAAGGAATACTTGATTACAGCAAGATGGGTTCATTGATTAGTAATAAAACAAAAGTTATATCTGTTTCACATATGAGTAATGTGCTTGGTTCCATAACTGACATCGAAACAGTCAGTAAAGCAGCTAAATCTGTGGGAGCTTTCTTTTTTATTGACGCATGTCAATCCGTTCCCCACATGCCAGTTGATTTCAACAATCTCGGAGCCGATGCGATTGCTTGGTCCGGACATAAAATGCTTGGTCCATTAGGAATTGGTCTTCTTGGGGCCACTGAAGAACTTTTGTCAATCATGCCTCCATTTATAAGTGGTGGCTCAATGATTGAAACAGTTTCAATGGAAAAATCAACTTTTTCAAAAGCTCCAAGAAAATTTGAAGCCGGAACCCCACCTGCCGCAGAAGCTGTTGGGCTAGGAGCCGCTGTTGAGTATTTGCAAAATATTGGAATGGGAAATGTTCACAGTCACGAGCGTCATCTAACTAAATTGTTATTAGATGGCTTAAAACAAATTGATGGCGTAACAATATATGGACCAACCGATGACAGAGATCGCGGCAGCACAGTTTCATTTGCACTTGATGGATTGCATCCTCATGATGTTGGGCAAGTTTTAGATGACATGGGAATTGCAGTTCGAGTTGGTAATCACTGTGCTCGACCAATTATGGACAAACTAAAAGTTCAATCAACCACACGTGCCAGCACCTATATTTATAATGATGATTCAGATATTAAAGCCTTAATTGATGGAATCGAAGAAGTCTTTAGATTCTTTGGTAGGAAATAATGCAACTTTCAAACATGTACCAAGAAGTAATCCTTGATCATTACAAGTCACCGCGTGGCAAGGGTTTAAAAGAACCTTTCGGGGGAGAGGCCCATCACGTTAATCCAACTTGTGGAGATGAAATTACTGTAAGAGTTCAATTGAGTAAAGATGGCAAAACAATTGAAAAATTGTCTTATGACTCAACTGGTTGTTCCATCAGTCAAGCATCAGCAAGCATCATGTTTGAACAGGTTGATGGAAAAAAGATTGACGAATTTAACCAATCAAGTGATGAGTTTTTGGCAATGATGCAAAGTAAGGGAAATTTCGAACCTAATGAGGATCTTTTGGGGGATGGGGTTTCCATGATTGGGGTGGCGCAATATCCAGCCCGAATAAAGTGCGCCCTGCTTTCCTGGATGGCGGCAAAAGATGCAATTATTAGAGCAAATGGAGAAAAATAATGACAACTGATACAAAAGCATCATCTGAAAATGTTTACGAAGCACTGCATGATGTGGTCGATCCTGAATTAGGAATCAACGTAGTTGATTTAGGTTTAATTTATGGAGTTGAAGTAAAAGATGATGGATCAGCAGTTATTGACATGACTTTGACTTCTGCAGCTTGTCCTTTAACCGATGTAATTGAAGATCAAACTAAAGCGGCACTAAATGGAATTGTTAACGGATTCAGCATTAATTGGGTGTGGATGCCACCTTGGGGTCCAGATAAAATTACTGACGAAGGCCGACAAATGCTTCGCGCATTGGGATTCAACCTCTAAACACATTTCACCGCAAGACTAGACTCTGTAACAAATGAGTCAAATGCAAATGTGGGAAACCTATCGTTCTCTCACGCGTGATGGCAGTGTTAAAAAGCGTGGCATCAAAAATGGCACCGTAAATAGAGTTTTAGGTTATGCCAAGCCCCTCAAAAAAGATATTTCGTTTTTAGTTTTTATTGTTGTTATCGATGCGTTTCTGGTTATTGCTCAGCCTTTACTTTTCAAGAGAATAGTTGATGATGGTATTTCTGCAGGAAATAGAAGTGTTGTAATTTATACGGCGATAATGGTTGGCTTTCTAGCCATCTTTTCAGCAGGTTTAAGTATTGTGTCCAGAATGTTTAGCTCTCGAATAGGTGAAGGATTAATTCTTACGTTAAGAGGACAAGTATTTAATCATGTACAAGCTCAACCAATAGCCTTTTTTACCAGAACTCAGACAGGTTCATTAATTTCAAGAGTAAATGGTGATGTAATTGGAGCCCAGCAAGCTTTTACTTCAACACTTAGCGGAGTAATTTCTAATGGAATAAGTCTAGTAATTGTTCTGGGAACAATGTTAATTCTTTCTTGGGAAATCACACTCACTTCATTAATTCTGTTACCAGTCTTTCTCATTCCTGCCAAATGGATGGGTAAAAAAGTCCAATCCTTGAGCAGGGAACAAATGGTTTTAAATGCTGAGATGAGTCAAACAATGACTGAAAGATTTAACGTTTCTGGTGCTTTATTAGTGAAGTTATTCGGAGATCCAGCAGTTGAAGGAAGCAACTTCTATAAAAAGGCATCGCGAGTAAAAGATATTGGAATCAAAATTTCAATGACAAATACCGTATTTTTTGTAGGACTTACAACAGTTGCAACTATTGCAACAGCTATTGTTTATGGTTTTGGTGGATCTCTGGTTATCTCAGAAGTTTTGACACTTGGAACATTACTTGCATTAACTGCATTGTTAGCAAGACTCTATGGCCCATTGACCGCACTGTCTAATGTTCGAGTAGATGTTATGACTGCTTTAGTTTCTTTCGAACGAGTTTTTGAGGTATTGGATTTAGAGCCTCTGGTAAAGGATTCGCAAAATCCTCAGAAATTACCAAGTGGTGCTCTTGATATTGAGTTCAAAAATGTTTCATTTACTTACCCAAGTAGGGGAGATGTTGGCCTTGAATCACTTGAACTTGCCAGTGATGGACTCGTTGACAATGAAGTAAACAATGTTGTTTTACAAGATGTTTCCTTCAAAGTTCCATCTGGAACGATGCTTGCGCTTGTTGGTCCTAGTGGCAGTGGCAAAACAACGATCTCTCAATTGATTTCAAGACTTTATGATCCAAGTCAAGGAGAAATACGAATTGGCCAGGTAAACATCAAGGACGTTGTTAGAGCAGATTTGCGTGACACGATTGGTGTTGTAACACAAGACTCTCATTTGTTTCATGATTCAATCAAAACTAATTTAAAGTATGCCAAAGAAGACGCAACTGATGATGAAATTTGGCGAGCTTTAGAAAGTGCGCAAATTAGCGATTTCGTAAAAAGTCTTCCAGATAAATTGGAGACGATCGTAGGAGATCGCGGATATCGATTAAGCGGTGGAGAGAAACAAAGAATTGCAATAGCACGAGTATTTTTAAAACAACCTCGAATAGTAATTCTAGATGAAGCCACGGCTCATTTGGATAATGAGAATGAAGCCGCAGTCCAGGAAGCTTTGTTAACTGTGCTTCAGGGAAGAACTTCTGTTGTCATTGCCCATAGGTTGTCAACGATCATAAATGCAGAACAAATCGCTGTCATTAAAGACGGGAAATTAGTTTCGATTGGGAAGCACTCAGAATTACTTAAGAATAACGAAGTGTATGCAGATCTTTATAATCAAGTAACAATCAAATAGAGCTATTTATTTTCATTCTTTAATAGGACATACCAGCCAATTGGCAACATGAGAGCAAATAATATCCATTGAATTGCGTAACTAAAGTGTGGACCATTTGATAATTCGGGAAGCGGGATTATTGCTACTTGATTATCCATAGGAGACATGGACGCTAGTTGTAGGAAGTTTGTTGATAAAGGTTGCGAACTAAAATTGGTAGAATTTAAATAGTTAATTTGGTTAAGTGGAAGATCTTCTGGCTCGCTTCTATTGTCTTTTAATGTCTGTACATATCCAATAATTGTTACATCACCTTGCGGTGAAGACGGAATTTCCTGTTGAGAAGTCGAAGATTTTGCTATTGGAATCCATCCTCGATTAACAAGAATTACTTGGTCATTGTCTAACTTAAGTGGTGTTATTACCCAGAAGCCAAGACTGCTTTCTAAATACTGTCTTCTTAAAAGTTTCGCATCCGAATTTATAAATTCACCCTTTATGGAGACTTTCTGCCAATCCTTGAGCTCTGATACTTGGGATAAATCGGTTAGATTTACCGGCTCTGAACTAAGCGCTGCTGTTGTGATTTCATTGTTTTGAATTCTTGTGTTGTAGCGATCAAATTGCCAATCTGACAATCGAATGAACAGATAAATCATTATGAGAAGGAAAGCTGTCAAAGCAATCCATCGAGGTTTCGTTAGATTTTTAAACATAATGATACAAACAGATTACCTTGATTAAGTTACTTATTGTTTCCAGTATCAATTTGTCTGGTTGGTGATGCTGGCGCTTTGGAGTTAAAAAAGAAATTCTCGCGACCCGCATTGGCAATCACAACAGCGATGTAGGGTAAAAAGATCGCCCCAAAAATCAAAACCCATCTTAAATTTCCTTGCGCGAATACAGCTCCTACAAAGCAAATGGTTCGCAAACTCATTGAAATCAAATATCTTTTTTTGCGACCTGCTTGATCAAAACTTAAAGGATTAGATGCCGAAGTAATGGCGTATACAGGTGGTTGTTCTTGATTTGTCATCTTGATTCCTTCGTCATGAACCCAACGCTACGCTAGAAATAAGAATCTGGCGATTTAGAGGCCTGTAAATATGGGCTTCAAACCAATAATCAGGCATCTACGAGGTAAGTTACAAGGTATGTCAACATCTGGTGTTGTATTCGTCACAGGCGGAAATCGTGGCATTGGCTTGGCGATCGCCAAGAGATTTGCAAAAGATGGTTTCAAAGTAGCGGTTTCCTACCGTGAACAAAAACCTAAGGAAGATTTTTATTTAGTTAAGGCAGATGTTACTGACAGTAAGAGTATTGATGCAGCAATAGATGAAATTGAGAAAAACCTTGGTCCACTAGAAGTCGTAGTGATAAATGCTGGAACCAACAAAGATTCTCTTGCAATGCGATTAGAAGATGAAGATATGCAAAAAATTATTGACACAAATTTAATGGGATCTCTAAGAGTTGCTAGAAGAAGTGTTAAGTCAATGATCAAGAACAGAAAAGGTCGAATTATTTTCATTGGTTCTGTTGTTGGTTTATTAGGCTCTCCAGGACAAATGGTTTATGCCAGTACCAAGGCAGGTCTTATCGGGGCTGCGCGATCACTTGCTCGAGAAGTAGGAGTCAGGGGAGTAACTGTAAATGTTGTTGCGCCTGGTTATGTGGATACAGACATGACGCAAGATCTAGATCAGGCAAGAAAAGATATGATCACTACAAGCACTCCACTTGGCAGAACTGCAAGTGCTGATGAAGTTGCAGGTGTTGTGAGATTTCTGGCGTCAGAAGATGCCTCATATATAACAGGAGCAGTTATACCTGTTGATGGTGGATTAGGAATGGGACATTAATAAATGGGAATAATGCAGGGTAAAACAGTTCTTGTAACAGGTGTACTTACAGATCATTCCATTGCATTCTCAGTTGCAAAAATAATTCAAGAAGAAGGTGGAACCGTAATTCTTAGTTCTTTTGGACGAGCCATGGGTGCTACAGAAAGAGCTAATGGACGATTACCTCAACCTGCCAAAATTTTGGAACTAGATGTCACAAATGAAGAACATTTAGCCAATCTTCCAGCTGAATTGAAAAAGATTTCTCCAACCATTGATGGAGTTGTTCACGCAATTGGTTTTGCACCACAATCTGCACTTGGTGGAAATTTCTTGAATACCGAGTGGCCAGATGTCGCCACTGCACTTCACGTTTCGGCTTACTCTTTTAAATCTTTGTCAATGGCTTGTGTTGATTTAATGCCCAATGGGGGAAGTGTTGTTGGTCTTGATTTCGATGCGACCGTTTCATGGCCTCAATATGACTGGATGGGTGTTGCCAAAGCTGCTTTGGAATCAACTTCAAGATACTTAGCTAGACATTTAGGTCCTAAAAATATTCGTGTTAACTTAATAGCTGCAGGCCCAATTAATACTGTTGCTGCAAAACATATTCCTGGATTTGAAAAATTTGAAGAAGCTTGGGCTGCAAGATCACCATTGGGTTGGAAGATCTCAGATCCAGTTCCTTCAGCTAAAGCAGTAGTTGCGTTACTTTCAGATTGGTTTCCTGCAACATCGGGTGAGATCATTCACGTTGATGGCGGCTACCATTCCATGGGTGCTTAACTAGATTTTTCCAATGCATAATTAACAACAGCAGACAAACCTTTTCGACAGGTTTGATTTAAATCTTGTATAGGGTTTGACCACATTGATTGTTTAGTAGCGCTAAATGAATTGATCTCATTTTCTAAAGCAAACTCTGTTATGGCAAGTACTCTTAAAAGTCTGCCTAAAAGAAATGTCACTCTCGTAGGTTGATCATCGGGATATACCTGAATTGAAATATCGTGCTCAAGATCAATTAGAAAGTCATGGGCGTCTTGGTTTCCGTGCACTAAATCAAAAGCTTCTATCTCATCACTAGTTTCGTGGAGAAGATCTGAGAGTTGTTTATCCATGTCTTGCCAACTACTTGTTAAGGCAACTGGTTCTTTAAGTCTTTTTGTGGCAATCCAGTAATTTGCTTCCTCATGAATACCTAATACTTCTCCACCTCTGGTTGTAATTACGTGTCCAAGTTCCAAAGCGACATCGACGAATTCATCACTGCCAATAATGAAATCCATATTTCCTGTTCTCGGGAAATGGCATCGAAGAGCAGTTGTTCCTGATTTTCTGCAGTTTGATAAAAAAATTGCTAAAGATTCTTGGTTTAGAACAGTAGAAACTGTTCTTGGTGCATCAGAGATGCAATCCACGGCTCTTTCGAGGGTTTCTCTTCCTTGCATGAAAGCGGTACCCCAAATAGCCAAGGAGATGCTGGTGGGCACATTTTGAAACATTTGGGCTTTCATGATGCTTAACTTAATGGGTTTTCCAAGATTGTTCTTCTCGTATTCAGTAATTGTTGTCGGTCACAAACTGCAAGTCAGTCAGAAGTTGCCTAGAATAAAGTCAAAGGAGGTTGCTTCATGAGCATGATGAATGAGACCGATGAACGTGGTTCTTGGTTGAATGATGAACAAATTGAATTCGTGCGTGATCGACTTCCAATTTTATACATTGATGCCATTCCTGTAAGAGTTGATGAATTAGGAAATGTTACACAAATTGGTTTACTACTTCGCGGTATGCCTGATGGAAGCATAAGTCGCGCGATGGTTTCAGGCCGAGTTCTTTATGGAGAAAGAATTAGGGCAGCCTTAATAAGACATTTAGAAAAAGATCTTGGTGCAACAGCTCTACCACAGATTGCTCCTAGCCCAACTCCTTTCACAGTTATTGAGTATTTTCCTGACCCAAGTGTTTCTGGTTTTCATGATCCTAGACAACATGCAGTAAGTCTTGCATTTGTTGTAGTAGTAAAAGGTGATTGTCGTCCGAGCCAAAACGCACTTGATTTAGCGTGGTTGAATCCAGATGAAGCACAAAGTAAAAAGGTTTTAGACGAGATGACAGGTGGTCAAGCAAAGCTTCTTAAACTAGCACTTGCTCACATGGGAGTAATCGAATAAATGAACAATAAAATTCCGAGCACAACATTAGGTTGGCTTCTAAGTGTCGGTGGAGTCGTAGGTTGGTTTTCTTCATTTATCCTAACTGTAGACAAGATAAAAATTCTTGAAAATCCAAGTTATGTTTCAAGTTGTAATATAAATTCTGTTTTGGCTTGTGGAAATATCGTAACAACAGATCAAGCCTCCTTCTTTGGATTTCCAAACAGTTTGATTGGCGTAAGTAGTTTTCCAGTCCTGGTGTTAATAGGAGTTTTATCTCTATCTGGTATTCAAGTATCTAAGTGGATGTTTCAAGTTATTGCCATAATCAGTGGTTTGGCTACAGTATTTGTTTCTTGGCTTGCATACCAAAGTATTTACGTAATTGAAATACTTTGTCCATATTGCATAGTCGTATGGGGGATGACAGTTCCAATTTTTTTCTTAACAACCAGAGATTTATTGAAAAAATCTAGAAATTCAACACTGAAGTCATTGTCTGTTTTAACCGGATTTTTAACTTTAGGCTGGTTTTTAGTAGTAGGGTCTGCAATCTTTTTACAATTTGTAATCTGAGTGTCCGAAGGGGGACTTGAACCCCCATCCCCGTTAAGGGACTAGCACCTCAAGCTAGCGCGTCTACCT
>SXGQ01620978.1_pt1 | contig 13049 bp, 14 predicted proteins | sample 3178371 | NCBI WGS metagenome assembly SXGQ01 (sample SAMN11356859, study PRJNA531348) | freshwater metagenome | isolation source: freshwater sample F1-20 | place: China: Fuxian Lake, Yuxi | collected 2017-12-25
AGGGCGGTGGGACTTAACGACAGGTCTGATGATCCAAGATGCACCTCCACTCTTGACGACGAGAGACCAAGAATTCTTGGATTTAGAAAGTCTGAGACGCTCTGATCGCCAAGCGCAGCGTCTCTTTTGAGCGTCTCAACGTGCGAGATCAGGGATGGCGAAGGCTGTGATGACGACCTAAAAGTGTCTGACTCAATCCAGAATTTCCCCTGAGCCTGAACGAGTCGATCAAATGCGGTTGATATGGACTCACCGCTCTGTGAGTTGATGACCCAAGATCCCGTGTAGGCTGCGATATCATCTAGCGCGCCCACAGTGAGGTCATCTATGCGAGACGTCAAAGCAAGAACCCTTATTGTTCCCCTCTGCAGGTTCACCTTGATTGTGTTTAAGACGTCAGGAGAGAAGCCCCTGCATCCTATGACGTAGTGCTTTCCGCTCTCAGCTGAGTCAGAAAGCACCCTGTGAATCTGGGCCACGCTCTCAATGACACCATCAAAGAGAACAACGACAGGATCAAAGACGGGCGGGCATGTCAGGTGACGCGCCTCTGGGCTTACCCTGACTGAGCAACCTGTTTTGAGAGATATTGAGGATTGAACCCCGCTTCCCTTCTTGACGGACACGGTGGCACCAAGAGGAGACGATCTGATCAGGTCGGTCAGCTCTTTCCTGATTGAGACAGGCACGCGATTGAGCATCTCGTCAAGGTCCTCAACTTGCAGTCGCCTTCTCTCGAATCTAGACTGCGAGATCAGATCAATCGAAGATATGAAGGATGAGCACACATCCTCCCATCTCACACCCGACCTCTCTCTCTGACGCCACAGACTCAAGCCCATCACGGCTGATTCGAGACAGATCTCTCCTGACCCTGGGTAGAGGCTCTCGCATGACAGGACGTGAGACCTGATCAGGTGGATTATTCCCCTGTCAAGCATGTCAGATCTCCTCATCCAGAACGCAGCCTGCCCAGAAAGGTCTGATGCTGTTACTTTTTCGTTCACAAGAATTGCGGTTCTTGACCCTCTTGTGTTCGAAATTGACTCAGCTATTCTTGACGCTTTCTCTAGGACTTCTTCTCTATCGTGGCACACTGACATGGGACAAGTCTATTCTGCGACTCGACACAACTGATCTTGCCCATTCAACAGCAGGCCTAATGTAGGGATGTATGAGATCCTCCTCGGGGTCTCCGTCAAGCTTGAGCCACTTCCAACCAATGTGCTCAAATCTCTTCGTCTCAGGATTTCTCTTTATCTCTGGGCGCGAGGAAGTTGAGGCAATGAACATCCTGCATACCTTGTCCGGCTTTTCGCAGTCTCTGTGCAGCTCGCCCCACGTGAAGTGTAGGTCTCTCTCCGAAATTCCAGACTCCTCGTAGGTCTCTCTAACTGCTGCCTCAATCCAGTCCTCACCCGGCTCAACGTGTCCTTTTGGAAAGTCAAGCTTTCTCTTTCCCTCTTTGTTCATCATTGTGGTGACAAGCGTGAGGTACAGCCACCCACTCTTTGACCACTTTAGGACGACAACTCCCGCGCTTCTTTCTTTTGCCATCTTCATGACAATACCTAGACAGGAGATAGAGGTGCCTCTTGAATATCCTGGAAGCGATGATAAGAGAACTGATAAGAGAGGCCCTTTCGGGAGACTCTGCGCTTGATGAACGGTCACGCAAGACGTCACACGAGCCGGGATACAAGGCTCCCGATGGCTCACTGAGAGACAGGCAGCTTGACGCAGCAAAGGCCGCATACAAGCGGGGTGACAAGGCGACCTCCATAAAAATTCGCGACAGAATGGAGGACAAGGCCAGAAAGAGCCCAGGATTCAGGCCAGTAAAAAGCAAGTACACAGACGAGACGCGTCAGCCCGCTGACTACCCGCCTGTTATGTCAGAGTACAACATGGAGCACGAGGACATGAGCCTCGAAGAGCAGATGCTGTTTGAGAAGATAGGAGCAAAGACTCGAAATGCTCTTAAAAATAAGGCCGAGGAGCGCAACGCGCCACTAGGAGCACTGATCACCGTCTATGAGAAGGGACTAGGCGCTTACTACTCGTCAGGAAGTCGTCCCGGCATGACTTCACACCAGTGGGCGATGGCCAGAGTCAACTCCTTCCTTAAGGGCGGAAAGGCAAGAAAGGTTGATGCCGCTCAGTGGGAAAGAGTCAAAAAGCACAGGAAGAAGGGCTAGAACCAGAACGGAATCTGGGTCTTCCACTTCGCCATGTAGCGCTTGTGAACACGGTAGTACTCCCTGTAGCACTCAACTGGATCGTCTGAGATCTTGCAGGCCTCAGGCATCGCGATCGCGAAGGGCGTTCTCCCCGAGGACGTAAAACTGGGGGGCCTGTGTGTCAGGAGCCACTCGTACACGGCCTCTGACTTGTGCCTCTTTCCGTACCGAAGCGTGTACTCCTGACAGAGGGCCACGCCCAGATCAAGCAGCCAGCTGTAGTTTTCATTTGACGTCTGGGCCCACTGTGTGCATGGATGGCCCGCGTGCGTCATCTTCCATGGTGGCTGCCTTTCTGCAGGCACGTGCTGCTGAAGCCACTCCTTCGTCTTCCTCGAGCCCACCACACTGGGATTGAGCACTCGTTGCCATCCGATCCAGTGTGCAGCGCAGAGCATTTGCCCAGTCTCGAGAATCATCTTGACGACATGTTTGTCGCAGTGAAACTCAGCAGCCTCTCTCGGTTCGCTGCTCTAAACGAAGATGTTCATCTTTTCCTCCTGTTGAAGTCTAGTCAGGAGGACAATAAAAGTACAATACTAATTAACGAGAAGTCCCCACCCTGCCGATCTTGCCGTCGGAGAGGATCTTCTTTACGTCCTTCCCGAGGTCCTGCACACCCTGCTTGAACGGCTCGATGAACACGTAGGCCGCAGCGACGATGGCGATGACGATCACGCTGATGAGCAGCATGTACTCGACAGTGGACTGGCCTTCCTCGTCTTTTAGCAGATCTCTTAACATTTTTCTTCTCTCTTAAAAGCCGTTCGTGGCTCGATTGTAGAATACCTTACCTGTGACATTTGTCGTCTTCGTGATCGTTGCAGTCGAATGGTTGAACGTCATCACATCACCACCGCTGTTCTCACCGAACTGGATTCGGATCGGGTAGTAGACGCCGGCCGTGAGGGCGGCATTCCCAGAGACCTCAACCGGACCGTGGAGACCGCCATTGTTGATAGTCGCATTTGCAGTGGAGAATCCGGAGACGGCGTTGCTGCCAATCCACAGGTAGGAAGCATCGTCCGAGGACAGGAAGAACGTGTATGTCTCGGTGGTCGTGGGCCGGAAGTATCCGAGCCACTGCATGCTGAAAGATGAACCGTCGTCTGTTGCCGGCTCCTCGATTGGGTTTGTCTGGACTGTCGTGGCAGTCGCCGTTGCGGTGGCAAAGAAGGCCACGTTGTCGGCGAAGTAACCGGAGTATGTCGTCCTGAACAGGCCCGGTGCATAGGCTTGAGCCGGACGAATTGAGATGGGCCCTGCGAATCCTGCTAATCTCGAGATCATGGGGTCATCCGAAAGTGCTCATCTGTCCGAGGACCTTCCAGGCTGATCCAGACCTGATGAGACTGAAGCCGAAGACGTCCTGCTTGTTCCCGCTCCCAATTGGTGTGATTCCGTTCGCCCAGTTGATTGTCTGTGAAACGCTGTCTACCTGCAGCGCTGTTATCGATTGGGGAGACGCACTCTGCGATATAATGACTGTTGGAGTTATGACTCGCAGATTTGTGGTTGGGACGTTGGTGAAGTTCGCAGTTATTACGCTCGTTGCATTGTTCACATAGAATACTCCCTGAGCACTCATGTCAAAGCTCATGGTGCCACCCGCAGAAGATGAATTGAACAATCGCTCAGTGACAAGACCTAAAATCGCGCTTCCTGTCACAGTTAGTCCATTCGATCGGATCTCACTTGAGATGACCGCAGAGCCCTGTGCGAACAGGACGGTCCCTGCTGGATCAAATGGAATTACAGGAAAGCCTGTCGACGTGTTCGCGATGACAAGCGTTCCTGTAACGGCTGTGTTGGACGTTCTGTTGCTGCCTGATATCGTGCCAATGAGGGCCATGGAGTTCTCACCTAGCCCTACATAGGATCAGGCTCGTCAGTCGGTCTCGCCCGGCTTAATACGAAGCTTCATGATGCCGGTGCCCGCAGCGGCTGCGCCCTTGCCCTGCGCCTTCCTGCGACCCTTCAGCTCCTCCCTGCTGAGGTCAACCAGGTAGACTGTCCTGAACTTGCCGCCGTTGTTGTCATAGAAGGTTGCGCTCTTTCCGCTCGCCGCCTCGTGGAATCCGCTGATCTTGCCGTGTCCGATCGAGCCATCAGCCACGCGTGCCCACACCTCGTCTCCCAGCTTGAACCCATCAAGCTCCTCGATCTGATTGCGCTTGGCGTTCTCTGCTGCCTCGACATTTGGCATCTTCTTTGACATCTTTCCTCCCAAGCCCTATAGTAAAAAGCGAATACCTAGATTTATGGCGACAAGACCTGGAGGTTTCGTGTCAAGACTGCTAGGCGAGGCAGAGGATCACAGTGATAGAAAGCCCCAGAAGAGGAGGCTTGTCGTGGACGAGAACCTCAAGATGCCAGACCACAAGGTGGCCATGGTGGCAGACTTTATTGGCTACTGCTGCAGCACCCTGCCGATCAAGGGGAAGTTCGAGATACACCTCGTGTCCGACAGGCACACCAACAAGATTATGACAACCGCGTACTGCGACCCAGACAGCGGCGTCATGAAGATCTACTGCAGGAACAGGGCAGTGCCAGACATTCTCAGGTCGATCGGACATGAGCTCGCGCACCTCAGGCAGGGAGAACAGGGAGAGATCGGGCCCAATCCCGTAATGTACGCAGGAGGATACCTCGAGGACGACGCGAACGCCAGAGCTGGAACCATGCTCAAGCTCTTCGCAAAGAAGCAGGGCCTCGACAAGGTGTACGACGAATGACGCCCGAGGAGAAGCGCAGGCTGGCTCACGAGCGCGCAGCCCAACTGGGAAGAGAGACCCAGGCAAGCGCGTACGTCAAGAAGCGAGGAGAGGTCCAAGAAGTTGGAAGGGTGGCGTTCAATCGCCTCCACATGAGCGAGGAGGAGGCAGCGCGACTCAGCACTCAGGAGCGGATGCTCCGCCAGATGCAGGACGCCCAGGGGCACGAGGCTCTCGTTGAGGGAGCAATAAAAACCGCTCTGGGCACCGGCAAGTCATACGATCCCGGTCACAAGGGGTTCACTAAGGAAAGGCCTCTCATCATCAAGCTTGTGATGGGCCTGGGCGATCCAAGCGACCATGAGATGTCCATGGCAATGAGGGCGCTCGACAACCTGCGAAGGGTCAGGCAGTATCGGATCGACAGCTCGGGAAACAGCACCCTCGTGCTGGAGCTTGTCCCTGTCCACATCTACTGCTTCAAGTACGAGAGCGGATCAATCGCCAAGATCACCGCGTACATCAAGAGCCTCATGCCCCTCAATGAGACGTCTGATGTCATCTCAACTGTTGTCGCAGAGGAGGACAGGGCTGAGCCGCTAATAAGGCACGTCAAGAGCCTCGACAGCACACACGTGGACATGGGATTCACGCGCGCCAGAGCGATACTGCGGCAGGTGTCGATCCTGAACATGCCCTCGCTCTCAGCGCCCCGCGGGGAGATCGCGAGCGAGTCTGCCGAGAGGTTGATGCGGGACTCTCTCTCCAGCGGAAGGGGAAACTTGGATCTCTTCCTCTCCCAGAACATGAGGTCGGGCGAGACGCGGCAGGTTTTTGTCCTGCCAGACATCCCGCCCGACGATGTTGACGACCTAGAATCTGTACCGGTCGAAGAGGGGAGTTAGGCTCCTGGTCCTGCGAGCCTCATTGATGGCTCTCTCTTCTCTGAAAGTCTCGCCCCTATTCACGTCAGGTGCGACGCCTCTAGCGCCAGCTGCGTCCGGATTCTCGGCGACGCTGAACTCAATATCCTCGGCGAGATCAAACTGCTCGGGGTGAGAAAAGATCCAGTCAGCAGTTGCCTGAAACGCCTCGGGATCATCCTTCATTGTGAACTTACCGCCAAGCGCGCTTCCTGGGCTTCTCGGAACGCCTGCGAGTAACTCGCGGATGTTTGCCGCTCCCGCCTTGTAGTAGAAGCCAATCGACTGAATGTCTGCTGCAGACTTATTGGGTGCCAGCGTTGTCAGCTGCCTGCTCAGCTTTTGGCTTCCATCCTTGCTTGTCGCGATAGCAGTCGTGTCAACATTAACCGGATTTTTGAACACAACAATGATGGTCTTGGGATTCTCGCCGTCTGGCTTCTTTCCCTTCTTGAGTATCGCGGGAGTCGGTGTGTCTCCCGGGCCCATTGCGTCAAAACCGTTGGACTTCTTTGAGCGAGTGTAGAACTTTCTGCCGCCCTTAGTGACTCTTTCGAGCGCAACGTTGTAGAAGCCACGCGCCTGCGCGTCGCCCTTGCCCCTGACAACGTTAGTTCCCTGAGTCTTCAGACGAAGTGAGGCGCCACCCGTCGGTATCGAGCCTCCAGTGCCCGCAGCGCCTCCGGAGGAGCCGCCAGTACCAGCACCACCGCCGGTGCCCCTTCCAGCTCCTCTTCCTCCTCCTCCGCCCGAGCCCTTGGGGCGGTCATCGTCTGGGCCAGCTGTGGGCCCGTCGACGCACGTCTCGTGGACCTCGCCTGTGGCGCGGTGGTAGAGGTAGCAGAAGGCGCGGCGAAGGTTGGGGCGCTTAGAGTCCGGTCCGATAAACCTGCCGGTGGAGAAGTGGTTGTTGTCCTGCGGATCTGATGCCACGACGAACGCGATGGGCTTCTCAGTCTCGTCGTTGACGAGTGCGAAGTAGGTGTAGGGATCGCCCCACTTGTCAGACCAGTTGTCGAGGTTGAATTTCGCCCTGTCGCTCGCTGAGTTTGTGATCCAGGTGTGGCCTGCAAGGGCGTTCTCTGCGGCGACATCTTCAACTGAGATGATGCCCTCCTCGGTGATGTCCGAGAACGCCCTATCTTTCACAGCGACGCCGACATTCCTGATCTTTTGCTGGACGTCACCCGCTGCGAGCTGCGGATCGAGCTTCTCCATGTCTGATCCAGGCTCGCCCTCCTTGGGCATGTAGGTGGGCTTGGTCTCGCCAGATGTTGCGCCGCCTCCAGCCGCAGCTGATGGTCCTCCCGCCTCTATTTCTCTTACAGCTGGGTCCAAGGGTGGCGGCGTGATAGAGCTGGCAGTTTTTTTCCCATCCGCGCCAGTAACTTCCTGAAACGACTCAACTTTCCCGTCAACAACAAGGTCGTACCCATCGCCCACATCGTACGATGATGAGAAGATGTAGTACTTCTCGTCTGGCCTGTATGACTGGAGCAGCTCAACAGGAATTCCTTTTTCTGCCGAGATCCTGTCCTCCTTATCTCCTCCACGCCTAACTACCAGCATTCCCATGCCGCCAGGCTCATAGGTGTCTCTCGGAAGGAGAATAAGCCTGTCCACGTCGACTGAGTACTCGCCGAACACGCCTACGCCCAGAACACCTGGCGCCGTAGATGTACCTGCACCAGCTGCAGCAACCTCGGGCGCTGCAGGTGCTGCAGGCGATTCAGGCGCTGCAGGAGCGGCTTCTGCAGCAGCTTCTCTTGCTCCCATCGGGAAGTCAAGCTTTCTGGTCTGAGTTCCGCCCTTATCGTCAACAACTGTGTAGGAAACACGCAAGTTGACGTTCTCACGTAGATTGATGCTCGTGCCGTCGTATGACCAGTTTTGTCCTGGTTGCAGAACGAGAGCGTCTTCTCCCGCCCTCTCCGCGTTGTAATTGTAGAGATCCTCACCAACTTTCTTGCCATCGGCGTACTCGAACACTCTAATCGCAGTGAGCGTTCCTGGGCCCGCGTTTGAGACGACAAAGGTGTCCTCTTGCGGAGTCGAGCCCAAGCCCAGCTCAACTGTGATTCCATCGTCGTTTGTCTGCGAGCTCTTCTGCACTGCCTCGCTTAGCAGGCCAAAGTGCCTTCTGACCCGCTCTCTAACAATCGACCTGACGAGAGTGTTTGCGTTCATTGCTGAATTCTCCTAGACGTTTTGAGCTTTCTTGAGAAGCTGGATGACCTCAGCTCTAATGTTCTGGCCCTTCCCGTTCTCAATCTTTTGAAGAGCGCGTGAAGTTAAATTAATTATTTCTGATGTCACATCATCTCCAAATTCGTAGACAGATGTGAACTCTTCTCGCAGCTCAGAAAGACCCTCTTTGTCCTCAAGAGCAGACATAAATTCTTTGTATTTGTCAGACGTCATAGGCATTTGATTGCCACACCACTGGGCAAGGTATGCGCCTCCTGCAACATACGTGATAGTTGCAGCGCTTGCTGCAACAAAACCGTAGCTAGCAGCGGTTCCTATGCCTGCGAGAAGGCCAGAAATGGCACCTGCGCCAATTGCCTCTGCTGCAAGAATGCTGCCGACTGCGCCTCCCACTGCAACAGTCTCAGCAGCAGCAGCTGTTCCTGCTACGCCTGCAGCTGTTCCTGCGCCTGCAAGACCTCCTGCTAGGAGGCCCCCAGTTGCAGCAATTCCTATCACGACCGCTATGACGCCTACAACTATTCCCGTAACCGTAAGAACGTTTTTCAGCCCCTCTGACCCAGTTGTATTCTGAGAAGCAAAGTAAGCAAGAAGCATCTTGGTCTTTTCTAGATCTGGAGCTTGATCTTTCTCATTAATAAAACCCAAAATCTCCCCAACAGCGTCTCTTAGCTCCTGATTGGACGTGTACATTCCGAAAACAAATGTATCGAATATGTCGTCGAGCGCTTCTCTTGTGGGTTCAAGCTCTTCTATGAGACCAGTTGTGTTTTCATAGTGCTCTCTGAGAATAGCGTATCCAAGCTCAATGGACCTAATCGCTATAAGATAACGAAGCAATCCATTCTCATCAGGCGGGAAATCCACCTGATCTCCTGACGGTTTTCCGTCTGGGCCAAGGAGAGGAAGTTGAGGAATAGAAGATGCAATAGATTGCCACTCATCCATGACTCTTTCCCAGGATGAAGGCTTAAATTCAGACTTTGCTCCTTCTCTTGGATTAGCGAGCATCTCGACGATAGCGTTGCCAACTCTCTCACCAATGATCTCTTCGCCTGTCTCTTCATCGATGTCAGATCTCGCGTTCTCATCTCCCAGAGCGACACGAGCGATGGCGTCATAGACAGTCTCTGACCCGCGCTTGCCGTAGGGGCTGACCTCTTTTCTCTTCTTCATCGCGGCTAGAGTTCCTGTCGGAGATCCCGCTTTCTTTTCTCCTCCTCCAAACCCGATGATGTTGGAGAAGTCAAATGTCGGAATGCCAGAGTAGTCCTCAGGTGCCTCGTTGAGCATGCGACGGACAATGCCCTCTCGCACAAGCCGACGGATTGACATCTCGTCAAGAACTGCCTTCATCTCAGATTTCCTCACCGATCTTAGAAGTTGCGCGCTGCACCTCAGCAGCGCCCTTGCTGAACAGCTCCCTGAAGTCGATCTCGCAGATGAACTTGGCGTAGCCATCCGCGATCATCTTGACCGTCTCCTGGTCAGCGAAGTAGTTCGCAATCGCCTCTCGAAGCGTCATGACAAAGCCAGACGAGGCCCTGCCTGATCCGCCGATGAGGGAGTCGATCAGGTGCTTGGGAAGCGCCTCGGCGGTCGACAGCGCGATCGTCTCAGAGATGACCTTGCAGTCTGTCACCTGATCGTATGTGATCTTTCCGCTGAGCCAGTCGCGGATCAGGCGGGTCAGGGACGTGGTGATGATCTGGGAGATGATGGACCTAAGCTTGGGGTGACCACTGAGGCCCAGTCCCTCGAGGATCTCGTTCAGCGTGGGCCTGAAGAGGCCCTCGACGGATGTGTCAATAAAGGCGTCCAGGGCCCTGTCGAAGAGGCCCTTGTCCTCCTCCTTCTCGGAGTCGGCGTACTCGACCAGCCTTCCCTTGCCAGTCCTTATCTCCGCGAGGAGCCTCGCGTTTGCGAGGAGGAGAGAGCGGCTCTCCCTGAGCGTTCTCTCGTGCGCGGCGAAGGCTCGGGAGATGATCTCACGCGACGCCTCGCGGCGCTCCACGAGAACAATCTGTCTCCTTATCTCGGATTCAATCTTCACGTTCGCCCTCGCATGTTAGGTATTACGTCAGCGTCGGAGCCCCATGTCCCGCATGTACGCGGCAATCACTCGCCTGACGTCGGGCTCCACTATCAGGCCCGGCCTGTCAAGAAGATCCGGCTCCTCGCCGTAGGTCGGATCCTTGGGCGGCCTTCCCCTCCTGGGTCCCTTGAGAGAGCCCAGGCCCGGAGCGGGAGGGTCTCCCTGACGACGCCAGGCGGATCTCTCTGCCATTAGTAGTCGCCGCCTACTGGCATCGGTCCGTCCTTGGCGAAGAGCTTGCGAAGAGCGAGCGAGGCCTGCGTGTAGTCAGAGTCCGCAATCATGCTCTTCTTCTTCGCCTCGGGATTCTCCTCTCCCTTGGTCTCCTTGCTGATCTTGTACTCACCGTTCTTGACCGCGAAGATGACTAGCTCTGGGGTCTTGAACTTTTCTATGAGATGCTTAACGTGTGCGATGCAGATGGGAAGCGACTCCTCGGGCGAGCTCATTACCCTTGCCATCTCCTTGTCGCTCGTCCCCTCGGGAAAGTAGGGCTTGTATGTGGCGCGAGTCATGTGGATGAAGCCCGCCTGAGTTCCCTCCCCATTCATGACATTTCCCAGCTTGCTCTCAAGAAGGCCCATGGCCTTAATGAGGGCAGGGTTGACTCTCTGTTTGGCGCTCTCGCTGACGATTAGGCTGTCGTGCCTCTTGAGGGTCTCGTCGCTCATTGTGTGAAGACGACGCTCCAAGAGATCAAGAGTGTCGCCCTTCACTCCCAAGCTCAGGAAGTACTGCTTCATCTTGGGACATGAGAGGATGCGCTTATTGCCCGACTTGTCCCAGAATCCCGTCGAGGAAGACTCTGTAAGCAGGACGCTTCTTGTGATTGATTGCAGGTAGAGAGAGTCCATTGGCTAAATAGGTCTACCCGACCCACACCTTTCCCACAAGGTGGACATTCTGCTGTGGCGCCTGATCAGAGGCGCGAGCGGGAAGGCTTTCACCCGTCACCATGTTGTTGGCGATCTCGTCAACCTTCCTCTTGAACTCTGACGTCAGCCTGTAGACCTCCGACCGCACCCTGTCGTTGCGGGAAATGGAGGCAGTCTTCTTCACAGCGCCGACGACGATCGTGTCTCCCTTCTCCTCTGCGACAGAGTAGAAGAGCGAGGTCCCAGCCTGCACTATCTTCGCGGCAGCGCTGCCGAGCTGGTCAGTCAGCTCCCTGAGCGCCTGCTGAAACTCAGGCGTCCCCTTCGTCTCCTTGATCTGCTTGGACTGCGCCTGGCCCGCTGCTCCCGTCCTGGCGAGGTGATCCGCGCACCTGTCAAGAAACGCGCTGATTTCCCCGCCTATTGCAGATCCTGTTGACCCGAACGCAGAGGAGGAGCGCGTGTAGAAGACGGCCCTGCCAAGCCTCTCATTTCCGAGCATGGTCGCAGCGACGGGAATCGAGAACACCTCGATTGGATCGGGTATCCCAAGAAGTATGAGCTCAGGACGCGCGGAGACGTAGCCGACCATAGGCGGAACGTTATCGAGGAAGTCAGTGTTGATCCTCAGGCCTCCCCTCTCCCTGTTGTACATTGAGTCAATGATGCTCTCAGGGACGATGTCCGCTATGAGGAGCCCCACGCCGCTCTTCCTATAGCCGCGGGCGGATCCCATCTGGATCGCGTGGGTGAAGAGGTAGTTCGCGACTGATCCGTACCCCGCGCCCGAGACCTGCTTGTCAGGAAACAGCTCCGAGCTCGACTTCAGCTTGACAGTGGGAGAGGTTGGAATCACGCAGGCTGTGAGGGCGGCCAGAATCAGATCCCTTGAGCGGGAGACGGGACCCGCGCCCTGGGATAGGCCCCTAAAGGTGCGCTTGAACCTCTCAACCGCCTCGTCTCTCAGCCTGCTGTTCCACATGGGGACAAAGACCCGCGCTTCATCGCCCTCGTTGATGAAGCCTCCTCGAGCTCCCACTGGAATTCCGCGAGAGATCGCGATCACGTCGCGCTTGGGAACGGTCAGTCCTCCTGATGGGACAGATGGGTTTCCGCGAATGAGGGCGTAGCTCGTCCGGGACGGGACCACGGCGGCCTCAAGCGCGTCGTTCAGGCTGTCAAACTCAACGATGCTCAGGTTCTTGATGGGATTCGCTGCTCCCGCGTCCTCTGCTCCCTCGGAGCGCAGAGCGTCCACGACCCTGTGGACCGCGAGCCAGGGGGACGTGATGTCCCGCCGTATGAAGCTGGGCGCCTTCTCCTCCCCCCTGTCGTGCGCCATGCTGAACGAGACCGCGCTGAAGGCCTCCTTCGTTATGGGAGAGAAAGTGGCGGAGGGGTTGCAAAGGAGGATTGTGACCACGCCGGCGTGCCAGCTGTCGCTGAGGGTGAGCTTGCCTCCCTCGCCGATCGAGACGACCCCGCGCTCCGCGAGGTTCTTGACGTCCCGCTTGTCAATGACGGTCTCCCCCTTCAGCGCGCTCCTTCCCTCGTTGTAGGCGTCGACCGCGTTCACCATCTCCTGCGTGGCGAGGCTGAGGAGGAATCTCTGGGATTCCTCCGACGCCTGGTTGGTCAGGGTGACAGCGGCCTCATTCGCCGCCTCGTCCGCGACAATGTGCTCGGATCCCCTGCCGCCCCTCTTCTTGTGGGCCATCAGGTCCTTGGGGGAGGCGTTCGCGAGCATGAAGCGCCGCACGACCGGGTTGTTTATGAGGTGGGTCGCCTCAATCAGGAGGAGGGGAAGGTCGATCCGCCCCTTGCCGTAGGTCATCTCCGCCTTCTCTCGGAAGGCGGGCGTCCTGAGGGAGCGGCGCTTGGCGGCCAGCTGGTCCTCCATGGACTTGGTGGGGGCGTCGGGATCCCCGCCCTCCTCGTCCTCCCTCCGCGTCATGCTCAGCGTGGAGAAGTTCTGGTGGCTCGAGAGCGCC